>ENA-OQIC01000857-OQIC01000857.1-human-gut-metagenome-genome-assembly--contig:-NODE-857-length-11873-cov-3.707986_pt1 | contig 11873 bp, 11 predicted proteins | sample MGYA00242572_ERZ504736 | MGnify/ENA primary metagenome ERZ504736 (study PRJEB26092, sample SAMD00036201) | human gut metagenome | host: Homo sapiens | study: EMG produced TPA metagenomics assembly of... | reverse complement strand
TGAAGGTGCTTCTCAAATGGACTGGATGGAACAAGAACAAGAACGTGGTATTACAATCACTTCTGCAGCAACAACTGCACAATGGAATGGATACCGTGTTAATATCATCGATACACCGGGCCATGTAGACTTCACTGTAGAAGTTGAACGTTCATTACGTGTATTAGATGGTGCGGTTACTGTATTAGACTCAAAAGCAGGTGTTGAACCTCAAACTGAAACAGTTTGGCGTCAAGCAACTACTTATGGAGTACCACGTATTGTATTCTGTAATAAAATGGATGCTACTGGTGCTGACTTCATTATGTCTTTAGAATCTTTAGAAAAAAGATTAGGGGTACATGGTGTTGCACTTCAATTACCAATCGGTGCTGAAGATACTTCGAAGGAATCATCGACTTAATTAAGATGAAAGCTGTTTACTTCGAAGGGACTAAAGGTGAAAACGTAATTTACAAAGATATCCCTGAGGAATATTTAGATCAAGCAAACGAATATCATGCTAAAATGTTAGATGCTGCTGCATCTTATGATGATGATCTAATGATGAAAGTTTTAGAAGAAGAAGAACCAACTGAAGAAGAAGTTAAAGCTGCTATCCGTAAAGGTGTATTGGCTGTAGAATTATTCCCAGTATTATGTGGTTCTGCTTATAAAGACAAAGGGGTTCAACCAATGTTAGATGCAGTTATTGATTTCTTACCTGCTCCTACTGATATTCCTTCAATTAAGGGGATTGATGAAGATGGTAATGAAATTGAAAAACATGCTTCAGACGAAGAACCGTTTGCTGCATTAGCGTTCAAAATTATGGCTGACCCATTTGTAGGAAGATTAACTTTCTTCCGTGTATATTCAGGAACTGTTGATTCTGGATCGTATGTATTAAATTCAACAAAAGATAAGAAAGAACGTTTAGGACGTATTCTTCAAATGCATGCCAATAAACGTAATGAAATCCAAACAGTTTATGCTGGGGATATCGCAGCTGCTGTAGGGTTTAAAAATACAACTACTGGGGATACTATCTGTGACGAAAAGAATTTCGTTATTCTTGAAAAAATGGAATTCCCTGAACCAGTTATTGAACTTGCTATTGAACCAAAACAAAACAAGATCAAGATAAATTAGGTGTTGGATTATCTAAATTAGCTGAAGAAGATCCAACTTTCAGAACATTTACAAACCCTGAAACTGGTGATACAGTTATCGCAGGTATGGGTGAATTACACTTAGATGTAATCGTTGACCGTTTAAGAAGAGAATACAAAGTAGAAGCTAACGTAGGTGCTCCACAAGTAGCTTATCGTGAAACAATCAAAACAGCTGCTGAATGTAGAAGGTAAATATGTTAAACAATCTGGTGGTCGTGGACAATACGGTCACGTATGGATCAAATTTGAACCTAATGAAGGTAAAGGATTTGAATTCGTTGATGCTATCGTTGGGGGATCTGTTCCAAGAGAATACATTAACTCTGTTAAAGTAGGTCTTGAAGATGCTCTTGCAACTGGGATGATTGCTGGATATCCAGTATTAGATGTTAAAGCGACATTATTTGATGGTTCTTACCATGATGTCGATTCATCAGAAATGGCATATAAAGTTGCTGCAAGTATGGCATTAAAAGCTGCTGGTAAAAATGTGATCCAGTTATCTTAGAGCCAATCATGGCTGTAGAAGTAACTGCACCTGCTGAATACTTAGGTAGTGTAATGGGTGACGTATCTTCACGTCGTGGTATGATCGAAGGACAAGAAGAAAGAGGAAATGCTGTTACAGTGCAAGCTAGTATTCCTTTATCAGAAATGTTCGGATATGCTACTGATTTAAGATCATTTACACAAGGTCGTGGTAACTACACAATGATCTTCGATCGTTATGAACCAGTACCTAAATCTATTAGAGAAGAAATTATTAAGAAAAACGGTGGAAACAACTAGTATCCAATCAAAATCTTATTGATTTTTCAACTAAATAAATTAGAATGTATATGTACAAAAATATAAACTAGGAGGAACCTTAAATGGCTAAGGAAAAATTTGACCGCTCAAAAGCGCATGTAAATATCGGAACTATTGGTCACGTTGACCATGGTAAAACAACTTTAACTGCTGCTATTACAACAGTATTATCAAAAGATGGACAAGCTCAAGCAATGGATTATGCTGCTATCGATGCTGCTCCAGAAGAAAAAGAACGTGGTATCACAATCAACACTGCACACGTTGAATACCAAACTGCAACTCGTCACTATGCACACGTTGACTGTCCAGGCCATGCTGACTACATCAAAAACATGATCACTGGTGCTGCACAAATGGACGGTGCTATCTTAGTAGTTGCTGCTACAGATGGACCAATGCCTCAAACAAGAGAACATATCTTATTATCTCGTCAAGTAGGTGTACCTTACATCATTGTATTCTTAAATAAATGTGATATGGTTGATGACGAAGAATTATTAGACTTAGTAGAAATGGAAGTTCGTGAATTATTAAATGAATATGACTTCCCAGGTGATGACACTCCAGTTATCCGTGGTTCTGCTTTAAAAGCTTTAGAAGGAGATCCAAAATGGGTTCCAGCTATTCATGAATTAATGGAAGCTGTTGATTCTTATATTCCAACTCCAACTAGAGATACTGATAAACCATTCTTAATGCCAGTTGAAGACGTATTCACAATCACTGGACGTGGTACAGTTGCTACTGGACGTGTTGAACGTGGACAATTAAACTTAAATGACCCACTTGAAATCGTTGGTATTCATGAAACTAAAAACACTGTTGCTACAGGTATCGAAATGTTCCGTAAGTTATTAGATTACGCTGAATCTGGAGATAACGTAGGGGTTTTATTAAGAGGTGTTAACCGTGAAGAAATTCAACGTGGACAAGTATTAGCTAAACCTGGATCAGTTAATCCACACAAAAAATTCAAATCTCAAGTGTATATCTTAAGTAAAGATGAAGGTGGACGTCATACTCCTTTCTTCGCTAACTATAGACCACAATTCTACTTCAGAACTACTGACGTAACTGGTGTTATTGAATTACCAGAAGGTGTAGAAATGGTTATGCCTGGGGATAACGTTGAATTAACTGTAGAATTAATTGCTCCAATTGCAATTGAAAAAGGAACTAAATTCTCAATCCGTGAAGGTGGTAGAACTGTAGGTTCTGGAAATATCTCTGATATTATTGAATAATAATTACAGAAATTTGGAAAGTCACATTAGTGGCTTTCTTTTTTACAATTTTGAAAATAATTGAAACCGCTTGAAAAGCACCCTTCACTTAGGTATAATATAAGAGCAGATATAAATCTGAAAATTCATTGTTATAAGGAGATATCAAAATGGATGAACAAGAACAAATCGTAATTAACCTAATTGTAAACAGTGGTAGTGCTCGTAGCTCTGCAATTGAAGCAATTCAATATGCAAAAGCTGGTGACTTAGCAAAAGCTGATGAATCATTACAACAAGCTAAAGAAACAGTAAACGAAGCTCATCATTCTCAAACAGAATTAATTCAAGCTGAAATTCGTGGAGAAAAAGCACCATTAAACTTATTAATGGTACATGCTCAAGACCACTTAATGACTGCTTTGGTAGTTATTGACTTAGCTCAAGAATTTATTGATGTTTACAAAAAATCGGGTAATTTTACTAGTTAGGTGAATAAATACCATTCCTTTTTGAAGGAAGTGGTATTTTTTTACAAAAAAAGACAAAAAAGGCTTTACAAGACAAAAGGGATATGGTAAATTAAATAGGCACTCGAGGAAAGGGACGTAAGGACCGGAGAGAAAAAGCAAAAAAAGTTAAAAAAAAGATTGACTAAAAAGCGAAAAGAGTGTAAGATATTCAAGTCGGCAAAAGAAGCCGGAGAGATCATTGAAAACTAAACAGAATTAAGAAACACACGTCAATATCCAGAAGGATAAAAAAGAAAAAAGAGCTAAACAAACGAAGAGTTGTTTAAATAAACAATGGAGAGTTTGATCCTGGCTCAGGATGAACGCTGGCGGCGTGCCTAATACATGCAAGTCGAACGCGAGCACTTGTGCTCGAGTGGCGAACGGGTGAGTAATACATAAGTAACCTGCCCTAGACAGGGGGATAACTATTGGAAACGATAGCTAAGACCGCATAGGTACGGACACTGCATGGTGACCGTATTAAAAGTGCCTCAAAGCACTGGTAGAGGATGGACTTATGGCGCATTAGCTGGTTGGCGGGGTAACGGCCCACCAAGCGACGATGCGTAGCCGACCTGAGAGGGTGACCGGCCACACTGGGACTGAGACACGGCCCAGACTCCTACGGGAGGCAGCAGTAGGGAATTTTCGGCAATGGGGGAAACCCTGACCGAGCAACGCCGCGTGAAGGAAGAAGGTTTTCGGATTGTAAACTTCTGTTATAAAGGAAGAACGGCGGCTACAGGAAATGGTAGCCGAGTGACGGTACTTTATTAGAAAGCCACGGCTAACTACGTGCCAGCAGCCGCGGTAATACGTAGGTGGCAAGCGTTATCCGGAATTATTGGGCGTAAAGAGGGAGCAGGCGGCAGCAAGGGTCTGTGGTGAAAGCCTGAAGCTTAACTTCAGTAAGCCATAGAAACCAGGCAGCTAGAGTGCAGGAGAGGATCGTGGAATTCCATGTGTAGCGGTGAAATGCGTAGATATATGGAGGAACACCAGTGGCGAAGGCGACGATCTGGCCTGCAACTGACGCTCAGTCCCGAAAGCGTGGGGAGCAAATAGGATTAGATACCTAGTAGTCCACGCCGTAAACGATGAGTACTAAGTGTTGGATGTCAAAGTTCAGTGCTGCAGTTAACGCAATAAGTACTCCGCCTGAGTAGTACGTTCGCAAGAATGAAACTCAAAGGAATTGACGGGGGCCCGCACAAGCGGTGGAGCATGTGGTTTAATTCGAAGCAACGCGAAGAACCTTACCAGGTCTTGACATACTCATAAAGGCTCCAGAGATGGAGAGATAGCTATATGAGATACAGGTGTGCATGGTTGTCGTCAGCTCGTGTCGTGAGATGTTGGGTTAAGTCCCGCAACGAGCGCAACCCTTATCGTTAGTTACCATCATTAAGTTGGGGACTCTAGCGAGACTGCCAGTGACAAGCTGGAGGAAGGCGGGGATGACGTCAAATCATCATGCCCCTTATGACCTGGGCTACACACGTGCTACAATGGATGGTGCAGAGGGAAGCGAAGCCGCGAGGTGAAGCAAAACCCATAAAACCATTCTCAGTTCGGATTGTAGTCTGCAACTCGACTACATGAAGTTGGAATCGCTAGTAATCGCGAATCAGCATGTCGCGGTGAATACGTTCTCGGGCCTTGTACACACCGCCCGTCACACCACGAGAGTTGATAACACCCGAAGCCGGTGGCCTAACCGCAAGGAAGGAGCTGTCTAAGGTGGGATTGATGATTGGGGTGAAGTCGTAACAAGGTATCTACGGGAACGTGGGGATGGATCACCTCCTTTCTAAGGAGAAACGCATGATCGAAGATGATGCACAAGAGAAGTGATGTTTCGAAGATACTGTTTAGTTTTGAGTGATACTCAGGTATGACTCAGAGATCATTGAAAACTGGATAATAGAAAATAAATTGCGATAGAAATAGAAAATGAGATCGAAATAGTAATTGTTATTATTGAGGTCTTTCTAGAAAAGTCGAAAACTAAGAATTTTCATCACTAAAAAACATAAATCGAAACGGATGGATGGATTTTAGTAAATAGTTGAAAATAGTAATCAAGCAAACACCAAAATAGGTAAAGTAAGAAAGAGCGTATGGCGGATGCCTAGGCACAGAGAGGCGAAGAAGGACGCAGCAAACAGCGAAATGCGACGGTTAGCAGTAAGCATGCAACGATCCGTCGATGTCCGAATGGGGGAACCCACCTGGAGTAGAGACCAGGTATCCTGAAGTGAATAAATAGCTTCAGAGAGGCGAGACTCAGGGAACTGAAACATCTAAGTACCTGAAGGAAGAGAAAATAAACGAATGATTCCCTAAGTAGCGGCGAGCGAAAGGGGAAGAGCCCAAACCGATCTTAGGATCGGGGTTGTAGGACTGTCGGCAAAGAGCAAGAAATCATTATAGGCGAACGGAATGGGAAGTCCGGCGAAACAGGGTGACAGCCCCGTAGCCGAAATAGTGAAGAAGCACGAGACAGCACCTGAGTACGGCGGGACACGAGGAATCCTGTCGGAATCCACCAGGACCATCTGGTAAGGCTAAATACTCCTCTGTGACCGATAGTGAACCAGTACCGTGAGGGAAAGGTGAAAAGAACCCCGGGAGGGGAGTGAAATAGAACCTGAAACCATATGCTTACAAGAAGTTAGAGCCGTTAAAGGGTGATAGCGTGCCTTTTGTAGAATGAACCGGCGAGTTACGATATGGAGCGAGGTTAAGCAGGATATGCGGAGCCGAAGCGAAAGCGAGTCTTAATAGGGCGAAAGTTGCATGTCGTAGACCCGAAACCGAGTGATCTAGCCATGACCAGGTTGAAGTTGGGGTAAAACCCGATGGAGGACCGAACCGACCCCCGTTGAAACGTTGGCGGATGAGTTGTGGCTAGGGGTGAAATTCCAATCGAACTCGGAGATAGCTGGTTCTCCCCGAAATAGCTTTAGGGCTAGCGTCGAGGTAAAGTCGTGTGAAGGTAGAGCACTGAATATGTGATGGCCCCATCTCGGGGTACTGAACATAATCAAACTCCGAATGTCACAAAGATATACTCGGCAGTCAGACAGTGGGTGATAAGGTCCATTGTCAAAAGGGAAACAGCCCAGACCATCAGCTAAGGTCCCAAAATATATACTAAGTGGAAAAGGATGTGGAGATGTCCAGACAACTAGGAGGTTGGCTCAGAAGCAGCCATCCTTTAAAGAGTGCGTAACAGCTCACTAGTCGAATGACTCTGCGCCGATAATTTACCGGGGCTAAGTATATTACCGAAGCTATGGATTTACGCGTAAGCGTGAGTGGTAGGGGAGCGTTCTATGTGCGGAGAAGCGGTACCGTAAGGAGCCGTGGAGCGCATAGAAGAGAGAATGCCGGTGTGAGTAGCGAAACGTGGGTGAGAATCCCACGCACCGAAAACCCAAGGTTTCCAGAGGAAGGTTCGTCCGCTCTGGGTAAGTCGGGACCTAAGGCGAGGCCGAGAGGCGTAGTCGATGGACAACAGGTAGAGATTCCTGTACTTACGGTATGAATGATGGAGTGACGGAGAAGGCTAGCGGATCCTGCTGATGGAAATGCAGGTGCAAGCGAGGTAGCCGACAGCCAGGCAAATCCGGCTGTCGAAAGGCAAAGGCGTGAGGCGTATGGAAAGCTGCGGCAAGTACAGAAGTCCGTGAAGCCAGCTTCCAAGAAAAGCTTCTAGTGATAATCATACAGTAACCCGTACCGAAAATGGACACACATGGGTGAGGAGAGAATCCTAAGGTGAGCGAGAGAACTATAGCTAAGGAACTCTGCAAAATGACTCCGTAACTTAGGGATAAGGAGTGCTCATAGAGATATGAGCCGCAGTGAAACGGCCCAAGCGACTGTTTACCAAAAACACAGCTCTATGCTAAGTCGAAAGACGACGTATATGGGGTGACGCCTGCCCGGTGCTGGAAGGTTAAGAGGATGTGTCAGCGCAAGCGAAGCATTGAATTGAAGCCCCAGTAAACGGCGGCCGTAACTATAACGGTCCTAAGGTAGCGAAATTCCTTGTCAGGTAAGTTCTGACCCGCACGAAAGGCGTAACGATTTGGGCGCTGTCTCAGCTGTAGACTCGGTGAAGTCTTAGTACCTGTGAAGATGCAGGTTACCCGCGACTAGACGGAAAGACCCCATGGAGCTTTACTGTAGCTTGATATTGGACTTTGATGCAAGATGTACAGGATAGGTAGGAGACTGAGAGACATGCACGCCAGTGTGTGAGGAGTCAATGTTGGGATACTACTCTTCTTGTATTGGAGTTCTAACCGGATGCCATGGAACTGGCAACGGGACAGTGTCAGGTGGGCAGTTTGACTGGGGCGTCGCCTCCCAAAGAGTAACGGAGGCGCCCAAAGATACCCTCAGCTTGGATGGAAATCAAGCGCAGAGTGCAAAGGCATAAGGGTGTTTGACTGCGAGACCTACAAGTCGAGCAGGGACGAAAGTCGGGCTTAGTGATCCGGCGGTGCTGAATGGAAAGGCCGTCGCTCAACGGATAAAAGCTACCCTGGGATAACAGGCTGATCTCCCCCAAGAGTTCACATCGACGGGGAGGTTTGGCACCTCGATGTCGGCTCATCGCATCCTGGAGCTGAAGTCGGTTCCAAGGGTTGGGCTGTTCGCCCATTAAAGCGGTACGCGAGCTGGGTTCAGAACGTCGTGAGACAGTTCGGTCCCTATCTGTCGTGGGCGTAGGAAGTTTGAGAAGATCTGTCCTCAGTACGAGAGGACCGGGATGGACATATCAATGGTGCACCAGTTGTCACGCCAGTGGCACAGCTGGGTAGCTAAATATGGAAGGGATAAACGCTGAAGGCATCTAAGTGTGAAACCCACTTCAAGATGAGACTTCCCATTACGCAAGTAAGTAAGACCCCTTAAAGACGATAAGGTTGATAGGTCAGGAGTGTAAGCATGGCGACATGTTCAGCGGACTGATACTAATAGGTCGAGGACTTAACCTAGAGAAAAAGGGTTAAGGCTTGAAACTGAAAGAAGACAAAGTGGAAGACAAAAGACGCAAGAAAACTATTATCTAGTTTTGAGTGATTCTCGAAAGGAATTGCTTAGAAAAGAAGATCTGGTAGCGATAGCATGATGGACACACCTGTTCCCATACCGAACACAGAAGTTAAGCATCATAACGGCGAAGATAGTACCAAGGTGCGACAATAGCAAGCTGCCGGTTCTTTTTTTATTTACGGATACCTCTGCGTATCCTTTTTTTATTTTATATCCGGCTTTAATATAAGCAGTTCTGGATGAATTATGTCTCTATCATCGACTTACTGCTATAGTTTTAATCAGCCCGGGTTATCAGCTGTTATTAAGATAATAACAGCTGTTGTGATTTTTCCTGCAGGATCAGGATAGATTATCTAAGGCAGGTAACTATATAAAATTCAAGTGTTTTTATGAAAAAGTTTGAAAATGTTAAAATAAATGATTTTATATGTTAAGTAGTATAGATCCTTGAAATGTGAATAATGATTTGTAATTTTTGGGCATGACGAAAAGAACCAAAATTGGCCTTTTTTAATTTTAATGCATTTATTTTATCTTAAAAGTGCATCATCAAATTGTTGATTGGTACTTGAAAGATGATAAATAATTCTAAGCAATTTTCTAACACAATGTCCACAAGCACAACGATGACCTTTACCTTGAGAAATCTTTAAATCATAATATTGTTTAAATACCGGATTATTATTAATCACAGGCAATATGATCTGATATAAAGTCTTTCTCAAATATGGTGAACCTTTCTTGGTAATAGCAGTATGTTGTGCGTTGTATTGACTTGATTCGTAATGATAAGGAGCAACACCAGCTGCTTTTATTATCTTAGATGGCTTAGAATAGTTGCTTATCTCTCCTAATTCGGCTAAAATAGAAGTACCAGAGAAATGAGAAATCCCTGGGATGGATAGGATAGGAGAGTTATTTTGGATGGAAAACTCTTCTATTTTTTTATCTGTTTCAGCTAACTGTTCATTGATAAGTTCAATCTGACTTATCAGATGTTTGATTTTGATTACTTCTGCTGCTGATGAAATTCCAATAGAAGATTTAGCAGAGTCTTTAAGCTGCTGTGCAGTTAGAGATATGCGGTTCCCTCGGCCTTTTATTTCAAAACATTTGCGAATAGTTCTAATATCAGTACTAGCGATATTTTCAGCACTGCCAAATGTTTTAAGTACATTCATGTAGATAATGCCGTATTTAGATGAAAATAAGCTGTTGAATTCAGGGAAAACAATATCAATACATTTTTGTAGGCGGTTTGTATAAACATTGAGTTCTTCTTTTAAATTGTGATGATGTCTAGTTAATTGCTTTTGTTCATAAAGATCGAAGCTGTTGACTTTTGTAATACGATACTGCTTTTTTCGTACAGGAGTATCCAAAACATCACAGATAGTAAGAGTGTCAAGTTTATCATTCTTAGTGATGCCGTTCTGCATTTTACGAGTGTAATCAGTAGTTTTAGGGTTGATAAGAGCAACAGTAAAATTTTTTTCTAAAAGATACTTTAATAAAGCAAAATGATAATGCCCGGTGTCTTCCATACCAATCAATATAGAGTCCTTAGAATAAGAACTAAGTTTTTGGATTAGAGAATCAAATCCATCTTTAGTATTGGAAAAAGAAGAAGGTTGAAGTAAAACTTCACCACTATCTTTGTCCATAATACAAAAGAAGTGTTTGTTTTTTCCAATATCGATACCAACTAATTTCATAATAAAAGATCCTTTCTTGATAAAAATATGTGAAAAGGTATCCACAACACTTAGACCACAAAACCTGGTGCAAAATACGAATTCAAGACTCATCTAACTAATCATTATTTAGGAATAAGGTTGTGGTAAGGGCCTGCCTAAAGTAGTCATGCTACAAGGTGAAAAATACAAATCCACATTTACATATTAAATATTTTACAAATTAACTTAACCGTAATCAACCACGGTTTAAATGGTTGATAGAAAGGAGAAGGTATATTTGTAGATGACTATTAAATGAGTCAATTACAATATACCAGGTGTTAAACATGGATAAATTAATTGTGATTGAACATATGGATAAAGTTTTTGGTAATTATAAAGCAATTGATGATTTGTCTTTTAGTTTAGAGGGAGGAAAAATTTACGGTATGATTGGGCCGAATGGAGCAGGAAAGTCAACAACTATGTCATTGCTGATGGGCTTGATTTTTCCGACCAAAGGGAGTGGTTTGATCAAAGGGTATCCGTTAGGTTCTAATGAAGCAAAGGCAATAATGGGATATTCTCCAGAATTTCCTAATTTTTATAGTGATATGAGCTGTTTAGAATATTTAGTCTATATGGGGATGTTGTCTGATCTTAGCTATGATGAAGCTTTAAAACGAACTAAGGAATTATTAGAAGAATTTGATTTAGTTGAACATCAGTTGAAACGTGTTGCTAAATTTTCAACAGGGATGAAAAAGAAGTTGGATTGATTCAAGCAATGATGCATAAGCCAGAGATTTTATTACTGGATGAACCAACCGCTAATTTAGATCCAACTAGTCGTTATGAAATTATTCAAACTTTAAAACGTTTAGTAAAGCAGCGGAAGATGACGGTTTTAATTAGTTCACATGTTTTAACGGAATTAGAATGATCATTGATCATGTTATTATGATCAATAAAGGTCATGTAGTTTTAAATCAACCTATTGATGTAGTTCAAAATGAATTTAATCAAGAAAAATTACTTGTAAGCTGTAATCATAATGAGCATTTACAAACATATTTAGAAACTAAAGGGTATTTTTATACGCTCAATAATGGAGTTTTAAGAGTAAGTATAGATGATAAACAAAGATGTAAAAAGAAATTGTTAAGTTTATTTATGAAATGATTATGAATTAGATTTATTAAAGAGGATACGATTTCTCTAGAAGGACTATATCAGCAGTTAGTGGAGGAAAATGATCATGAAAGTACTATTCAGTAAGACATTTATTAAAATGTTTAAGCTTATTCCGGTTGTTGCGTGTGTGATTATTAGTGGCTTTTTTGGTTTTATACTATCAAATCAATATCTTGGTTTAATGAGTCAAAAGCCAACTTATCTTTCTTTATCACAAGATATTTT
>ENA-OQIC01000856-OQIC01000856.1-human-gut-metagenome-genome-assembly--contig:-NODE-856-length-11896-cov-1.949274_pt1 | contig 11896 bp, 16 predicted proteins | sample MGYA00242572_ERZ504736 | MGnify/ENA primary metagenome ERZ504736 (study PRJEB26092, sample SAMD00036201) | human gut metagenome | host: Homo sapiens | study: EMG produced TPA metagenomics assembly of... | reverse complement strand
TCTGCATGGGTAAGTTAAACTCCATATCAATCGGTGAAGATTGTATGCTCGCCGATCATGTTGAACTTTGGAATACTGATTCACACCCCATTTATAACGATCAAGGCGAAATTATAAATCCATCTCGCCCTATAATTATAGGTAACCACGTATGGATCGGAAAAGATAGTAGAGTAACCAAAGGAGTTAACATAGGTAATAACGCAATCATAGGCTTCAATTCTTTAGTTACAAAAAATAATAAATTCAAACACTTTAAATGCAGGATCACCAACAAGACAAATTCGGGAAGGAGTGAATTGGGATCAAAGATTTATAACTATATAAAAAATGACAGCCAAAGAGTTCATACGAAAAACCAAGAAGCATATCTGGAATCAAATCATGCGGCAAGCTAAAAGCCACAATATCTATCCATATATTTACCGTTCCTATTGGCATTATCTATTTCATCCAAGACACCAAACAGAGTGTCTTCCCAATGATAAATCATATTACACGGCAAGGCCCAACCCAGATGCAGGAATCGGTCATCAAATGGCTAACTGGATAGCGGGTTATTGGTACGCTCAGCAATTCAACCTAAATTTCGCACATCTGCCTTCAGCAATCCTATTTGGGAAGAGTTTTTGGGATTTGGTGAAGGAGAACCTTCTATACAAGATTTAAAACGTAAAGGATATCAAGTCCGTAAGCTTCCTCTGTTCAACAGTGAAAAGGTCACGGAAGTCAATTTAAACAAAAAAATAATACAATCTTATCAAAACAAGAAAGTAGTATTCGTTGCCGAACAAGATCAATTCTACATGGAACAATATGGGATCATGCCAGTACTGAAGAAAAAATTTTATTCGGCCCCGGCCCGTAAGAAAGACCAACTTATTTATCAGAGAGAGAATTTCAACATTGCCATTCATGTACGTCGAGGAGATATCCTATCAGACGTAGACAATCCCAACTTAAACATGAGATTCTTGAGTAATGATTATTTTGACAAAGTATTAAAACAAACAGTGGATAACTTATATACGGATCGCCCTATCCACATTTATTTTTTCTCTCAAGGAAAGCCCGAAGATTATACAGAATTTTTCAAATATTCCAATTTACATTGGTGTTTGCACATGGGAGCTCAAGAATCCTTTCTACATATGGTATATGCAGACTTATTAATAACCAGCAAAAGTTCTTTTTCGTATAAGCCAGCCTTATTAAATAATGGGATTAAGATTTGTCCACGCATCTTTTGGCACGGATATCCTTTATCCCCAGATTGGATTTTAGTAGAGAATGACGGTTCTTTTGACACCAAACAATTAAATAGTTTACAATTTTGATACGCATACGATCTACTTCTCCCCAAAGTTCCACACTCCTTGCTACAGTACAGTATATTTTGATATACTGTGCACTCTCTTTGGGTGGAATGGCATTACCCATATATATAGGAGCAGACCTATTTTTGGTATCCATACTGATTAGTTGCTCTATCTATCTGTTTTTTATCAAAAAAGAAGAATTCATAGGAACAACTTTTTCATACTTCATAGGAGCGCTTTCGATCTCCTTATTACTGCCAATACTTTTCTCTGACCTTAGTTTAGGAACCTCACTCAGAATCATTTGTATACTATTACTTATCTATACAACTATTCACATTGATAAAAGACATGTATTACAGCGTTTCTTACAAATAGCCTATCTATTAGCAGCCATCAGCATCATTCTATTTTTTCTTACATATATATGGGGATTCAATGTTGTCAGTCCTCTTTTCCCTATTTGTTACCTTCATACTCGGAAGGCATGCTTTATAGCTATACCAGCCCAGTGTATAATTTTGTATTTCTCCACTCAGATAGAAATTGTGGCCCATTCGGTGAACCTGGCCAATTCCAATGTATGTTAACTGTCGCTCTATATTTTTCTTTATTTCATTCCAGATTGATAGCGAAAAACAGACAAAAAAAATATATAGCGATTCTTACCATTGCTCTATTAACAACACTTTCAACCAGCGGATACATCGCGTTCATCTTCATTATAGGTTGTTATCTGTTACATCCCCAAAATTATAAAAATAAAAAGATAAAAAGATATTTCCTAACAGGACTTTGCGGTGTCATTTTATTTTTGACAGTCACTCCATTAGGACACAATTTTATAGAGAAAGCTGTTTATGATAAGATATTTAATACAGAAAAGCATAACATTGACTTCACACAAGGAACAGGAGAAGCCAGGACCAAAAGCATAACAGAAGTCATCGAACTAATAGAAAAAGAGCCTTTTTCCCTGGCTGGACTGGGATATGATAGAATGAAAAGCCTAAATTTAGAAGGATGTGCAGGCATTTTAAGCCTCTTTATAGCCATAGGTATCTTTCCATTTAGTATTCTATTTGGTTTCAGTTTTTGGTGTATATACCATAAAAGCCAAAGCAGATGGGATATCCTTATCAGAATACTGCTTATAATTAATATGGGATTAGGACAGCCTAATATTATGAATCCAGCACTCTTTTTTATGGTATTCTATAGCTACCTATGCCTCAAAAGCAATTCTGTTCCCTTTAAGAGAGCAATAATCCAACACGCAACTTACAAATGAAACTCAAGAAATTGATTAGTATAATCGTTCCTATATACAATACATCAGCATATCTGAATAGGTGTATATCTTCAATAGTCCAGCAGACGTATCACAATCTAGAAATTCTTTTAATAAATGATGGTTCAACGGATCAGAGTGAATCAATTTGCCTTGAATGGGCTCGAAAAGATAATCGTATCTTATATATCAGTCAAACCAACAAAGGAGTCTGTTCCGCCAGAAATCTGGGGTTATCCAGAGCTAAAGGAGACTATATTGGCTTTATTGACTCTGATGACTACATTGCTCACAATATGTATGAATCACTATACAACTTAATGAAAAAAAACAATTGTGATTTAGCAATATGTGGAAGAACTCGCGTCATCGGAAATCAAGTCCTAAAATATAGCCATACAGGAACACTTATCTTTAATCACGGACAGATAGACATTGGTTTACTAAGCTGCCAATTCGATCTAAATATTTGTACGAATAAATTGTATTGTTATAAATTTTGGGAAAAACTTAGATTCCCTGAGCACATGACGTTTGCCGAAGATTTATTTATTGTACCGGACATTTTATCATTATCCGAGAAAACAGTCTATACGTCAGAAGGACTATATTACTATCTGGAGAGAAATGATTCCGCTTCATTCACCTTAAATGAAAAGAAAGCAATCAATGATATTCAGGCAAAAAAAAGTTGTATTCTTTTCTCCAACAAAAGGGAGTAAACTCTGATATCGCATTCGACTGGCTTTTTGGAGCCTATACTAAAGGATATAAGATATGCCACAAAAAAAGAGAAGAAATCAAAAAGGACTACAACAAATTCTTTCGAAGAAATATAGATCAGTGTCTTAAGAAGAAAAAGTGCATTTTATTTTTATTATGTCCATTCCTATACTTCGGACACAAAAATATAAAAATAATTATCAACATACAAATATAAAAAATGAGAATTCTCCATGTATTAAATGAATTAAAATTTCAGGAGCTGAAATCATGTATGTAGACGCAGCATCTATTTTCCAAACACTTGGAGGAGAATTATCTGTTGTTGCAACAGGAAATGAACAAGGAGAATATTCACCTTACTTTGAAAGAAAAGGATATACTGTTTATCATAAGCCATATCCTGACTCCGGAATCATTCAGAAATGGATATATCGACATCACTTTATAAAATTCCTAAAACAAAACCAATTTGACATAGTACATATCCATCGGGCTAATATTCGGTGGAGCATATCGTATTGTGCCTGGATAGCAGGATGCAAGCCTATATATACATTCCACAACGTTTTTAAATCAAATTGGTATTCATACCCACTCCATTGGTGGAATCGTTGGTCAGCAAAACATTTGCTGGGATGTACTTTTCAAACCATCAGTGATTCTGTATTCACTAATGAACTCAATCACTACCACAACCTAACAACTCTTATTTATAATTGGTATGGTAGTAACCGTTTTTTTCCAGCCAAAGAAAGAGAAAAAGAAGAAATCAGAAAACAATTGGATATTGCCCCAAATGCTCTGTCTTGATATCCGTAGGTGGATGCAGTACCATCAAACGGCATACAGACATCATTAAGCATTGCCCGAAATAATCCAAAAACATCCTGATACAGTTTATTTACATTTAGGAAATGGCAAATCATTAGAAGAAGAAATAAAGTTGGCACAGCAATTACATGTATCATCCTACATTCGCTTTTGTGGTAACCAGACTAATGTTAGAAAATACTTAATAGCATCTGATATCTATTTAATGCCCAGTATGCACGAAGGTATTCCTATTACAACTATTGAGTGTTTGGCATGTGGTATACCGACTATCCTCTATGATGTACCAGGATTACATGACTTCAACCAAGAAGAAGAATGTTCCATATTAATAAAAGAAGATTATCATTTATTGGCGCAAACAGTATTGTCTCTGTTTAACGATCCAGCGAAGCAGCAAAGGGTAACGGATAACGGACTGAAATTAGTGCACCGAAAATATGATATGCAAACCAACGCTACAGAAATATTCAAACTCTACACAAAAAGAAAATGAAATCAATAGCGGTTCTACTCACCGTTTTTAACCGGAAAGAGAAAACACTCCAATGCCTTGGCAATCTTTACAAACAACTCCCTATCCAAGGATATAGCGTTGACATCTATCTAACTAATGACGGATGCACAGACAGTACACCGGAAGCTATCGCACAAAAATTCCCCGAAGTAAACATAATCCATTCGAAAGGAAATTTGTTTTGGAACCGGGGAATGTATACAGCTTGGGAAGAAGCAGCCGGAAGAAAAAAATACGACTATTACCTATGGCTAAACGACGATACATTCTTATTCGACAACACATTAAATAAGCTATTGCTCCATAGTAAGCAAACCCATCAACAAGCAATAATTGTAGCTTCAATATGCTCCTCACAAAGAAATGAAACGACCTATAGCGGTCATACCTCAAAAGGGAAAATAACTCCTAATGGCACCCTACAGGAATGCGAAACATTCAATGGAAACTGTGTTCTTATTCCTGCAATGATTTTCAATAAGATAGGAAATCTGGATTGGACTTTCCGCCATGCCATAGGTGACTTAGATTACGGATACAGAGCAAGAAAAGCAGGGTTTAAAATATACGTGTCAGCCGAGTATTTAGGTATATGTGACCTGAATCCCCGCTTGCCGGCATGGGCACGAAAAGAAGTCCCATTGGTACAACGTATCAAAAATTTATATTCTCCATTGGGATATGCTGAACCGATTCCTTTCTTCCATTTTGAGAAAAGAAATTTCGGTTTATCTACAGCACTGAAGCATTTTATATCTATTCATATCCGAGTTTTATTCCCGCAACTATGGAAATAGCCAATCAATCTTGTTTTGTTTTTCAAACAGATTCTAAGATCGTACAAGACGTATACCGCAACCAGCCAAACTATTTAATAGAATACAATACACAGTGTACGAATAAGGATTATTGCGCTGTCTATTTTTGCAGCAATGATATCTATTATCCGAATACAGAAGAGATTTTCAAGAAAAGAATTATTGAGAAGAATTTTTTCGAATGGTATGGTTCACGCATAAAAAAGCGTATAAACATATCTTCATACGAGATGTATTCAAACAATGGTATTTGGCAGGAATCAATTCAAACATAAACACTCCGGAAAAGCTAATCGAATTTCTAAGAAAAGAAACCGAAGGATATCATACCGTGATGTTAGGAAGTTCAGCCGGAGCATACGCCGCCATCTTATATGGCTCTCTACTTCAAACAAAGAAGGTGATCGCATTTAATCCGCAATACGAATTGAAATCGTTATTGAACCGAAGTTCAGAAAAGATTAATCCTCTTGTTTTCAGACTGGAAAAGAGTGGTAAAAACAAATATTTCGATATCATCCCATTCCTTAATCCGCATACCGATATTTATTATTTCTATTCGAATGGTTCACAATGGGATATTGAACAGCATAAACATATAGCAGATCTAAAAGGGATTTACCAACTACCATTTAAGTCAGCCCATCACGGTATACCATTCCTAAAAGTCGCACTACCAGTTGTTTTAAACTTAAAAGATGAACGATTAAAAAAGATGCAGAATCATGTTCAACATCCTATTCTTTTTACCATCAAGATGGTAGGAATATGGAAAACAATCTTAGGAATCATAACACAGATTTATAAAGCATATCAAAAAAGACATTAAACCATTATCAATATGAATATAGCAGTAGTAGGTACAGGTTATGTCGGATTAGTATCCGGCACTTGCTTTGCAGAAATGGGAGTCAACGTGACTTGTGTAGACGTGAACGAAGAAAAGATAACAAGATTATTACAAGGACAAATCCCTATTTATGAGCCGGGTTTGGAGGAGATGGTACTCCGTAATCATCGGGAGGGCAGATTGAATTTCACCACAGATATTACAACATGCCTGGACAATGTGGATGTTGTTTTTAGTGCGGTAGGTACTCCCCCGGACGAAGATGGCAGTGCTGACCTGACCTATGTACTTGAAGTTGCCCGGACAGTGGGCCGGAATATGAAGAAGTACCTGATACTTGTTACCAAATCGACCGTACGTCGGTACTGCAAAGAAAGTCAAGGCAGCCATTCGGGAGGAACTGGATAAGAGAGGAGTAGAAATAGAATTTGATGTGGCTTCGAATCCGGAATTCCTGAAAGAAGGTGCCGCCATCAAAGACTTTATGAGCCCGACCGGGTAGTGGTGGGCGTAGAATCAGAAAGAGCCAGAGAGCTTATGAGTAAACTCTACAAGCCATTTATGATGAATAATTATCGGATTATTTTTACAGATATTCCTTCGGCAGAAATGATAAAATATGCGGCAAACTCGATGCTGGCCACACGTATCAGTTTCATGAATGACATCGCAAACCTATGTGAGGTGGTGGGTGCGGATGTGAACATGGTGCGTAAAGGTATCGGAGCGGACAGCCGTATCGGAAGTAAATTCCTCTATCCGGGATGTGGATATGGAGGTAGTTGTTTTCCCAAGGATGTAAAAGCATTGATAAAAACGGCCGAAAAAAAATGGCTACGAAATGAAAGTTCTGAAAGCTGTGGAAGAAGTAAACGAAAGGCAGAAAAGTATTTTATTCAGGAAGCTTTCAGCCTATTATGGAGGAGCTTTAAAGGGAAAAACCATTGCTATTTGGGGATTGCTTTTAAACCGGAAACAGATGACATGCGTGAAGCTACGGCTTTGGTCACAATTGACGAATTACTCAAAGTAGGATGCAAGGTACGTGTATACGATCCGATAGCAATGGATGAATGCCATCGCCGTATAGGTGAGGCAGTAGAGTATGCCGCAGATATGTATGATGCGATTCTAAACACAGACGCATTGCTGCTAATAACAGAATGGAAACAGTTCCGTCTGCCAAGCTGGGGGGTATTGCAGAAATCAATGAACAAAACACTAATCATTGACGGACGTAACATATATGATGCGCAAGAAATGAAGAATCTAGGATTTGAATACAGCTGCATCGGACGATGACTTACAAAGAATGTAAATATCTGATAAAATCAGATTTAAATAGATTAACAAAAGTTAAATGGGGGGGGGTGTAAAATACCTATTTTTCAACGCTTCTTTCCGTATCACCTTTTGGTTCAGAATAGGCAGCTATTTAGCCCGCCAAAAAGGGATATTCTTTAAACTATTATATAGAATAGTTTTTTGATACATAAACACAATCAATATTTGACAGGAATCCAATTACCTATCGGAACTCAAATAGGAGAAGGTTTGTGTTTTGCACACTTTTCATGTATTGTTATCAACAGTACTGCTCTTATAGGAAAGAACTGTACTATATATCATGGAGTTACAATCGGCGGAGTTAGAGGTCCCAAAGGAGGAGCTCCCATCATTGGAGATAATGTAGTAATATCTTCTGGAGCAAAAATCATAGGAAAGGTTAGAATCGGAAATAATGTAATGATAGGTAGTGGAGCCATCGTTGTAAAGGATATCCCCGATAATGCAGTCGTTGTAGGAAATCCGGGAAAGGTTATTTCATACAATGGAAAAGATCATATACAATACTTTGTCAACTAAAATATGCTATATAAAAATGAATACTCTTACAATTCCTAAAACGATACACTATTGCTGGTTTGGCAAAATGATCTTCCTCCCTTAGTAAAGAAATGCATAAAATCATGGCACAAGTATCTCCCCGATTATGAGTTTAAATTATGGATGAACAATCTTTTGATATTACTTCAAATAAATGGTGTCAAGAAGCATACAAACAGAAAAAGTATGCATTTGTAGCTGACTATGTACGCCTCAAAGTTTTATATGAGCAAGGTGGCATTTATTTAGACACAGATATTCAATTATACAAAAGTTTGAATCCCTTTTTATCGAATGAAGCTTTTATGGGATTCGAAAGAGATGAAATATTATCTATGGGGGTCATGGGATTCAAAAAGAATAATAAAATCATTAAAGAGCTTTTAGACTATTATGATCAAGAGTTCAACCTTAATATTGTGAACAAGTTGGATCTAACGCCAATATAACAACTCAATTTCTATCAGAGAAATATGGTCTAAGCCGAAATAACGCCAAGCAAATAATAGAAAATATAAATATTTACCCTAAGACTTTCTTCAATCCAATGGACTATTTCGGAAATTGGGATAAATCTCCGGAAACGGTATGCGTTCACCTATACATGGGTTCTTGGTTACCGGAACAGGAACAGAAAAAATTAAAACGGCGCAAAACATTTATTTTTAAGCTAACAAAATATATATGGGACCGAAGTAAAAACAATCCATTATTTAAAAGAATAAGACTTTATTTAAAAAACGAGAACATAATTTAATCAGTAAGAATTTATGAGAAAAAGAATAACATACCTATTTTATAACATAAAAGATCGTATCTTCAAACAATACATACAGAATGTAAAAAAATGCAAAGTATTAGACTATGGAGGCATTTCACATCAATACTCCTGTAAGAAATACGGTGGGAAACAGTTTCTTTCAGGCGAATCTCTCCAAGAAACTATTACAAGCATGATCAACAGAGGTAAGCCTTTTATGATAGCCCGCTTTGGCACTGTAGAATTAAACTTCATAAAAGCATTTGATTTTCAAATGAAGAAAATATACAAAGACAGCTTACATATACTGCAAATGAATGCAGGTTTCTTTCCTTGTAACGAATCTTATGGACATCAATTTGTATCTTTAATGAAAGATTCCATGAAAGAGTGTGAAATTCTTTTAACTCAATGCATGAGACTTGAAGAATATTATATAAGAAATTACATGCAAAATACTAAATATGTATCGCATATCAGAAACATTGAGCCTCAATTCTACCCAACAGATCCTTGGACACAGGCACTTAAAGGAAAACGAGTTTTAATTATACACCCTTTGCTGACACAATAAAAAATCAATATCAACATTACAGCTTATTATTTCCAAATACAAATATCCTCCCCTATTTTGAATTGCAAACACAAAAAGCAGTTCAAACCATAGCCAACAATAAAGATGTCCGATTTGCTAACTGGTTTGAAGCGTTAGAGCACATGTACCGAGAAGCATTGGAAAAGGAATTTGATATTGCCATAATTGGATGTGGAGCATACGGATTTCCACTGGCAGCAATGCTAAAGAAGGCAGGGAAAATGACAATACATATGGAGGAGCAACACAAAGTTTATTCGGAATAAATGTAAAAGATTCGATGAAGCACCTGACTACTCACATATTCGCCAATTCTATAACACAAGTTGGACATATCCTAACGAATCCGAAACACCTTTTGATTCCAATAAAGTAGAAGGGGGATGCTACTGGAAATAATATATTCTCAAATAATCTAATGAAAAATATCCTGATAACATTTCTTTTCAAAGAAGGAGCCGGCCCAGTATTCACACTGGAAATGGCACGAGGCTGGCATTGAACGGATGTAATATATATGTCATTTTATCTCATAAAATATCAAATAGAATAGATTGGGAAACAGAAAAACTCTTTAAAGAAGTATACTTTATTGATACAGGTACACGAAAAACAGCCATACAAGCAAGCTTTAAATTCTTTTTGAAGGAAAAATTAAAATCAAATCGAAATATAAAAGTCTCCAATTTGATTACGCCATAAGCACTTTTTATCATCCATGGGCCAGTAGTGTTTTAAAGTGTGTAAAAGCCAAAAGAATAACAATTTGCCACGACCCAATACACCATTCTGGAGTAAAAACATTAGAAAAGATATTGACATTTCACTATATAAAATCCTCCGATGAAATCATTGTTCTAACTCGCAGTTTTATTCCATTGGTTTCCAAAAACTTTGGATTCTCAGAAAAACACATCCACTATATGCCACATGGGCGCATGAGTAATATAGGAAAAAAGAAACGTTTCTTCCATCTGACCACAGCTATATGAATGAGGAGACTATTAACTTTTTATTCTTTGGACGCATTGAAAAATACAAAGGAATACAGCTTTTAGCAAAAGCTTATAAAGAACTCGTCCAGACACCTCACCTTGATATAACCCTAACCATAGCAGGTAGTGGAAACTTTGCAGAATATATAGAAGAATTCAGAAATATCCCCAATGTAACGGTCATCAACAGGTATATACCGGATAACGAAATCGGTCAATATTTCAGCATACCCAACACGATCGTCGTACTTCCATATATTGACGCAAGCCAATCAGGAGTAATTCCGATAGCTTTGGAATATAACACGCCAATCATAGCAAGTGAAACGGGAGGACTAAAAGAACAATTAAATAATGGAGAGATAGGGATATTCTGCAAAGTGAACGATATCAACTCACTAAAAGAAAAAATGGCATGGTGCATACACAATCCGGGAAAACTTAAAGAAGAACGAAAAAGATGGCGTCGTATTTACATGAATTAGACTGGGAAGTAATCACCCGAATAATAATCAATATTTAATCTTCAACAACTTTAACAAGTATATGAGAATAGGTTATATTCATTTAGATTATGGAGAATGGACTAACGGCACATACAATGCACAAGAAATAGGATTGGCCCAAGCATTTGAAAGTTTAGGTCACAAAGTATACATCTTTTATTGGCTAAACAAACATGATTCTAAGTGTTTCTCAGAGGTAAATCTCACCTCTAACATAAAAAAAATATACCTACCCTATCGTTTTAGGATAGCCCATCACGCCATAGTTGACCTTGATTTACTCAGGTCTTATAAATTAGACATTTTACATCTGCAAACAGACAATCTACTATATGTGCCTGAAGCAATATATTATTGCATCAAAAAAATATAAAGTATTATTGTTATATTGGTACAATCAAGAGTAGCAACCCTAATCCTATTATAAGAAAAATATTAGATAGAATCACCCTTAGAAATATCAAAGCATTAAAAAGAAGTTGTGTCTTCGCAAAAACTCCGGCTATGGCAAAAGAATTAATAGCACTTGGAGTTAAAAATACAATAGTTGCTCCTGTAGGTCTGGATCAAACAGTAATTCCCAAGGAAGAAAAGAGTAAAAACGATTTAATAAGTGATTTAAAGATATCCCAAAACAAAACATACATTCTGTGTGTGTGCGCATTAAGACATGACAAACATCCATTCGATATATTTAAACTGGCAGAGTTGCTGGATGAAAAATTTTGTATTATTTATATAGGAGGAAACGGACCTTTGAGAGAGAACTTTATAAATAAGTTATCAGAGAAAGAAAGCTAT
>ENA-OQIC01000854-OQIC01000854.1-human-gut-metagenome-genome-assembly--contig:-NODE-854-length-11985-cov-2.514336_pt1 | contig 11985 bp, 14 predicted proteins | sample MGYA00242572_ERZ504736 | MGnify/ENA primary metagenome ERZ504736 (study PRJEB26092, sample SAMD00036201) | human gut metagenome | host: Homo sapiens | study: EMG produced TPA metagenomics assembly of... | reverse complement strand
TCAAATGCAAGACATTCGGCGAGCCGGTCGATGCGGCAACAGGCAGGGTGTACCACACTAACGTGGATTTCGAGCTGCCCGGCCCCATCCCCATCGTGTGGGAACGCACCTATTACAGCGATGCCTCTGTGGATGGCCCGTTGGGTTACAACTGGCACCACAGTTACAACCTGGGCGTCCGGCGCTCGAAGAAGGGGTTTTCCTCTTCCGCCATGCCGACGGACGGGAGTCCTTCCTGCCCGTGCTGGAACCGGGGGATTCCTATTTTGACCGCAAGGAACAATTGCTCTGGACGCTTGACGGGCAGGGTTATCTGCTGACCGACATCCGGGGACTGCAATACCGGTTCAACGGACCGGAGAACCGTTTCGGATACCGCATGGTGTCGGGCATATCCACCAAAGATGGGTTCCGCATCCGTTTCGAATACGTTTCGGCTGGGAAACTGGCGGGAATCGTATCTTCTCGGGGGGAACGCTTGAAGGTGGAAACCGATGAATTGGGACGGGTATGCTGTGTGTCCATGAAACAGGATGGCGAGGAGATCAGGCTTGTCCGCTATCGTTATGACGACCGGGGCGACATGGTGGAGACCACCGACGCGCTGGATGTCAGCAAGCATTTTGTCTATACCGACGGGCATCTGCTGGTACAGCTGACCAACCAGGGAGGCATGTCCTTCCATTGGGAATACGAGGGCAAAGGTGAGAACGCCCGTTGTGTGCATACATGGGGGGACGGCGGTGTCATGGAGTACTTATCCATTACGGCAAAGGCTACACCCATATCCGTAACGGGGAGGGTGCCGAAACCGAATACCATTACGGGGAGGACAAGCTCATCTACAAGATAGTGGATGCCAATGGGGGAATCACCCGCCAGCAGTACAACGGATATCAGGAACTGGAGGTCACGGTCAACCCCGAAGGCTATACCCGCAAGACTTCCTACAACGAGTTTGGTCAGCCTGTCCGGATAACGGACGAGAACGGCGAGGATACGTTCCTGAGCTACGACGGAAACCGTAACCTCGTCCTGCTCTGCACGCCGGGAGGGAAACAGCTCTCCTGGGATTACGACGAGATGGACCGTGTCGTCAGCCGCACCACGCTCAGCGGAGAGACTGTGAAATACACTTACGAGGGAGGCGTATTGCATACCATTACCGACGGACAGGGACGCGTCTATACCCTCACCTTCAACGACCGCTACGACCTCGAACTGCTGCGGTTTCCTAACGGCCTGTTCCGCAGGTGGGAATACGACGGCAGGGGCAGGCTCATACAGGCGGTGGATGTCAAAGGTAATGCCACCAGGTACGCCTATGACCGTGCGGACAACCTGATACGGCTGGAGGAACCGGACGGCAACGTGCACCGGTTCGAGTATGATGCCATGGGGAACATGTACATGCCACGGACAACATCCGTGAGGTGAAGTTCACCTATGGGGCATTGGGGGTATTGAAAAGCCGTGAGCAGGAACGCCATCGGATTACATTCGGTTACAACAGCGAGTTGCAGCTCCGGCGTATCGGAAACGAGGCGGGCGACAACTATTTCTTCGAGCTGGACGGGCTGGGACAAGTCGTTACGGAAATCGGTTTCGACGGGCTACGACGCGAGTACGAGCGCGACGGTGCCGGACGTGTCACACGGGTAAACCGTCCCGGGAACAAATGGACGGAATACCTGTATGACGGGCTGGACAACATACTGAAGGAAGAACAGTACGATGGTGAGGTATCCCTCTACACGTATGACAAGGACGGAATGCTTGTCAAGGCGGAAAACAGCGAGAACCTGCTGGAGTTCACCCGTGACAGGAAGACGGGACAGATTATTGAGGAGAAACAGGGAGAATATACCGTCAACCGCACGTACGACAGCGAGGGCAACTGTACCCGCATCACCAGCAACCTGGGAGCGGACATCCGTCATACGTACGACCGTGAAGGTAACTTGCAGACCATGCAGGTGGGCGAAAGCTGGCAGGCGTCATGGATACGTGACAATACCGGGCTGGAGGTGCAGCGCACCTTTTCCGGCGGTGTGACTGTCAGGACGGAACGTGACTGCTTCGGCAGGGAGGTACGCAAGTCGGTACGGTCGGGCGGCATAGAGAAAGGGGCTTACCGCTACCAATGGGGAATCGCCAACCACCTGCTCTCCAAGGAAAACGAGCTGACGGGTACCGTCACACGATACGACTACGACCGTTTCGACTTCCTTATCCGGCAGGAGACCATGCAAGGTTCGGAAACGGATGTGATTTACCGTATGCCGGACTTCGTGGGTAACCTCTTTGAGACACCGGACAAGAAAGACCGCAAATACGGTGCCGGGGGAAAACTTTTGGAAGACCCGGATTGTTTCTATCATTACGATGACGAGGGGAACCTCATTTTCCGTGAGTTCAAGCAGTTGCAGGAAACGGGCGTAAAGTTCGACCGCAAGCGCATGGAGAAAGAACGGGGCATCCGTTGCCTGGCAACGGGAATGGGATGGCTTTACGAGTGGAGTTCCAACGGAATGCTGAAGAAGGTGATACGCCCGGACGGAAGACCGGTGGAGTTCCGATACGATGCGTTGGGACGACGCACGGCTAAGCTGTATTTCGGAAAGGTCACACGTTGGGTATGGGATGGAAACGTGCCTATCCATGAATGGGGCTACAAAGTCACCAATATGCAACCAGATGAGGAAGAAAGCGCTCCACCCAAAGAACCGACAGAGGATATTACCACGTGGGTGTTTGAGGCAGGCACGTTTGTACCTACAGCGAAGATACAGGATGGTAAGCAATATTCCATTGTGTCCGATTATTTGGGTACCCCCATACAAATGTACGATGAATTGGGAAACAAAACTTGGGACTGCACCTTGGATATTTATGGAAAAGTGACTAACTTTGAAGGGAGTTCTTTGAATGAGTGTCCGTTCCGCTATCAGGGACAGTATGCTGATGAAGAGACAGAATTGTACTATAATCGGTTCAGATACTACTCGCCTGAAATGGGGATATATATTTCTTCTGACCCGATTGGGCTGGCGGGCGGATTTAATACATACGCTTATGTGAAAGATACTAATACTTGGGTTGATGTTTTAGGTCTAAGTGGAGAGCTTGTATATCAACTTATCAGAGATAATAAGGTAGTTTATTATGGTATTACAAGCAGAACTGCCTTAGAACGTATGGCAGAACACGGCAAAACAAAAGTGTTCGACAATATGGAAATATTGGCTGACGGACTTACACACGACCAAGCTCGCTCTATTGAAGGGGCTTTGATAAGACAACGTTTGAAGGAAAGAGCTGACGATTGGTCAGACTTTGATTCGATTAAAGCCAGATTAGATAAATCAGGATTAGATAATAGAAACAGAGGTCGAATAAAAGAACGCTGGACATCGGAAAATCCGTTAGACGATTTACGAGATAAAATATACAAAAAACCAAAGAAAGTAAAAGTAGGCTGTAAATCTTAAAACAAATAAAAAATGAAAATATTTAGCACAGCACCCGATGGAAATGAAATGGCTGATATGGCAAATGCACGCTACTTTAATTTGGCTATAAAACAAATTGAAGAAAATGCAGAATGGTTAAAAACAGCAAATAAACCAACGCAAGCTCTTTTAGCACATATTGAAATACTAATTATGCTTGCAAAAAGATTTCCAATCGATGCAAATTTGAGCATCAAAAAAGACAAAGTAAAAGAATGGAAAAATACGTTTAACGATTGGTTTGAACGTGTTGGTAATAAAATACCTGCAAAGTACAGGGACGGTATAAAAGCCAATGGCGATGAACTCTTTAAACAATTGGAACAATATGGACACTAATAATTTTAATGAGTTAATAAAACCATTCTTTTGGATCGAACACGAAAATAGTGTTTCGGTATGTTTGAATGTTGGAGAATACAAAGCAGAAATTTTCCAAGCAAGAGAAGATGAGGGCTTTGAGGGCAACGGTTATGATTGGGGGGCTTTAGCAAAAGTATTTTTGGAAGAACAAAAAACTGAACTAATAGAAATCATAAAGTTTGACCCCGAAGCAGATATGTTTTGTGTTTATTCATCTAATCCAGATGCTCTAAAATCTTTTATAATTGCATTTAAAGAAACCTGCGAAAACGAAACTTTAATACAAGATTTATTTTTAAGAGCAGAATTAGATTAAAAAAACACATCTTTATACAAACAAAAGAACGCTTCAAATGGAGTGGTTTTTTGTTGCAAAAGAAAAAAGGAGTAAAAAAACAGGGACTGACCGCCTCTTACAAAAAAAGTTATCAACAGGTATTTTGTTTGTTTTCCCTCTTTTCTTCTGATGGTTTTAAGGGATTTTTTCGGTTCTATAAACGGGATTTTATTTCATTGAAAAAACATGTCAAAACAGCGTTCTGCTTTTATAGGGTTGCCACATTCCCTTTTATCCGATTACAGGAAAGCCCCGATAAAGAAAGCCCCTCTGTTCCTGCGGAGCGTGAAAGAAAGTAATCCCCTTGTTTTCAAGTCGTTTTAAATTACTACCTTTGCGTACAAATTATTGGAATGACATGGCGACAAATGGAGAAATAACAAAAGGAATCAGCACCCTTTACGACACGATTAACCGGATAATCGAAGAGGCACGTGCTGCGGTTTACCGCACCGCCAATATTACGATGGTCAGGGCATACTGGCATATCGGCAGAGTAATCGTCGAAGAAGAACAAAAGGGAAAAGAAAGGGCGGAATATGGCAAACAGGTTCTCAAACAATTATCCCAAAAACTGACTAAAAAACACGGTCGTGGCTTTGATGAAAGTAACCTGCGCCACATGCGTAACTTTTACCTCGTTTATCCAAAATGTGACGCACTGCGTCTGAATTGAGTTGGACGCATTACCGCCTGCTTTTAAAGGTAGGGAACGGGCAGGCAAGGCTGTTTTACATGCAGGAAACCATAGATTGCAACTGGAGTACGAGAACGCTTGAACGGCAAATCGGCAACCTCTATTACGAACGGATGCTTATGAGCCACAATACCCAAATAGTCAAGGATGAAGCTGCCGAAAAAGAAATCAGGCAAGAGCCGAAAGACATTATCAAAGACCCTTATGTACTGGAATTTTTAGGCTTAAAGGATAATACGGACTTTAGGGAGAATGAACTGGAACAGGCAATTATAGATAAGTTGCAGAACTTCTTGCAGGAATTAGGCAAGGGCTTCGCTTTTGTGGGGCGCCAGTACCGACTTACCACCGACACGGGCAAACACTTTTATGCGGACTTGGTATTTTATAACTATATACTCAAATTCTTTTTAATCATAGACTTGAAAGCCGAACCGCTTACCCATCAGGATATCGGGCAGATGGATATGTATGTAGCTATTTTGAGGAAAAGATGCGGCAGGAAACCGATAATCCGACAATCGGGCTTATCCTATGTACCGAAAAAGACAAGACCATTGTAAAATATAGCCTGCTCAATGACAGCAACCAGATTTTTGCATCCAAATACATGCTTTATCTGCCGACAGAACAGGAACTCAAAAAAGAGATAGAACGACAACGGGTACAGATAGAGCAAGAAAGGAAACTGAATCAATAAAGAGCAAAACTCCTTGTCTTGCAGAAAAGAAAGCCCCAAATAGAATTAGTCATGCAAGAACATGTCTTAATGAACGAACCATGGATAGGGCATGTTCTTTGGGGCTATCTGTAACGTATGAAAGCCCCAACTCACAAAAATAGAATCAGTAAATTTAAAAGTGTCAATTTTTGGCAGGGGTAATCTCTATTTATCCCCTTCTTTTGATGTCACGCATTTTTGTTAAAAGAAATACTTCTTGTACTTATCCTTATAGACCGACCTCTGAGTTGTTCAATAGCTTCATACCTGTTCCCTCCTTTAAATGGGTTGAATAAAGGAAATCCCTATAAAGAAAGCCCCAATCATCAGATTATAAAAAAAGAGAAAAACGGACAAATATACATGAAAAACGAAGCATGACCCAATCCCTTAAAACCATCAGAAGAAAAGAGGGAAATGGTTGTCAGTCATCCCCTTGTGTTAATAACTTCATTTTCATTTCTCGTATAATCTGTGTTATTTCGTGCCTGACATTTAAACAATTACAGCATGAAGAATTTACAGATTACAAACTCCCGTTTCATCACCTATACGGATGACCTGTTAACGGTTGATGTGCTGGGCGGAGTGGATTTGTCGCAAGTGGAACGCATGGTTTGCACGCTCCGCATCACGTACAATGACTATCCGCCGCAGCGCACCACATTGGATTTATACAATGACAACCAAACCGACAAACTTCAAAGAACCCTTTGTGATAAATGGGGGCTGAAACTCCTCGAAGCCAGCCGCAGCCTTTATACCTTACCTTGCAGTTGGAAGAATACCGCCTGCAACAGTTACGTTACACGGGCAAATCCCCGCAACAGGCTTTTTCTCCGAGCGAGGAAGACAGACGCAAAGCGGTACGTTTTCTTTCGGAAAAGAACCTGTCGGGCAGTCTGATGGAGCAACTGAACACCATCGGCATTTTGGGTGAAGACCGTAACGCCCTTATCCTGTTCTTGGCGTTGGCGTCGCACAAGTCGGCCAATCCCTTTTCGGTTTTGTGTCTGGCAAAATCGGGTATCGGTAAAAGTTATATCCTGCAAAAGCTCTCGGAGTGTATGCCCGACGGTTCGTTCTCGTTCCACAGCCGTATATCGCAAACGCCCTGTACTACTTCGACAGCGGGGATATTAACGGCAAAGCCCTTTTTATCGAAGATTTGGAATGGACGACACAGATGTTGCAACCGCTGGCAACGCTCCAGACGCAGGGGCGGCTGGTAAATACACGTGCCACCAAGGACAAAGACGGAATGCTCCATTCCACCACCTTTGAAGTGATAGCCAAACTCTGTCTGATAGCCTGTGCCTACTCGGACAAAAATCTTGAAGAACTCGGATTGCCGTTTCTCTGCCTGCACCTGAACCACAGTCCCGCCCAAGACCTTGCCGTTATGGAGTATCAGAAGAAGTGCAGGGCGGGACAGATAAGAACCGAAGATATTGCCCGAGCCCAGCACCTTTTAAAATGCGTGATTGCCTCGCTGCAAAACATCAGTGTTGTCAATCCGTATGCCACATTGATAAACCTGCCTCAAGATATAGCCTATCCCCGCAAATCGCTGTTGCTACTCCTTAACTTTATCGAAGCGATCACTTTCTTTTCCAATACCAAAGGGAACGGCTGACCGACACCGATACAGGAGAGATATTTATCCGCACCCATCCGCAGGATATTGAAATGGCGTTTGCCCTGCTCAAAAACACGCTGTTCAGGCGGCTGATGAACTGAGCACGTCCGTAAGAGGCTTTTACAAGTGGCTTACGGAGTATCTGCAACAGGCAAAGACCACACAGTTCACCGCTTTGGATATACGCAAGACCAAACCGATACACCCCCGCACGCTGAACCGCTATTTGCAGGAGTTAAAGCTGTTTTCATACATCCAAGTGGCAGGCGGAAACAAGCACAGGGAGGGATTTATTTACAAACTTACGGACTTCGGAAATCAAAAGGAGGTGCAGGGACGTATCGAACAGGAGATGCAAGCCACTTTAAAAGATGTCTGGAATGCTTACCGTAAAGAACAGAATCCGCCGACAGAACCCGAGCAAAAAGCAGAATCCGAACAAGAACCGTCAACGGGATTAAGTGCGGAATCACCGCAAAAGCCCTCAAAGCGTAAACGCATTGACGACAAAGAGGAATATACCTTAAATTGCTTTTGGAACTTGAAGCCCGAAGTCCTGACCGGGAATATATTCCAGCCGATTTTACCACCCTGACAGGCAGAAGTCAAATCACCGAAGCCCGCTATTTAAAACGTCTTTGGCAGCAGGGAAAACTCAAACGGGAATGGAAAAACCGACAGTATTATTATACCCTCGCTGCGACAGGCAGTAAGACAGTAAGCCAATCCCCGATGACCGACCCGCAAACCGCTTTATAACAAGCCTTTGGGAGTAGGACGACACAAAAAAAGAAATTTATGAATGAAAAGATGCAACCCAAGAGAATGGAAGATTTTAAAAACTATTTACAGCAGCAAGACAAAAGCCCTGTAACGATAAAAGAATACGCAAGACAAGTCAGTCTTTTTATATCGTGGTACGGCGACCAAGATACGATAAACGTACAGAAGAAAGACATTTTAAACTATTTAAGCTACCTAAAACACCATAAGAACCATCAAGCCGTAAGCAGTAATCACGGACTTATCGCCCTGCGACATTACTTTGACTGTCTTGTCGGGCAGGGGATTATCTGTCTTAATCCCACCGCACTCATCAAACTGCGGGGAGTTAAAAAACGGCGTTTGCATTACATCTACACTCCTGAAGAACTGACCGAACTTGCCGACAGCTATTATCAGCTCTATGTAAAAGCGGCGGAAGAAAAATCCTTGTCGGGCATACGTCCAACCCTTTATAAAGAGAGCTGTCACACCAAAACCCGTAACCATGTGATGTTGCTGTTCTTTATACATCAGGGCTTGACCACAAGGGAAGTGTTACATCTACAAACCGAAGATATAGACCTGTACAAAGCCACCGTAACGGTACAGACCACCACAAGAGGCAGGGACAGAATCCTGCCGTTGCACGCCACGCAAACAGGTACGCTGATACGTTACATGAACGGGATACGTCCCCTGCTGACGGGCAAGAGCCAAAGCGGCACATTGTTTTTGCCTGTGCGACAGGATAACAGTGAAAACACGCCACACGGGCATTGATACAGCTTACGACAGCACTCAAACGTATAGACAGGCACTTTGTCTCCCTCGCACAGATAAGGCTTCACTTATCACATATTGGATAAGGACATACGGACTGCGTAAAGCCCAATATATGGCGGGGCATAAAAGTATCATCAGTACGGAGGAGTATCTGCCCAACCACATTGAAGAACTGGCGGAAGACATCACAAAATTTAATCCGTTCTAAAACAATGAACACGCATTTTAAGGCAATACACGAACAGTACGTTTTTTGGTTGGATACGTTGGGATTTGCTACCGAAACGGTATGTAACTACGGTTATAGGGTAACAGATTTTTTTCTATGGCTTGAAAGCAAAGACATTACCCACATTGTTCAAGCCGAACAAAAGCACATCAACGATTTTTTTGACTGCCAACAGACCCGCCCCAATACCAAGTTTAAGGGCAGAACGTTAAGTGCTTCCTATCTGAACGATTATTTTACCGCCATAGACAAGTTGTGCGAGTTTCTGCACCAAATGGGAGCACGGACATCGCTTGTTCCCACCAACCGCCGTATTACCATAGACGAATCCCAAAGGATACGCCGAATAGAACCTTTTACGGTGGAAGAGATAAAAATGCTGCAAGAGGCTATCAACCACCTGTACCCGCATTTAGACCACGAACACAGGCAACTCAAACAGGAGCAGTTGAAGTTGGTTTTTGTACTTTTCTACGCCTGCGGATTGCGTTTAAGCGAGGGATACAACCTTACGCCCGCAGAAATAGACTTCAATAGAAAAACGATTTTTATACGGCAGGGCAAAGGCTACAAGGACAGGATAGTACCGATGAGCGACAATGTGTACAAAGCCTTGCAGCACTATATTTACAACTTCCGCAATCAAATCAGGTGCGGGCATGACCGCCTTTTTGTGCAGAAGAAAATAACCCTGTCGGTGGATTTGCACTATTTACATCAGCAATGCGATAACGAAGAGATTAAACGCAAGCGGCTACACTTCCATGTTTTACGCCACTCCATAGCTACACATCTGTTACAGAACGGCATGAGCGTGGAGAATATCGCTCGATTTTTGGGACACGGCTGTTTGGAAAGCACACAGATTTATACGCATATCATAAACCGATAATCCGACTTTTTTATTACCTTTGTCCGCAGGAAGCTGTTTTTGGCTTTTTGCGGATTTTTTGTGTTCTTTGAGTTTGTTTTGGACTGTGAGGCAGTGTGGGAACTGTTTTTTTAATCTCTGACCTTAAAGTTTTGAGAGTTTAAAGAACGGAAGTATAAGGAGTTCAGGTACTATAGTCCCCAAAAAGGTGGATATATTTCAAAAGATCCAATAGGATTAAATGGAGGAGAAAAATTATACAACTATGTATATGACCCCAATAGTTGGATAGATGAGTATGGATTAGTACGTAACGGACATCTTGCAGGTAATAAACACCCCATAACAGGTGTACCTTTCGATAGTAACGGCTTCCCTGACTTTTCCAACTATCTTTACAGTAAAGGGAAAATGATGTTATGATTACTCCAACAGGAAATAGAGATTTAGATTTTAAGGCAGCCAATGCTAAAGCTGGTTATACAGAAACCCCTAAAGGCTATACTTGGCATCATCACCAAGATAAAGGACGTATGCAACTTGTTGAAACAGAAATCCATGCCAAAACAGGGCATACAGGAGGCTTTTCTTTACATTAATAAAAAAAGAATAATATGGGAATTAAATTTTATGACACAGAAAAAGCAATAAGTAAATTTGATTTTGAAAATATAGAAAAAATATTAACTTTTCGTCTTCCTGAAGAGTACAAAACACATCTATTAATGTATAATGGTGGAAGATGTAAACCCAATATTTTCTCTTTCATTGAAGAAGGAAAAATTTCTAAATCTAGCATAGATTGGTTTTTAGCAATATATGAAGGAAAATATGACAACCTGAATACATATATAAATATGTATAAATTTGAGCAAAAAAGAATTCCTTTCTATTTAGTTCCTATAGCCCATGATGCTGGTGGAAATTTAATTTGTATCTCTTGTTCTGAATCAGATTATGGATATATTTATTTTTGGGATCATGAGAAAGGACAAAATCATGCCCATACTGATTATTGGGGTAATATTTATTTAATAGATAAAAGTTTTAACCGTTTTATAACAAATTTTGAAATTTCAAATAGTGTAATTAATGTATAAGAAAGACCTCAATAAATACTAATGGATAATAATATTTATATAAATAGAGAAACTTTTGAAATTCTGAGAACTCAAGGAATTCCTTATACGGGATTTGTTATCGGTGAAGGTTATGCTTTTGTAGAATATCAAGAATATTCACAGTCTTCCAATGGAGATATAGTGAATATGAATGGTGATATTCCTTGGGGGCAACTCTATATACCTGGCATCATACAAGTTCAGTGTATTGACACTTCAATAGAATGGTAAAAAAGAGCCTGAAAGGGCTTTTCCAAAAAAATGGTTGTGCCACTTATATAGTTTGTGAAGGAGATACATTGTCATATATAGCTGAAATGTTTGATGTAACAGTTGAAAATTTGATAAAGTGGAATAATTTATCAAATAAGCATTTTCTATCTATCGGTCAAAAACTTTTAATTATTGATATAACACAACGGAGAATAATTGACATTCCTAAAGAATCTTATCAAGGAGAAATAAAGAAACCAAGAGGGTTGGCTGCTTTAGAAATGGAATTAAATTCTTCATCTTCTAATACTTTAATGGGATTAATAAAACTTGCTATAAAGTTTTATTATGACGGATTTAATGCACCTGTGATTTGGCTTACAGGGCATACGCTGGGGGGATTCTCTCAAACGCCTCAGGAAAGAGCCCAAGCATTTATAGATTTTGCACCTTCTGCTTTTTTTGGTGATGCATTAAGAATATTGGGGCCTTGTAGTAAAATTGAAAAGGGGCTTCAAGGCTATAATGCTTATATTAAATCGTCAAGGTACAAACAAAATCTTTATAAGCCATCAGGACATGGATGGCAAAAGGAAGCAGGGAAAATGTATCAACAAGCAAAACAACGTTTTATAATGAGGGAAGATGCTAAAACCTTTATTGATGATATTGGAAAAATTGATTTTGGGTGGAATAATCTACCTGACACATTAAATAACAACAAATAATGAGTG
>ENA-OQIC01000853-OQIC01000853.1-human-gut-metagenome-genome-assembly--contig:-NODE-853-length-12001-cov-1.686374_pt1 | contig 12001 bp, 12 predicted proteins | sample MGYA00242572_ERZ504736 | MGnify/ENA primary metagenome ERZ504736 (study PRJEB26092, sample SAMD00036201) | human gut metagenome | host: Homo sapiens | study: EMG produced TPA metagenomics assembly of... | reverse complement strand
TTGGCAGTCTCGAGGCAGGTGTCTGGAATGAGTCGGCACTCAGTAGATTATGCCGCGAAACATCATACAAATCTCTATTCTAATTGAAAATTAAACAGTTATTTCTGTTTAATTAATATCAGGTAACGATTTAGAAACGAGCGAATTACAATATTCTGTTTTCTTTTGCCTCTGTCAAAGAACGATTCTTTCAATGCAAATATACACTTTACTTGTGACAAAAGCAATCTTTTTCTACATTTAATCGACTTACAGTCAGCCTTAAAGAGGGTATCTGGTCTCATTCCATCTTCTTCCTCAAAAATAACATAGCAGTCTAAATTGGTTTATGTATGGGATAGGTCTTGTTCATTCGATCCGGTAGACTACTATACATAAAAGTATAAAGGCGAGATACGACAAGGAGATGCCATGCTTTTGTGTAAGGGGAATCTCTCTTAGCTTATCGCAGACCATGTATAGCTAAGTGTTTTGAGAATAAACAGTCTGTAAAAAACGGAAAGACACCGATTATGGGCCGTATCACCATCAATGGAACCCAAGCCGGTTTCAGTTGTAAGAAAGAAGTGTCCCTCGCTTTGTGGGACGTCAAAACCAACCGGGCCAAAGGCAAGTCCGAGGAGGCCCGTACACTCAATCAGGAGCTTGACAATATCAAGGCGCAAATCACCAGGCACTACCAGTACATCTGCGACCACGACAGTTTTGTTACAGCCAAGAAAGTCTATAACCGCTATGTCGCTTCTCAGAGGAATGCCACACCCTTATGAACCTTTTCAGGGAACAGCTGGAACCGTATAAAAAGAAAATCGGCATAGAGAAAGCCGAAAGCACCTACTGCGGTCTGGTTGCCGATTACAAGAGTCTTCCTGCTTTCATGAAAGAAGAAGAATGCAGAGGATATTGTCATCGAAGAACTTGAGAAATCATTCATCGAGGATTACTACAACTGGATGCTCGGTACATGCGCTTTGGCAAACTCCACTGTCTTCGGGCGTGTCAATACCTTGAAGTGGCTGATGTATATCGCGCAGGAAAAAGGCTGGATACGGGTTCATCCGTTCGCATCATTCGAGTGTATGCCCGAATACAAGAGGCGTTCTTTCCTTTCCGAAGAGGAACTGCAAAGGATAATCCATATAGAACCGAGATACAAACGCCAGCGTGCCATGCGCGACATGTTCCTGTTCATGTGCTTCACCGGTCTTTCCTATGTGGACTTGAAAGCCATAACATACGATAATATCCATACCGACTCCGACGGCGGTACATGGCTGATGGGCAACCGTATAAAAACGGGAGTGGCGTATGTCGTAAAATTATTGCCCATTGCTATCGAACTGATTGAAAAATATAGGGGTACGGATGAAAAGAAAGACTCCCCGAATGTGTCTTTCCGGTAGGTGAATACAATGCCATGCGGCTCAGTCTTGGAATCATAGGCAGGAAATGCAACTCCGGGGCGAGGTCACCCCGCACATCGGACGCCACGCATTTGCCGTTCTGGCCATACTCAAGGGGATGCTGCTGGAAACTCTTCAGAAAGTGTTTGGGCATAAGTCCATCACATACGTCCTGCGCATCCATTCACTTGTCCGGCGCAGGCGGGGCAATCTTTTTCTGGAAGTCGCCCATCTGTACGACCAGCGTGCTGACCAGCTTTCTCAACTCCTAATACGCGCTTGTTTCAATAATTGTCAGTTCCATACTAAAATTCTTTTTAAGATTCTGAATATGCGACAAAGTAACGCACATCCTATATCCTTTCCAAACAGATAATATCAGAGTCTTCCGTTGGCGTGCATTGGCGTATCCAACGTTAAAAGAGAAGGTCCTTCACCTGCATCCATGCGGCAACGGAACTTCCATTCCCTTACTTGTTTTCCATAAATTTATAGGATTAATTTCTGGTGCATGATATTAATAGTCATTATTCTGTCTGCTTTTTTTGCTTGCATAATTGCAGCTAACAGTTATCTATTCCAGAACGCATTGTTATGGAAATGGCAAGCTGTTTTGTTGGTTTATGGATATTGTGTATGATAATTACCGTCTTCGTTTGTCGTAAACTTGAATGCTCTAATTAAAACAGTACGGTTGTCATGCTTTGTGTGTTTTATTATAAATATTATGAATTATTTGGAATTGATATGTAATATAGATAATTTTGCAGTCGGGAAATGGTTTCGGGAGGTTTACGCCTTCCGAATGAAAAGGGAACCCGGTGAAAATCCGGGACAGTACCCGCTGCTGTGAGTCCACAAAAACGGACATCGAACTTTTGCCACTGGTGTAATACCGGGAAGGCACGATGACCGGGACGAGTCAGAAGACCTGCCATGACCGGAATGAGATTTACACCTGCGGGATATACGGGTCGTAATCAAATAGGGAATAGCTCATCGGCCATTCAATATTTGAAGACAGACATATTCCTTCGTGTAAGTCCGCACGAACGGGAATTTTTTGTGTTTGTTAATAATATGTTTTACATTAAAATGAGTGACCTATGAAAAGAAAATTACGCTTTCTGGCAGGTGCCTGTCTATTTACCGCAACCGCCTTGTTCTCTGGCTGTAGCTCGGACGATGACTTTTTGATGGACCCGGTTGATTCCGGAACTTCGCAAACCCGTGCTGTGACAAATTCGGACGGTACTTTAACTATCACTTTCGATGATTTCGATCCCGGCATGTTAGCAGGACCTACCTCGGCCGGAGAAAATCTTTATTCGTACCAAGGGTATCCTCAAGTAACCACCATTTACGACAATACTCCGGAAGAATATCTCTTCCTTTCAATGTTTAATACTGTAGGTGGAAGCACAGAGTATTCCAGCGGCGGCATCGCACTTTCCAACTGGAACATCCGCTCCAATCAGTCGGGAAATACCGGAGACTGGTGGTATTCTTATCTAAACCAATGTTCTGTCTATAACACTGCGGTGGAAGCGGAAGGACAGAATAAGGAAGCCGGGCACAGCGGTTCCAATTTCGGTGTCGTTTACGGATATGTGGATGCTTACAATCAGGCATGGATGGCTAAACCAGAATTTTATTTCAATGTTCCCCGGAAATTGGTCGGCCTGTGGATCTGCAACACCTCATACACTTATGGTGTCATTACTTATGGTAATCAGTTCGGTTCTACGGGGGTAGCGACTCCTCTGAAAGAGATGAAAGGGTATTTCCAAGTGAATCTGGAATGTTATGATGCGAATGGCGGTCTGATCCGCACTTACAAACGTCTTTTAGCCGATTATCGTAACGGCCAACAACAGGTTGATCCTATCACGACATGGGATTATTGGGAAATCAATGCCGAAGGGGTGCAAAGTGTGAAATTCAACTTCGAGGGTTCGGATTCGGGAGCATACGGTTTGAATACTCCGGCTTATATCTGTATTGATGATATCACCATACAATAAAAAGAATACAAGGATATCCCTTCTGTCGGGGGTATCCCTGTTATTTTTCTAAAATCCACACATCATGCATCGTTTTCACTATTTTATTATTTCTGCCTGTATGCTGTTCACCTCCTGCAACAAGGATGAAGTCATTACCGAAGAAGTAGGAGGACAACCTATAATAGAACTTGACAGCGAGACCGGTATTTACACGGTCAAGGTCGATCACGAATTGACTATCGCCCCGACATACCAGAATGTTGAAGATGCTCTTTTTGCTTGGACGATAGACGGTACGCTGGTTTCTTCGGGTCCGTCTCTTCAACGTACATGGAATGAATGCGGGGATTTTTATGTCAAACTAAGAGTAGACAATGCGGAAGCTATGCCGAAGAGGAACTGAAAGTAGAAGTGAAAGAACTCACCCCTCCGGTCATCTCACTGGCACTACCTTCGCAGGGGCTAAAAGTCGTCCGGAATACCGATTACACATTTACTCCCGATATTCAGCATTCGGATGTCGAAGGGTTCAAAATCGAATGGGTACGGGAAGGAAAAATCGTTTCCACCGAGAATACTTATACTTTCAATGAAAAAGAACTCGGTGTTTATACGGTGACAATCAACGCTTCCAATATAGATGGGACAACAACGAAAGACGTAAGCGTAGAGGTCGTGGAAACGATGCCCTACGTTGTCAAATTCCCGACCCCGTCTTACCTGCAAACATCCACGGACAGGTACACTTTTGCCGACCGTCCTGTTTCCTGCGTCCGTTGTTGGAGTATTTCGACAATCCCCGTTTTGAGTGGAGTGTGGACGGTCAGGTCATGGAAGGAGAAGTGGAACGCATGTTCAAGTTCACGCCGTCCGCACCCGGAGAATACACCGTCTCCTGTACTGTGTCGGAAGACACACCGACGGAAAAAATAAGCAGGAATATCGACAAAGGGAAAACGGCTGTCACTGCCACCGTAAAAGTCGTTTGTGTGGACAAAAAGGAACAAGACGGCTTCCGGGCTTCGGGAAGTTCCAAGCTCTGGAATAAAGTCTATGAATATACCCCAGCTCCCGGCCAATTTATCAACGAGACGAGCACGATAGGCGGTATGACCGGCAACGAAACATCCCCTGAAGCGGCTGTCGCATGGGCAACACAGCGTTTGAAAGACAAACTGCACGTCTCTTTAGGTTCTTTCGGGGGTTATATCATCGTCGGCTTCGACCACAGTATTCCCAATTCGGGTAACCAATATGATTTCTGTGTTCAGGGGAACGCCTTTGACGGCAGTTCGAACCGGGTATCGTATGGGTCATGCAAGATATAAACGGAAACGGATTGCCGGATGACGAGTGGTACGAACTGAAAGGATCTGAAGCAGGCAAGGAAGAAACAATACAGAATTTTGAAGTGACCTATTACCGTCCGGAAGGCAAAAAATGGATGTCCAATGGATCAGTTCCGACGGTAGAAACGGCTGGGTAGACTATCTGTCCGCTTATCATACACAAGACTATTATTATCCGGCTTGGATTTCGGAAAACAGTTATACCCTGACAGGCACTTGTCTGGCCGCCCGCAACACCCAAGATTCTCAAACCGGTTATTGGGATAATCAGAGTTATGACTGGGGGTACGTGGATAATTTCGGAAACGACCAGATAGAAGGCGGCAGTACGGTGGATGGAAGCGGACAAAGGAACGGTTTCAAAATTTCCAATGCCATCCATGCCGATGGAACGGAAGCCAATCTGCAATATATTGACTTTATCAAAATACAATGCGGTGTTCTGCCAAAAGCGGCTGGCTGGGCGAAGTTTCTACGGAGGTATTTTCTTTTGAGGATCTAACCAAATAATAAAAATTACAAGTATGAAAATTTATTTTCTTCCCATGCTCCTATCCTTGTTCTTTTTGGGAGCGTGTGACAAAAACGATGAAATTATACCTGAAGATGCAGATGAAAATTTCATCACATCGGTCGTGATGACCGTGGACGGGAAATCGTACACGGCCGACATTACGGACAATACAGTAACAATAACCGTTCCCTATACGGTATCGCTGAACAACGCCGAAGTGGAATTCAAGTACACAACTTCTGCAACAATCATACCTGATCCTGAAACGGTAACGGACTGGGATAACGAACGAACCTTCCGGGTGACATCCTATAACGGAGATGCCCGCGAATATACCTATAAGGTCGTGAAAAGCGAGATAGAATCTGACGGAGATGTGGAGTTGAAGACCACCGAGGAGGTAGCTTCTTTTGCCGCAACCAAAACAACCGTTGTCAAAGGGAACCTGATTATCGGCTCTGATGCGGAAGAGGCAGAAAAAATCACTGACATATCTGCATTGGCATCTTTGAAAGAGGTTACTGGCAACATTGTCATTCGTAACAGTTACAACGGTGCAGACTTGACAGGGTTGGATAATATCGTTTCTGCCGGAGGTTTACAGGTAGGTTCGACCGATGTCGCCTCGAAAGCTACGGAACTTCACATGATTTCCATGAAAGCATTGGAAACGCTCTCCGGAGACATATCGGTATATAACGACCAAGTGACGTATGTCCTATTCGAGAAACTGGCAACTATTGAAGGAAGCGTGATGTTCAATGCGTCGTCGTTACAGAGTTTTGAGTTTCCGGTTCTGACTACTGTAGGTCAGGATCTGAATCTTCAAGGACTCAATGAAGAGAACACAGCAGCCGGTTCGATTGCGTCTTTGGAAATACCGGAACTGACAAGTGTCGGAGGGGTCTTGTCCGTAAACAATCTTGCCAAGCTGACTTCCATGAGCTTCCTTAAGCTGAAAGAGACCGGTGGCCTTGATTTCCATACCGTCCCCGTGATGTTGGAAACCATCAACCTTCCGGAAATCGAAACAGTAAACGGAAGTATTATTATGGAAGCCAATATGGAAGCTCCTCCTACCGGTAGTTTTGTTCCCCAACGAAATGACGTGCTTCAGGCTTTCGGTGGAATGGACAAACTGACAACGATAAAGGGACAGATAGAGATAAAGAATTTCACGGCACTCAAACAACTTCCCGACTGGAGCAAGATCACCACACTTGGAAGCATCACGCTGGATTATCTTGAAGATGTGAGCGGAACACTGCTGTTGCCGAACGCCCGATTTGAAACCTTCGGAGAAACAGCGCCCCAGATTGAAATTATAAACAAGGTGCAGCTCTCCAAAATTGAAACAGCCGAAGATTTGTCAAATGTAAATTTTGTCATCACCAGTCTCACGAATAATAAGTTCCCTGAAATCACGTTCAAGAATATCAAAGACTTCACTTGTAAGCCAACCACCAACAATACCGATTATACCATATCGACAATTCAACATGTATATGGAAATCTAAATGTGACAGGCCAAATGCGAAGCAATGCCAAATTTCCCGACTTGGAAATCATAGATGGATATGGATATATCCAATACCCATGTTTGCTTCAATCACAATGCCAGTCTTGAAAGAAGTGGGAGGACAGTTCTATTTATCTGGAAATTTTACCAGTTGTAACTTGCCCTTACTATCCAAAGTTTGTTGTTCAGCTTCTCCTGTATATTATAAAGAGGGAGAGGGTTCGTTAGCAATATCTTTACAAAGTAAATCGCTGGATATTCCGGAATTGCTTCACGTAGGAGGTGAAGGGTTGTTCGTTAATAAAGCAACAGGCATTACTTGTGATAAATTACAGACTATAGATGGTACGCTACAGATAAAAAGTGCGACTTCTCTTTCTCAGGAAACACTTTCCATGGAGAAGTTGGAGACCTTGCATGGGGTTGTTTTTGACGGTTTGACGAAATTTACCGACTACACTTTCTTCGGCAAGTTTATAGAAAACGGAATGATTACGGGGGAAAGTTGGAGCGTGACGAAATGTGGGTATAACCCAACCTTCCAAAATATGAAGGACAAACAATATACGCAGCAGGATTAAACCTTATACCTTAACCAGAGTACCCGTAATGATTCGGGTACTCTTTTTTATCCGAATGACAATGAGCAGAACAATACAACGGATTTGCCTTTTTCTTTTCTGCCTGCCAGTTTTCGGCAGTTGCATGAAATGGGATTACGGAGAGATGGAAGATTTCTCTGTATCGGCCTCTGGTCTTTTCATTACCAACGAGGGGAATTTCCAGTACAGCAATGCCACGCTTTCCTACTACGATCCCGCCACGTGCGAAGTGGAGAATGAAGTGTTTTACCGTGCCAACGGGTTCAAGTTGGGCGATGTGGCCCAGTCTATGGTTATCCGGGACGGTATAGGCTGGATCGTGGTGAACAACTCGCATGTGATTTTCGCCATCGACATCAATACTTCAAGGAAGTGGCCGTATCACAGGTTTCACCTCACCCCGGTATATCCATTTTCTGTCGGATGAGAAAGCCTATGTGACGCAGATATGGGACTACCGTATCTTCATCATCAACCCCAAGACATACGAGATTACCGGCTATATCGAATGTCCAGACATGGACATGGAATCGGGTTCCACCGAACAAATGGTACAATACGGCAAGTACGTCTATGTGAACTGCTGGTCGTACCAGAACCGCATCCTGAAAATCGACACGGAGACGGACAAGGTCGTGGACGAACTGACCATCGGCATACAACCTACTTCGCTGGTCATGGACAAATACAACAAGATGTGGACCATCACGGATGGCGGTTACGAGGGCAGCCCATACGGTTACGAGGCACCGTCTCTCTATCGTATAGACGCCGAGACTTTCACCGTAGAGAAACAGTTCAAGTTTAAGCTGGGCGACTGGCCTTCGGAAGTCCAGCTCAACGGTACACGGGATACACTTTACTGGATCAACAACGATATTTGGCGAATGCCGGTGGAAGCCGACCGTGTTCCCGTCCGGCCTTTTCTGGAGTTTCGGGACACCAAATACTACGGCCTTACGGTCAATCCCAACAACGGGGAGGTATATGTGGCCGACGCTATTGATTACCAGCAACAAGGTATCGTGTATCGCTATTCGCCGCAAGGCAAGCTGATCGATGAATTTTACGTGGGAATCATTCCGGGAGCTTTCTGCTGGAAATAACGAGGAAGGAGGACAAAAATGAAAAGACATCTTATTCTATTGTTCGTGGGGGTAAGCCTGCCCTTTCTGCTTGCCGCCCAGCAGAAAAATTCCGTCAGCATTACCAAAAGGGTACTACGTATTCCGGAGGTTACGGTGGTGGGCAAACGACCTATGAAGGATATAGGCGTGCAACGAACCCGTTTCGATTCCATCGCCATGAAAGAGAACATCGCCTTGTCTATGGCCGATGTGCTGACATTCAACTCATCCGTTTTGTCAAGAACTACGGACGCGCCACGTTATCCACCGTGGCTTTCCGGGGTACCTCTCCCTCGCATACCCAAGTGACGTGGAATGGTATGCGCATTAACAACCCGATGCTGGGCATGACGGATTTTTCCACCATCTTCTTACTTTATCGATGATGCCTCGCTGCTGCACGGAACGTCATCGGTAAACGAAACGGGCGGCGGCTTGGGTGGTCTGGTCAGGCTCTCCACTTCTCCGGCCAACCATGAAGGGTTCGGGTTGCAGTACGTGCAGGGAGTGGGGTCGTTCAGCACGTTCGACGAGTTTCTCCGCCTGCCTACGGTGACAAACACTGGCAGTCCTCCACCCGTGTGGTGTATTCCTCTTCCCCCAACGACTACAAATACCGAAACCGGGACAAGAAGGAAAACATCTATGACGAGGACAAGAACATCATCGGTTCCTATTACCCGACGGAACGCAACCGCAGCGGGGCTTATAAGGATCTGCACGTCTTGCAGGAAATTTATTATAACACGGGCGAAGGCGACAAGTTCGGGCTAAACGCCTGGTATATCAATTCCAACCGGGAACTGGCGATGCTCAGCACGGATTACGGGAACGACATGGACTTCGAGAACCGCCAAAGGGAGCAGACGTTTCGCGGCGTCCTCTCGTGGGATCGCGTGCGGGAGAAATGGAAGGTCGGTGTAAAAGGCGGCTATATACACACATGGATGGCCTATGATTACAAGCGGGACAAGGGAAACGGCGAAATGGCTTCGATGACCCGCTCACGCAGTAAGATTAACACGTTCTACGGAAGTGCGGACGGGGATTATGCTCCTTCAGAGAAATGGCTGTTCACGGCCGGTGTTTCCGTACACCAGCATTTGGTGGAAAGCGCGGACAAAAATATCATCTCGCAGGAAGGTAACAAGGCTGTTGTCGGGTATGACAAGGGACGTGTCGAGTTTTCCGGTTCCGTTTCTGCGAAATGGCGGCCTGTCGATCGTTTTGCCGCCTCGCTTGTCCTTCGCGAGGATATGTTCGGTACGGAATGGGCCCCGGTTATCCCGGCTTTCTTCATCGACGGGGTACTGTCGAAAAAAGGCAATATCGTGGCGAAAGCATCCATCTCCCGGAACTACCGTTTTCCCACGCTGAACGACCTCTATTTCTGCCGGGCGGTAATCCCGACCTGAAAAGCGAGCACGGCTTCACATACGACGTGGGGTTGTCGTTCTCGGTGGGGAAAGAAAATGTATATGCTTTGAGCGGTGGTATCAACTGGTTCGATTCGCACATCGACGACTGGATCATCTGGCTACCCACAACCAAGGGATTCTTCTCCCCCAGAAACCTCAAAAAGGTACATGCTTACGGGGCAGAGACCAACGCCCACCTTGATATAATGCTCGGAAAGGACTGGAAACTGGATATGAACGGAACTTTCTCGTGGACTCCCTCGATCAACGAGAGCGAACCGATGAGTCCGGCAGACCAATCCGTCGGCAAACAGTTGCCATACGTGCCGGAGTTTTCCGCAACGGTGACCGGACGTCTGTCATGGCGGACATGGAGCCTGCTTTACAAATGGTGTTATTACAGCCAGCGTTATACCATGTCGAGTAATGACTATACCCTGACGGGCTATCTGCCCCCTTACTTCATGAATAACGTGACACTGGAAAAACAGCTCTCTTTCCGATGGGCCGATCTGTCGCTAAAGGGCAGCATCAACAACCTGTTCGATGAAGAATACCTTTCCGTATTGTCCCGTCCCATGCCGGGCATCAATTTCGAGATATTCATCGGCATAACACCCAAGTTCGGAAAAAACAAAAATAGTAAACGATAATCTGCATCAATATGAACGCATTAAAGAATTTAAGCCTGATTTTGTTGCTTTCTCTGGCATTTACAGGCTGCCACAACAAAAGCTCAAAAATCAATGATTTCAACCTGCTGCTTTATGCTCCGAATATGCCTCCGGCTTCGACATCAAAGGGGCGGGCGGGAAGGAAAGCGTACTGATAACCGTCAGGAATCCCTGGCAGGGAGCGGACAGTGTAACCACATGGCTGTTTATCGTCCGCAACGGTGAAGAGGTTCCCGAAGGGTTTGCAGGACAGGTACTCAAAGGAGACGCCAAACGTATCGTGCGATGTCTTCCACTCATATCGCCATGCTTGACGCAATCGGTGAAGTCCGGTGTATAACCGGCGTTTCGGGAATCGACTACATTTCCAACCCAGACATCCAAGCCCGCCGCGACAGTATTGGCGATGTCGGCTATGAAGGGAACATCAACTACGAGTTGCTGCTCTCGCTCGATCCCGACCTCGTTCTGCTCTATGGGGTGAACGGCGCAAGCGCAATGGAAAGCAAACTCGAAGAACTCGACATACCGTTCATGTATGTCGGCGATTATCTTGAAGAGTCGCCTCTCGGCAAGGCCGAATGGATGGTAGTGCTTTCAGAAGTCACAGGAAAACGTGAGAAGGGTGAAAAAGCCTTTGCCGCAATCCCGGTCAGATACAACGCCTTGAAAAAGAAAGTGGCCGACAGTACCCTCGGCACTCCTTCGGTTATGCTTAATGTTCCCTATGGCGACTCGTGGTTCATGCCTTCAACCCAAAGTTATGTAGCCCGCTTGATTACTGATGCGGGAGGCCGCTATATCTACCAGAAGAACACGGGAAACGCTTCTATCCCCATTGACTTAGAAGAAGCATATCTGCTCGCGTCGGATGCGGACATGTGGTTGAACGTGGGAATGGCGAACTCCCTTGACGACTTGAAGGCATCATGTCCGAAATTCACCGATACCCGATGTTTCAAAAATGGAGAGGTGTATAACAACAACGCCCGTACCAACACAGCCGGGGGTAACGACTATTACGAGTCTGCCGTCGTGAATCCTGACATCGTGCTCCGCGACCTCGTGAAGATATTCCATCCTGAACTGGTGCAGGAAGAGTGTGTGTATTACAAGCAACTGAAATAGATGCGTTCCCGTTCGACTATATTATTCTCCATATTGATTACGCTCACGGTCGGTCTTTTTTTACTGGACTTGGCCGTGGGAGCTGTCAACATTCCGATCCGCGATGTATGGGCAGCACTGACCGGGGGAAATTGTTCCCGTGCCACGGAAAAAATCGTACTCAACATACGCCTCATAAAAGCTATAGTGGCACTGTTGGCCGGGGCTGCCTTATCGGTCAGCGGTCTTCAGATGCAGACCCTCTTCCGTAATCCTCTTGCC
>ENA-OQIC01000852-OQIC01000852.1-human-gut-metagenome-genome-assembly--contig:-NODE-852-length-12015-cov-3.855653_pt1 | contig 12015 bp, 12 predicted proteins | sample MGYA00242572_ERZ504736 | MGnify/ENA primary metagenome ERZ504736 (study PRJEB26092, sample SAMD00036201) | human gut metagenome | host: Homo sapiens | study: EMG produced TPA metagenomics assembly of... | reverse complement strand
GGTTTGCGAACTGAAATGGCAGCTGTTTACGAAGGAAATCAAATTCAAATCGCGAGAAACGAAACCTATATCCCCGTTTGCCGTAAACATTATTTTAACCCAATGATTTCCAAAGAAAAATAAGAAAATGAATTTGCAAAAGAGAGGTTAATCGAAAACAAATGAACATTTATGATCAGCTACAAGCGGTTGAGGACCGTTACGAAGAATTAGGCGAATTGCTATCTGACCCTGATGTCGTTAGTGATACCAAACGATTTATGGCTTTGTCTAAGGAAGAAGCGAGCACACGTGAAACCGTAACTGTTTACCGCGAATACAAACAAATTCTTCAAAACATCGAAGATGCTGAAGAAATGATTAAAGACGCTGGTGGCGATCCTGAACTTGAAGAAATGGCGAAAGAGGAACTCAAAGACTCAAAAGCATCTAAAGAAGAATACGAAGAAAAACTTAAAATTCTTCTTTTACCAAAAGATCCAAACGATGACAAAAACATCATCTTGGAAATCCGTGGTGCTGCTGGTGGTGACGAAGCTGCGCTCTTTGCTAGCGACCTTCTTCAAATGTATCAAAAATATGCTGAAAACCAAGGATGGAAATTCGATGTCATGGAAGCTTCTTACAACGGTGTTGGTGGTATCAAAGAGGTTGTTGTCATGGTATCTGGTCAATCTGTTTACTCTAAGTTGAAATACGAATCAGGTGCTCACCGTGTTCAACGTGTCCCTGTCACAGAGAGCCAAGGTCGTGTTCATACCTCGACAGCAACCGTCCTTGTCATGCCAGAGGTTGAAGAAGTCGAATACGAAATCGATCCAAAAGACTTGCGTGTGGATATTTACCACGCCTCAGGTGCTGGTGGACAAAACGTTAACAAAGTTGCGACAGCTGTTCGTATGGTTCACATTCCAACTGGTATTAAAGTTGAAATGCAAGAAGAACGTACGCAACAGAAAAACCGTGACAAGGCCATGAAAATTATTCGTGCGCGTGTTGCTGACCACTTTGCCCAAATTGCTCAAAATGAACAAGACGCTGAACGTAAATCAACAATCGGTACAGGTGACCGATCAGAACGTATCCGTACTTATAATTTCCCACAAAACCGTGTCACAGACCACCGTATTGGTTTAACATTGCAAAAATTAGATACGATTTTGTCAGGAAAACTAGACGAAGTTATCGATGCTCTTATTCTTTTTGACCAAACTAAGAAATTAGAAGAGTTAAATCAATAATGAATTACGCTGAAACAATCAGCCAACTAGAAAAACAATTACAAGCAATCGGAGAGGACCCAGAAAATCTCACTTACGTTTCCGTGAATTAAAAGGTTGGACCTTGCTCGATTTCATCTTACATCAGAACCAAGCTATCACCGAAAAAGACCAAATGTTACTTGAGCAAATCATGGCTCAGTTGACAGCACATCGATCACCTCAGTACATCACAGGGAAAGCCTATTTTCGCGATTTAGAGCTTTCAGTTGACGAGCGTGTTTTGATTCCACGACCTGAAACTGAGGAGCTGGTTGATTTGGTTTTAAAGGAAAATAGCAGAGCTGACTTGCGAGTTTTAGATATTGGTACAGGAAGCGGTGCGATTGCCATTTCGCTCAAGGCTGCGCGACCAAATTGGCAAGTAACCGCCTCTGACATTTCAGCAGACGCCCTACAATTAGCGAAAGAGAATGTCCTCAAAAATCAAGTAGAGCTGACCTTGATTCAATCTGATGTTTTTAGCCAAATTACAGAAAGATTTGATATGATTATTTCAAATCCGCCCTATATTGCTTATGACGATGAAGATGAAGTTGGCATTAATGTGCTCGCTTCAGAACCGCATTTAGCACTTTTTGCAGATGAAAACGGTTTTGCCATTTATCGTCAGATTATTGAGAATGCTAGTGAGCATTTGACCGAAATCGGAAAACTTTATTTTGAAATTGGTTATAAACAAGGAGAAGGTTTGCGTGCTTTGTTGAGCAAGCATTTTCCTGCTAAACGCGTTCGTGTCATTAAAGATATGTTCGGTAAAGATAGAATGGTCGTGATGGATAATGACTGATTTAGAAACAATTTTGCAAAATGGTGGAGCGGTGATTTTACCGACAGAAACCGTTTATGGGCTTTTTGCTCAAGCGATGAATGAGAATGCCGTTGAGCATGTTTACCAACTCAAACGTCGTCCTAAAGACAAGGCGATGAATCTCAACGTAGCTGATTTTGAGACAATTTTAGCTTTTTCAAAACAGCAACCAAGTTATCTCAAAAAGCTTTATGATGCTTTTTACCTGGTCCATTAACCATTATTTTACAAGCTAATGACCGCGTGCCAGCTTGGATCAATTCTGGCTTATCAACAATTGGTTTTAGAATTCCCAATCACCCGCAAACCTTGAAATTGATTAAGAAAGCTGGCCCCTTAATTGGTCCGTCAGCTAACATTTCTGGACAAGAAAGTGGGAAAGTTTTCAAGGAAATTCAAAAACAGTTCGGTGGTACTGTGACTGGTTTTGCTGACGATGCTGCCTTAACAGGGGTTGACTCGACAATTTTGGATTTATCTGGAAAAACTGCTCGTATTTTACGTCAAGGTGCGATTACCCAAAACGACTTATTAACAGTTGTGCCTGATTTAACATTTACGAAAGAGTGATTTTTGGAAAATTCTTCTCATACTGATGCAGCTTTTACATCATCTTGGAGCTGCCAAACTTTTAAGGAATGTGACATGATCTTATCAAAAAGGAGATAAGGATATGATTTTTGACAAGGAAAACTACGAAACATTTGACAAAGAACTCTGGGAAGCAGTGCATGCTGAAGAAGTTCGTCAACAAAATAACATAGAACTCATTGCCTCTGAAAATGTTGTTTCAAAAGCTGTCATGGCAGCTCAAGGCACATTGTTAACCAATAAATACGCTGAAGGATACCCTGGTAAACGTTATTATGGCGGAACAGATTGTGTGGATATCGTTGAAAATTTAGCGATTGACCGTGCAAAAGAATTGTTCGGAGCTAAATTTGCGAATGTCCAACCTCATTCAGGAAGTCAAGCTAATGCCGCAGCCTATATGGCTTTGATTCAACCTGGCGATACAGTCCTTGGAATGGATTTGGCTGCTGGTGGACATTTGACACACGGTGCTCCTGTTAGTTTTTCAGGGAAAACATACCACTTTATTTCTTACACGGTTGACCCTGTGACAGAACGCATTGATTATGATAAATTAGCCGAGCTAGCAGAAGAAGTGAAACCGAAATTGATTGTTGCGGGAGCATCAGCTTACTCACGTATTATTGATTTTCAACGTTTTCGTGCCATAGCAGATAGTGTCGGTGCTTATCTTATGGTGGATATGGCGCACATTGCAGGTCTTGTGGCATCAGGTCATCATCCAAGCCCAGTTCCTTATGCGCATATTACAACCACAACGACACATAAGACGCTTCGCGGTCCTCGTGGTGGATTGATTTTAACAAATGACGAAGCTCTCGCTAAAAAAATCAATTCTGCTGTTTTTCCTGGATTGCAAGGTGGACCATTGATGCATGTCATTGCAGGTAAAGCTGTTGCGCTCAAAGAAGCGTTGGACCCTGCTTTCAAAGAATATGGCGAAAATGTGATTAAAAATGCTGCCGCTATGGCTGATGTCTTTAATCAACACCCAAATTTCCGTGTGATTTCAGGCGGCACAGACAATCATGTCTTTCTTGTTGACGTGACAAAAGTCGTTGAAAATGGGAAAGTGGCGCAAAATGTCCTTGAGTCTGTTAACATCACGCTCAATAAAAATTCAATTCCATTTGAAATCTTATCACCGTTTAAAACATCAGGTATTCGTATCGGTTCACCAGCGATTACGAGCCGTGGCATGGGGGAAAAAGAATCGCGTGCTATTGCTGAATTGATTGTTAAGGCACTTGAAAATTATCAAAACGAAACTATTTTAGAGGAGGTTCGTCGCGAGGTTAAAGCATTGACAGATGCCTTCCCGCTTTATTAACGAACAGTTGAATACTATTTGGGTATTCAACCACAAAACTAATCATGATTGATTTATATATTAAACGCATTGTTATTCATCAATTTACACCCAACGATACTGAGCTGATCTTGTCAGACCAATTGTTGACAATCACGCCACGTATTGATGAGTATTTTCGTAAAAAACTAAGCAAAGTTTTCTCAGATGAAGCTAAACGTGGAATGTTTGCAGAAGATAATGTCTTTCTTAGCTATTTAAGTGATGATTTGATGGAGTCATCTGTTAAGATTGCCCAACTTTGGAAAGAAGAATTTGTCATCTCGGAAAATCAAAAAACAAATGATTTGGTTTTTATCCAATTTGACAAAGACGGTGTTGAACATTTTGCCTTTCTTCGTATTGCTTTGAAGGAAAATTTCACCCATATTTCTAGTGATAGTGAAAGTCTGATTAAGGTGACACAAAATAATCTGCCGTCAGCTGCGCAAACACCAGATGAAGCTTTGGTGATTAATTGCTCTAATCATCATTATTATTTGATTGAGAAGCGTGTCAAGCATAATGGTAGCTTTGCTAATTATTTTTCAGAAAATCTCTTGCAAGTCCAACCAGAGCAATCGGTGAAAAAATCGATAAAAATGGTTGAACAAACAGCGCAGAAAATTGCTGAAAGTTTCCAACAAGATGATTTTGCTTTCCAATCCAAAATGAAAGCTGCTATCCATAAAAATCTGGAAGAAGAGCAAGAATTATCACCAGAAAAATTGGCAGACCAACTTTTTGATAGTAATTTGACTGCTCGTTTAACTTTTGTTGATGAGTTAAAAGAAAGTATTCCAGAACCAATTCAAGTAGCAGATATTGACCATTCACGTCAGACGAAAAAATTGGAAAATCAGAAGTTATCCCTATCCAATGGTATTCAACTGATTGTACCTAATAATGTCTATGACGACGCTGAATCGGTAGAATTTATCCAAAATCCAAATGGAACCTATTCTATCTTGATTAAAAATATAGAGGATATTCAAAATAAATAATGTTTAAGTTCTTAGGGCGTCTAATCATACTGGGCTTTGTCATTTTTTGTGGCTACCAAACGTATGTGGTTCACAACGTGCAAATGTTTTACAGTATAAAGATATGGTCAAGGAGATTTTAGACGACAACGATACCACCGCCAATGTTGATTTGGTCTTGGCGATGATTTACACGGAGACCAAGGGAGATGACGGTGATGTTATGCAATCAAGCGAAAGTTCAGACGGTGTTGCTAATTCCATTACGGATAGCCAGACCAGTATTCGTCAAGGCGTGACGGTACTTTCAGAAAATCTTACCTTGGCAGATGAAGCAGGAGTAGATGTCTGGACGGCCGTGCAAGCTTACAATTTCGGAACTGCTTATATTGATTACGTGGCAAAAATGGTGGCGAAAATACAATTGCTTTGGCAACAGCTTATTCTCGTAATGTTGTCGCTCCAAGTCTTGGAAATACAACGGGAGAAACTTATTTTTACTATCATCCCCTTGCCTTATCTCAGGTGGAAAATTGTATAAAAATGGTGGGAATATTTATTATTCTCGTGAAGTTCACTTTAATCTGTATTTGATTGAATTGATGAGTTTATTTTAAAATGATATGAGAGCTAATGCTCTATTAGAAAAGAGAAGAATGAAAGCATTAAGTCATTATTTTAAAGGATACCTCAAGGAGACAATCTTAGGTCCCCTTTTCAAATTGTTTGAAGCATCTTTCGAGCTTTTAGTTCCGATTATTATTGCTAGAATTGTTGATACCATTATCCCTCATCATGATAAAAATCACCTTTATATGATGGTAGGGCTGTTATTTTTACTGGCAATTGTTGGGATGCTTGTAGCTATTACAGCACAATATTTTTCTTCCAAGGCTGCCGTTGGCTACACACGTCAGTTGACAAAGGATTTATTTAAAAAAATCATGGGCTTGAGTAAAGAGGATCGTGACCAGCTGACAACATCTAGTTTAGTAACGCGTTTGACAAGCGATACTTACCAAATTCAAACAGGTATCAACCAATTTTTACGTCTGTTTTTACGAGCACCGATTATTGTTTTTGGTGCGATTATCATGGCATTTACCATTAGTCCTAAAATGACGATTGACTTCTTGTTAATGGTGGTGATTTTGTTTGCGATTGTCTTTACCATGTCGCACTTGCTCAATCCGATTTACGCAAAGATTCGTCAGGCTACCGATAGAATTGTCAATATGACACGCCAGCAATTAGAAGGTGTGCGTGTGATTCGTGCCTTTGGTCAGGTTGTAGCAGAAGAACAAGAATTTGCGGTAGCCAACCAAGATTATACTGACTTGCAAATTAAAGCTGGTCACCTATCAAGTCTCGTAACGCCGTTGACTTATCTGGTGGTTAATGGCACGTTGATTTTGGTGATTTGGCAAGGAAATCTTGAAATCGGTCGTGGGCTTTTGTCACAAGGAATGTTGATTGCTTTGGTGAATTACCTCTTGCAAATTTTGACGGAATTGCTCAAGATGACCATGCTTGTCACATCATTGAACCAATCTTTTATCAGCGCTAAACGTATCACAGAAGTATTTGAAAAAGATTCTGAAGATTTGGAAACTGAACTAGTACAAAGTGAGTCAGCATTTGCTTTGGCGGTCAAAGACATGACGTTCACCTATCCAACCGCTGCCGAGCCGTCGCTGTCACATATTGATTTTAGTGTGAACGCTGGTGACTTCTTAGGTGTGATTGGTGGAACAGGCTCTGGGAAATCAACTTTAGTCGAACTTCTCACTCATCTCTACACACCGCAAGAGGGAAGCTTAGCTATTTTTCAAAATCAGCACTCTCCTAAAACACTTGGGGAATGGCGTTCTTGGGTCAATGTGGTGCCACAAAAGGCAGAGTTATTTCAAGGAACAATTCGTTCAAATTTGATTTTGGGAATTCGTGATGAGGTGAGTGATAATGAGCTCTGGAGAGCTTTGGATATTGCTCAAGCTAGCGATTTTGTGTCAGAAAAAGAGGGACAATTGGATGCCAAGGTTGAGGCATTTGGTCGTAATTTCTCTGGCGGACAACGTCAACGTTTGACAATTGCGCGTGCGCTTGTTAGAAAAGCGCCGTTCTTAATCTTGGATGATTCGACATCAGCGCTTGATTATTTAACAGAAGCGAAGTTGCTATCAGCATTCATGAGGAATTAAAAGAAGTGACTCTTGTTTTGATTTCACAACGCACTAATAGCTTGAAAGCAGCTGATAAGATTTTGCTGCTAGATAGAGGACATCAACTTGGTTTTGCCAGCCATGATGAGTTACTCAAGCAAAATGATGTTTACCGCGCTATTCATTACTCACAACACCAAGAAGAAAAGGAGGCGTAAGATGAAGGCAAAAATCAAAATCATACTAGCCGCCGTTTGTTCCAAGATCTTTTATCACAAAAAGGACTTGTTCTTGGTGCCACACTTGGAACGATTGCGCAAGTCGCTCTGACCGTTTATTTGCCTATTTTGATTGGGAATGCGGTGGACGTTGTCTTATCTCCGAAATCAATTAGTTTAATTGTGCCAATTGTAGCGAAAATGATTGTTGTTGTCGCTTTGAATACCTTGGTGCAATGGGTGAATCCATTGATTTATAACCGTCTAACGTTTGGTTATATTTACACATTGCGTCAAAAAGTCATGGAAAAATTAAACCAGATGCCGATTTCTTATCTTGACAAGAAAAGTTCAGGTGATTTGGTTAGTCGTGTGACAACTGATGCCGAACAATTGAGCAATGGTCTGTTAATGGTGTTCAATCAATTTTTCATTGGTATTCTAACGATTATCATTACCATTGTGACAATGGCTGATATTGATTTGTTAATGCTTGGTTTGGTGCTAATTTTGACACCATTATCACTTTTCTTAGCACGTTTTATTGCTCAAAAGAGTTATCATCTTTATCAAAATCAAACAAAATCACGCGGGCAACAAACGCAGTATATTGAAGAAATGATTCGTCAAGAAAGTTTACTCCACACCTTCAATGCGCAAGATATGGCTATTGACACTTTCACGACGATTAATGATACTTATGCTGATTACTCACAAGGAGCTATTTTCTATTCTTCAACGGTTAATCCGTCAACACGTTTCATTAATAGCTTGATTTATGCTCTTTTGGCAGGAGTAGGGGCACTTCGGATTATGTCAGGTGCTTTTACAGTTGGACAATTGACAACTTTCTTGAATTATGTCAATCAATACACCAAGCCATTTAATGATATTTCATCCGTTTTGTCAGAATTGCAGAGCGCCATTGCCTGTGCAGAACGTCTCTACGCTATTTTAGACGAAGAAAATGAGCCTCTTCCAGTAAAAGCTCAGCTTAACGCGGATAGTATCCAAGGACAAATTGAATTCAAAGATGTGTCGTTTGGTTATACTAGTCAAAATACCTTGATTAACCACCTTAATTTATCAATCCCAGCGGCTTCAAAAGTGGCTATCGTTGGACCAACAGGTGCAGGAAAATCAACTTTAATCAATCTTTTAATGCGTTTTTATGAAGTCAATAGCGGAGCTATTTATTTGGATGGCGTTTCTATGGCAGATTATTCTGTATCAGAATTGCGCCAACAAATCGGTATGGTATTGCAAGAAACGTGGCTGAAAGTTGGAACGATTCACGATAATATTGCATATGGAAATCCTGATGCTACACAAGAAGAAGTCATTGCTGCCGCAAAAGCAGCCAATGCTGATTTCTTTATTCGTCAGTTACCAAATGGTTACGATACTTATCTGGCTGATGCAGGAGCGTCATTGTCGCAAGGACAACGTCAGCTGTTAACGATTGCTCGAATTTTTGTCAAACTACCAAAAATCCTAATTCTCGATGAAGCAACTTCATCTATCGATACTCGGACAGAAGTGTTGATTCAAGAAGCTTTTGAAAAATTAATGCAAGGAAGGACAAGTTTTATCATCGCACACCGCTTGTCAACCATTCAATCAGCTGATTTTATTTTAGTCATGGTAGATGGTGACATTGTTGAACATGGTACGCATGACGATTTAATGGCAAAACAAGGCGTTTATTACCAAATGCAAACAGCTCAAGCAGGATAAAAAGATGTGAAAGTTGTTATCGCTATTTACATAAATATAATTATGCAAAAATCTGTAAAATTTTTCGATTCTCAGTTTAAATTAGAAAAGAAACTCCCTTAGAAATCGCTATTCTAAGGGAGTTTTTTGTATTCATTAGTGATTTGGTCCCCATGCGCTGACAGATTTTTCATTAACAGGAAAAACGCCATAGCCTTGCGCATCAATCGTGACCTCGGTCTGATTATTTTCTAAGGCGTCTGTAAAAATGTGGTTAGCCCATTTCTCGCCAACAAATAAGCGTTTTGAAGTAGCGTTAGCATTACTGATGAGTATAGCTAGTGCTGTGGGGTGTTCATCATCCCCAAGACAAGTCCACGCAATGCAATTTGGGTCATCAAAGTAATCCTCTTCCTGTCCATAGACAGCTGTTTGACGAAGTTGCAACAATTGGTCAATCTCGTTTTGGAAATTTTCTTGCGCAAATTCGTCAGAAATGCCGTAGTAATCACCATAGAAAATACAAGGCAATCCAGTCTGACGAAGTAGAATCAAAGCGTAAGCAGCAGGCTTAAACCATTCTGCAATGGTTGATTCCAAAGCCTGCCCACGTTGTGTGTCGTGATTATCGACAAAAGTAACAGCAGAATCTGGGTGATTCTTGACCAAGGTTTGGTCAAAAATTGTCCGCAAATCATAAGCTTCCATTTCTTGGCTAGCTTCAAAGAGATTTTGATGAAGGCGGACATCTACCAAATCAAAACGATAATCGGTATTTTCCAAGTAATCGTTGTTAGACTGTTCATCACCATTCCAAAATTCACCAAAGACGTAGAAATCGTCGCCGTATTTTAATTTCATATCACGGATAAAATTGCCCATGAAGAAAGAATCAATGTGTTTGATAGCGTCTAATCGAAAACCAGCGATACCAGTTGTTTGAACAAACCAGTCTGCCCAATCGTAAATGTTTTTAATGACTTGAGGGTGTTTGAAATCCAAATCAGCATACATCAGATAGTCATAATTCCCATTTTCACCGTCAACTAAACCTTGATTTGCCCAACCTTTATTGTCGCCTTGAATTTGAAAAATTCCAGTTTTTCCAGTTTTGACATTATAATCTGTTCCTGTAAAATGATACCAATGCCACTCAAAATCATTATAGGTTTTATGCCGACCTGCAAAGGTAAAATTTGTCCAACCTTCGATTTCAAAAGGCTCACTAAGAACCTCTGTGCGGTCCTCTGGCACCACTTCGACAACAGTAAAGATTTCGGTGTGGTCAGCTGCTGCCTTGTGATTCAAAATCACATCCGCTAAGGGCTCAATACCATTTTCTTTTAAGCTAGCAATGGCAGCGAGATAATCGGCTTTAGTTCCATATTTGGTTCGAATCGTTCCTTTTTGGTCAAATTCTCCGAGGTCGAAAAGGTCATAAACACCATAGCCAACATCGCCAGCGTGTGTAGCCTTAAAAGCAGGTGGTAACCAGATTTTAGAAATGCCTTTTTGAGCTAGTTCGGGAGCATCAGCTGCTAATCGTTGCCAGTGTTTCCCGTCATTTGGTAAATACCATTCAAAATATTGCATCAGAGTTTCATTTGTCATAATAAGGCTCCTAGGAGAAAGACTTTTTTCTTTCATTTTACCAAAAAGATAAAATAACGCAAGCGTTTGCGTGACAAAAAATATCTCTTCCTATCAAAACAAGCAAAGAATTCTGGTATAATATTTTCTAAAATGATGTGAAGAGGAGTTTAGGAATGATGAAGAATTCTTGATTCAATTAGACTTTGAGAGAAACTAAAAAATCTGAGAAACAAATCTCAAATTTTTCAAGTTTTAAAGAAAATGTAGCGCCCATTCACCACCATAAGTGAGAATTAACACGTGTCCGATAATGGAAATTGGTTTACAAAGGATAATGATTTTTGAAAAAGTTTTAAAGGACATGTTGCTAAGCGCGGCTAACATCACAAGTAAATCAGCAGGTGCAAAGGGTGATATCATACATAAAATAAAAAAGATAGTAAATGATCTATGGGTGGCAACGAGTTTTTCATATTTATTGAAAGTAGCTTCTTTGACGAAAAGCAGGCAAAATCGTTTTCCATACCAACGTGTCAGTAAAAATAAAATAGTCGAACCAAGAATAATACCAATGCAACTCGTTAAAATACCAATAACTGGGTGAAAAGTCATAACAGCTAAAACCATGGTCAAACTAATAGGGACAATTGGCACAACAACCTGCATCATTTGTAGAAGAATGAAGAAAAGTGCTCCTAAAAATTTATCTTGCCCCACAAGCGTTTGTAATTTAGCCTGATTGGTTAGATAGCCATGCTGATAAAGCCAAATCACAAAGAGACAAGAAGCGATAAAAACAATAGCTGAAATGATGTGAATCAAACGTTGCACAAGTTTGTAATTGTTAAACAGAAATCTCATCTCCAATCTTACTTAATGATATTTATTGTAAAACTTTTTGCTAACATCAGTCAACTTTTTAAGATTCATTTATCACTTTTTTAAAATAGGTCTCAAGACGGATGTTTCCTATCCTAGAAAGTCATATAATATAACTATCCTAAAAACTTTTCATATAACTCCTAAGCAAGTGGTTTTCCAGCCGCTTGCTTTTTTATCCTTCCCTCTGCAAGGACAAGGTATATCTTCTTTGGTAAGTCCCATTCTTGCTGAATCCAGTAAATAGATGGTTAAAATGGAATAACTGCCCCTTGGTGTCTTATTATCATTTTAGGAGAGTATTTCTGTTTAATGTATTGATCAAAATTTTTTTCTTTTAATTTTGTTAGTTAGGAAGGGTTATTTAACAAAACACTTATGATTTATTTTCATATGACTAATTGTACTTTAAGATTTTTATTTGTTGAATT
>ENA-OQIC01000850-OQIC01000850.1-human-gut-metagenome-genome-assembly--contig:-NODE-850-length-12028-cov-2.346189_pt1 | contig 12028 bp, 14 predicted proteins | sample MGYA00242572_ERZ504736 | MGnify/ENA primary metagenome ERZ504736 (study PRJEB26092, sample SAMD00036201) | human gut metagenome | host: Homo sapiens | study: EMG produced TPA metagenomics assembly of... | reverse complement strand
CAGACGAATTCCCACATAGACCGTGACAAAGTACCATAATCGCAGGGATTCCCAAATGCTCCCCAATCAGCTTCGGCTCTAAAAATTCTCTCGTCAGATTGCAGATCACAGACAATCCCGCATAAACATGCTGCAAACAAAAAGCGTCCTTGAAATGCCTGCACAATTGCAAGTGGATATAATACAACTGCCGTTCCAAGTACCGGCAGCGCGTCAAGAAACCCGATCAATACTCCTAACAGCAATGCATACGGATTTTCAAAGCAGAAACGTCACCGTACAGAGTGCCGCGATCACAGACATAATGATCAGCTGTGCTTTCAGAAACATTCCTCCCATATGAAAAATCCGTTTCAAAATCTTCACAAAATGTCTGTACCCAATACTATGTGATGCTTTCTCTTTCAGCTTGTCAAAATCATTGACGAGCAGAATGATCGACACAAAAATAATAATCCCAACCCCTGCCACTTCGATGATCGTTCTGACATACCCCCATGAATTTGCCATCAGTTTCGGTACAAACTGCCTTTCGATATTTTCTGCAATGGTTGCCATCCGTGTCACAAAAAGTGACTCCAGTTCTCCCGCCTCCATTCCGAAAACTCCGCTCATGCTCCGACAACATTGATCTAAAAACAGCTCCATCTTTCCGGCATAAAATCCATAGTGTTCAATAAAGTAACAGAACTGCTGTACGAGTGTGCTCCCAAGAAACCACAATGCTGTGCCTACCACACCTAAGATGATCAAAAGCAGACCCCCGGCAACAGCTCCCTGATTCAGCTTTGTATGTGCATGGATGTTCCTGACAAGCGGTCTTAACAGATATGCTACCAGAAATGCACAGAAAAAGGGGAGCACAAGTGGCAGTATATACTTGATTCCAATATACATGCCCCCTGTGACTCCCACAACAACTATCACTGTCTTCCACTGTTCTCTCTGCATTCCCATCACCAGCCCGTCTTTTCCACGCATGTCCTGAACAGTCAGCGACACACGGTAGTGATGTTAGTATTGCCGTCCCATCGTCCTTTATACAACTTTTTTAAATTTTTGAAGCAAAAAACAAATCAAACCCCGCTGCTTGCGGCTGTATCTCAAACTGCATCTGCTTTTTTGTCTTTGGATGCACAAAAGTAAGACTGCTTGCACACAGAGCAATCTGCCCTCTTGCTTTTTCCTCTCCTCCGTATTTTACATCTCCGAGAATCGGACATCCCATCCCCGACATCTGCACACGGATCTGATGATGTCTTCCTGTGTCCAGATGAATGTTTGCCAGTGCCTTTCCCTCTGCCTCCCCTTGTATTTTATAGGAAAGCCTTGCTTCTTTCGCCCCGGCATCCGACTTTCTGCAAATTTTTGACAGATTTGTCCTGCCATCCTTGACAAGGTAATCTGTCAGCTGTCCTTGCGCCTTCTCTGGAACCTTGCACAGTACTGCCTGATAATATTTTCCAAAACCACCTGCCTGAAGCTGACGGTTCAGCTCTTTGCACCTGCGGCGTCTTCGCAAATACGACAATCCCCTCCACCGGCTGATCCAGACGATGAATCACCCCAAGATATGGTTCTTCTTTTCCCCCTTCCTGTTGGTATCTATAGTTTTTCAGCAGACTGACCATATCTTTTGTCTGAATCTGCTTCGTCTGTACCGGAACACCTGCCGGCTTTCTGCACACAATAAGATCTCTGTCTTCATATAAAATATAACTCTGAATTTCCACGTTTTTCTGCCTTTCTTGATCTATAGCCTCACAGCTTTGCTATTTTTTATCCCTGCTCTTGTCAAAGAGCCAAAGTTATTTTACCCCATTCCTTGACAAAGAGTCAAAAAAACCGCCGCAAAAATGTCATCTCAATCCATCTCTGCGGCGATCTCAATGCTTTTAATTCATCGCGTTCTCTACGCTTCCTCTACATCTCCCTCAAGAAGTGCCTGTTCATAGCGCTCCAAAATCGTTCTCTGAATCCTCTCTCTCGTATTTGAGTTGATCGGATGTGCGATATCACGGTATTCTCCATCAATTGCTTTCTTACTTGGCATTGCGATGAAGAGTCCCTTCTCTCCTTCGATTACCTTAATATCATGTACTACGAATTCGTCGTCCATTGTAATTGATACTACTGCCTTTAATTTTCCTTCTTTTGCTACTTTACGCACTCGTACATCTGTAATCTGCATACTTTTGTCCCCTTTCACCGCTTCTACATCGCGTATCTCTCATTTTCTCTACAACTACTTTTATTCCATCTTCTCCTACATGGCGAGTGTTCGCACGAATTGTATCTCTACTCTCTACGATACAATTTTCAATATAGGTATTATCTCCTAAATAAACATCATTCAAGATGATGGAATTCTTAATTACACAATTATTCCCTACAAATACTTTCTTAAATAATACTGAATTTTCCACAGTACCATTGACGATACATCCACTTGCAATCAAACTGTTCTTTACGCATGCACCCGGATTATATTTTGCCGGTGGAAGATCGCTCACTTTTGAATAAACATTCGGATATTCCTTAAAGAAATATTTTCTCACTTCTTGCTTCAGGAAATCCATATTTGTTCTGTAATAATCATTAACTGTAGCAATATTACTCCAGTAATTGCTAATCTTATATCCATAAATTTTCTTTACATTCTTATACCGGATCAGAATGTCCTGCACAAAGTCAAATCTTCCCTCTTCTGCACATCGCTCAATCAGATCGATCAGCTGTCTTCTTCTGATGACATAAATTCCTGTTGAGATGATATTAGATCTGCTCAGTACCGGCTTCTCCTCAAACTCCTCAATCCTGCAGGAATCATTCATCTTAACCGTTCCGTAACGGCTGACATCTGCATCCTCATCCATCTCTTTGCAGACAACGGTAATATCTGCTTTTTTGGCAATATGATATTCGAGCACTTTATTATAATCCAGCTTGTACACTGCATCTCCAGATGTAATGATCACATATGGCTCATGGCATTTCTTAAGAAAGTCAAGATTCTGATAAATCGCATCCGCAGTTCCTCTGTACCAGTATCCATTCTCCATTGTAATCGTCGGTGTAAATACATACAGACCACCTTGTTTTCTTCCAAAGTCCCACCATTTGGAAGAATTCAGATGTTCATTCAATGATCTGGCATTGTACTGTGTCAGCACCGCGACTTCTGAATATGTGAGTTTGACATATTGCTAAGTGCAAAGTCAATGCTCCTGTAACTTCCTGCTACCGGCATCGCTGCCACTGCACGTCTATGTGTCAGTTCCCGCATCCTGCTGCTATTTCCACCCGCTAAAATAATTCCTACTGCTTTCATCCCTATTCACCTACCTTAATTAATGTTTCACCACTTGCAAGCTCTCCGTTTATGTAATCCTCTTTTGATGTAACACCACTAATGGCGGTATTCTTGCCGATCTGTACATCGGATGGGATCACAGAATCTTCCCCAATGGTCACAAGTCCAAATCCATAGATATCCGGTCTCATCTTATTCGGTGTATCGCTTCCCGTTCCAAGTGTGACGTTATCTCCAATCTGTACATTCTCCGCAATGATCGCTTTGTCAATCACACAGTGATCTCCGATCACAGCATCCTTCATGATAATGGAGTCTCTCACAACGCTTCCTTTTCCAATCGTTACACCAGAACTAATGACAGAACTGTGGACTTCTCCATAGATATCACAACCATTTCCAATAATGCTCTTCTCCACAGCAGACTGATCTGAAATATAATGCGGCGGTAAAATACCACTGTTTGTATAAATTTTCCAATATTCCTCATATAAATTAAATTCCGGAATAATATCTATTAATTCCATATTTGCTTCCCAGTAAGATCCAGTGTTCCGACATCTTTCCAGTAGCCATTGTACTCATATGCAAATAATCTTTGTTTCTTTTCATGACAATAAGGAATAATATGCTTTCCAAAATCACATGCCGGCTGTTCCGATAAAGCCTTGAGTGCTTCCTTTAATACCGGCCAGCTAAATATGTAGATACCCATAGAAGCCAGATTACTTCTCGGCTGTGCCGGCTTCTCTTCAAACTCCTGGATCCGGTTCTCTTCATCTGTAATGACAATACCAAACCTACTTGCCTCCTCCAGAGGTACCGGCATCGTAGCAATCGTGACGTCTGCATGATTCTCTTTATGGAAATCCAGCATCACTTCATAATCCATCTTATAAATATGATCCCCGGAAAGAATCAGTACATAATCCGGATTATACATCTCCATATAGTTCATATTCTGATAAATAGCGTTCGCCGTACCGGTATACCACTCACTGCTTGTGCTTTTCTCATACGGCGGAAGCACTGTAACTCCTCCAACATTACGGTCCAAATCCCACGGAATCCCGATTCCAATATGTGTATTCAGGCGTAATGGCTGATACTGCGTCAATACACCGACAGTATCGATTCCTGAATTAATACAGTTACTTAATGGAAAGTCTATGATTCTGTATTTCCCCCCGAATGCAACTGCCGGTTTTGCTACTTTTGATGTAAGAACACCTAATCTGCTGCCTTGTCCACCTGCCAACAACATTGCAATCATTTCTTTTTTTATCATGTCGTCACTCCTTCTAAGTAATTTAATAGTTGTATTATAGCATAAAAAGGTAATAAAATGAATGTTTTTTACATAAATAATTGTTTTTTTTTAAACTTTTTATGTATATTTTACAAAAAATTATAGTTTGGCTTTTTTCCATATACCGTTATAATATAATGAAAGTGCGTAAAATATTACTATTAATTTAAATTTTTCTATGAACAGGGAGTGTATTTATGTATAAAATAGATTTTCAATGTCCGGTCCATGTCCATTTTATCGGTATCGGCGGTATCAGCATGAGTGGCCTTGCCGAAATTCTCTTAAAAGAACATTTCACAGTAACGGGATCGGATTCCAAAGAATCGCCCCTTACAAGACATTTAACAGATCTGGGAGCTGTCATCCATTACGGACAGAAAGCTGAAAATATAACTGATGATATTGATGTTGTCGTCTACACCGCTGCCGTGCACGCAGATAATCCTGAATTTATTGCAGCAAAAGAACATCAGCTTCCGATGCTTACCCGTGCAGAACTGCTCGGACAGCTGATGACGAACTATAAGACACCGATCGCAGTATCCGGAACTCACGGCAAGACAACAACGACTTCCATGATTTCCCATATCCTTCTTGCAGGAGATACGGATCCGACCATCTCTGTCGGAGGTATTTTAAAGATCATCGGCGGAAATATCCGCGTCGGTCACTCAGATGTTTTCATTACAGAAGCCTGTGAATATACGAACAGCTTCTTAGATTTTCTTCCAAAGATTGGAATCATCTTAAATGTAGAAGAAGATCATATGGATTTCTTCAAAGATCTTGATGATATCCGTCATTCTTTCCATCGGTTCGCCGCACTGCTTCCGAAAGATGGCACACTAATCATTAACAGTGAGATTTCACAGTACGAGCAGATTATTGCCGGCCTGAACTGCAATGTCATCACATATGGCATTCATCACGATGCAGATTACACTGCACAAAATATTCAATACGATAACATGGGGAATGTTTCGTTCGACCTGATCGATCACGGAACAAAGAAAGATCGTATTTTCCTCTCTGTCAACGGAGAACACAATGTATCCAATGCACTTTCCGCAATCATTACCGGAACACTGCTCGGCATCGACCTTGAGAAGATCAAAAAGGGACTCTTGTCCTTTACCGGTACTGACCGCCGCTTTGAATACAAAGGAACACTCGACGGTGTCACGATCATCGATGATACGCACACCATCCGACAGAGATCGAGGCAACTCTTTCTGCCGCACAGCACTACCCGCACAGAGAAATCTGGTGCATTTTTCAACCTCACACATACACAAGGACAAAAGCTTTCTTTCACGAATTTGCGCAGGCGCTGACACTTGCAGATCATGTGATCCTCGCAGACATCTATGCTGCCAGAGAAACAGATACGCTTGGCATGTCCTCAGAGGCTCTTTCAGATGCAATTCGTGAACTAGGCGGAGATTCCTACTATTTTTCATCCTTTGATGAAATTAAAAATTTTGTAAAAGAAAAATGTATCCACGGTGATATGTTGATAACTATGGGAGCTGGAGACGTTGTAAACATAGGAGAATCATTGTTATCCATATAGTTATCCACATTATCCACATTATCCACATTGTTTCTTATCCACAAAGAATGATGATTTATCCAATAAAAAGTCCTTTTTAGAACTTCTTTCTGGTGCTATAATACCAGTACATTGAAGAGGATTTATTTAGAAAGGTACGGTGTAAGGATGAAGAGTTTAGTATTGAGCAGCCATGGTCAGAATCATACAACATTAGTCGACAATCATTTTATCGACTGCCATATGGTAAAAGCAAATGGAGAGTTTGTGAAAGTTTATCTATTCCTGCTCAGACATCTGAACTCTTCTCCTGTTGCCCTCACCATTTCTACGATTGCAGATTGTCTGGACAACACAGAGAAGGATATTTTGCGTGCACTGAATTACTGGGAGAAAGAGGGACTGCTTTCCCTCCAATATGAGGAAAGCGATCATTCTCTCTGTGGTATTGCGTTTTGCCTGTTCCGCCATGTGAGGGATCCGGGAACTCTTGTGCAATTCCAGCTTATGAAGACACATCTGCATCAGAAACGCAAGCTCCTTCGACCGTTCAGATACCGGATGTGACTATGGGTGCGGATACGATCTCTGATTCACGCGGAACAGCCCCGACTTCTATCAAGGCTTTCCGTGACCGTAAGGAATTCCAGCAGCTTTTGTTTGTCGCAGAACAATATATCGGAAGACCTTTGACTAGAACAGATATCGATACGATTTCTTATTTCTTTGATCAGCTTCATTTTTCTGCGGATCTGATCGAATATTTGATTGAATATTGTGTCGAGAATCAACATACGAGTATGCATTACATAAAAAAGTAGCTCTCGCATGGGCAGATGCTCATGTGACTACAGTCGAGGAAGCCCGGGCAACTTCCAGCATTTACAATAAGAATTGTTATACTGTACTCAATGCTTTTGGCATTCGCGGACGCGGACCTGCCGCTTCTGAGATTGCTATATAAAAAAATGGACTGAACAATACGGCTTCACTTTAGATATTATCAAGGAAGCCTGTGACCGGACAATGAGCAGTATCCATCAGCCAAGTTTTGATTATACCGATAAGATTTTGTCCAAATGGCTGACACAGCATGTCCGTGTCCTGTCAGATATCGAACGAGTGGATACTGCTTTCCGTCAGGAAAGAGAGAATAAGCGCAGAACGGTAACTTCAAAGCCTGCAGCGAATATTAAGACAAAATTTAACAACTTTAACGGTCGTTCCTATGATATTGATTCTCTGGAAGAACGTCTGTTAAAGACCAGATAACAAAGGAGCAGAAGTTATGGCATTAAAAAATTCCCAATATGACACGATCATGCGGGAGTATGAGCAGAAGCAACTGCATAGTCAGGACGTATTAAACGCACACTATCAGAGAGTGTATGACTGCATCCCTGAGATCCGCGATCTCGAGAATGCGATCTCCCATCTCTCTGTCCAGAAAGCACGAAATCTTCTGGAGGGAGATGAGACTGCTCTCTCCTCTCTGAAAGAAGAGATTTCCATGCTCCGTCAAAAGAAGTCTGCCCTTCTGTCCTCGTATGGATTCCCGGAGGATTATCTGGAACCTTCTTATGAATGTGCAGACTGCAAAGATACCGGATATATTGGCAGTCAGAAGTGTCACTGCTTTAAAAAAGCGACCATCGATCTTTTATATACACAGTCTAATCTAAAAGAAATCCTTGCAAAAGAGAATTTTAATACATTTTCTCTTGCATATTATTCTGAAAATCACATAGATCCAAAGACTGGACGCTCTTCACTTTCCATCATGAGAGATGCATTGGTAGTCAGCAAAGAATTTGTCCGAACATTCGGACAGGAATTCCGCAATCTGTTTTTATATGGAGATACCGGAGTCGGAAAGACTTTTCTCTCAAACTGCATTGCAAAGGAACTAATAGACAGCGCTTATTCCGTTATCTACTTTACAGCATTTGAATTATTTGATATATTTGCTAAGAGCCGGTTTGATAAAGATACACTTGCCGACACAATGTACGGCTACATTTTTGACTGTGACCTGCTCATTATTGACGATCTGGGAACAGAACTGACGAATTCTTTCATCGCTTCCCAGTTGTTTTTGTGTCTAAATGAACGTCTTTTAAAGAAGCGCTCTACGATCATATCGACAAACTTGTCTTTGGAATCAATTGTTGAGATTTATTCTGAGAGAATTTTTCAAGAATCACGAGCAACTATACTATGTTAAGACTAACTGGAGATGACATACGAATCAAAAAGAAACTTATGAATATGGAGGAACAAACATGTTACATCGAGAAGAACGAAATTTAGAAAACATCCCTGTGGGATCACTTGGAATCATCGCAGTAGACGGATGTCAGGAGCTTGGAAACAAGGTAAATGACTACCTTGTAAAATGGCGTAAGGAAAGCTCCCACGAACACAAAAATGACGTCGTGTTCACAGGATATGAGAAAGATAACTACTTAATCGACGCCAAAGTACCTCGTTTTGGTTCTGGGGAAGCAAAAGGAGTGATCAATGAATCTGTACGTGGTAAGGACTTATATCTGATGGTAGATGTCTGCAACTACAGCCTGACTTATTCCTTAAGTGGCCATGTAAATCACATGTCACCAGACGATCATTTCCAAAACCTGAAGCGTGTTATCGCTGCTGTCGGAGGAAAGGCTCGTAGATTAAATGTCATTATGCCATTCTTATACGAAAGCCGTCAGCACAAGAGAAGTTCCCGTGAGTCTTTAGACTGCGCACTTGCTCTTCAGGAACTTGTAAGCATGGGTGTTGACAATATTATCACATTTGATGCTCATGATCCTCGTGTACAGAACGCTATCCCGCTCAGCGGATTCGAGACAGTACGTCCAACTTACCAGTTTATCAAAGGACTTCTTCGCACTGTACCTGATCTCATCATTGACAGCGATCACATGATGGCAATCAGCCCGGACGAAGGTGGTACAAGCCGTGCCGTATATCTTGCTAATGTACTTGGGCTTGATATGGGTATGTTCTACAAACGCCGTGACTATACACAGATTGTAGACGGACGCAATCCGATCGTTGCACATGAATTCCTTGGTTCTTCTGTAGAAGGAAAAGACGTGATCATCATCGACGATATGATTTCTTCCGGTGACAGTATCATTGACGTTGCAACAGAGTTAAAGAGAAGAAAAGCAAAGAGAATCTTCGCTGCCGCTACTTTCGGTCTGTTTACAAACGGTCTTGATAAATTTGACAAGGCTTACGAAGAAGGTATTATCCACGGAATCCTAACAACAAACTTAATTTACCAGACACCTGAATTGCTGAGCAGACCTTACTACATCAACTGCGATCTCAGCAAATACATCGCTCTTCTGATTGATACTTTGAATCACGATGGTTCTATCAGCAGTATCCTCAGTCCGAACGAACGTATCCAGCATGTTGTTCAGAAATACAAAAATGGAGAACCTATTTAGTTTTTTACTTTTAATTTTAATTATCCTGAATCATTTATCATTGTAAAGAAATTTTAAAGATATTTCTTCATATTTCATACATTTTAATAATTCAGAAAAGAAGAACCCGGAGAGAAGACTTATATCTACAAGATACAACTTCTCTCCGGGTTCTTTTATTTTGATATTTGCAAAAAGAAACCATATTTTACCCATTCACATGATATGGGATACCGAGTTTCCTTAACATCTCTAACTCTCTTCTCTGACAGGTAAATAAAATAATCTGTCTCTTGTTTTCTGCAAGCCAGCGAAGTGTATTCTCAAGTCTTCTCTCATCATAGTATGCGAATGTCTCATCGAGAATTACCGGAAACTCTTCCTCGTACATCAACTCTGCCGCTGCCATACGGAGCGCAAAATAAATCTGTTCCATCGTTCCCCTGCTGACTTGTCCCACTGAAATTTTCTGTGCCCCTTGTAATAGATATATGTTCGTATTTTCATCTATAAAAATGCGATCATATTTTCCATCTGTAATTGCACACAATATCTCTGAAGACACCTCATTCAGCCTTGTTTCAAATTCCTTTCTCACATCTGTGGACAGATGCCGGATCGTGTCCTCCGCAAGCTGGATCGCTCTTCCTTTCTCTTCCAGAACAACATATTCTTCACTGACTTCCATGAGTTCTTCTCCTTGCTCACAGAGATTCTCGTACTGCATCTGTTTCTCTGCAATCTCTTCCCGGAGCAGCTCCCGTCTGACAACCATCCTTCGCAAAGCCTCTCGATGCCTCTCTTGCTCATGTTCGAGTGAAACTTCTCGTTTTTCTGCTTCCCGGGACTCCTCTGTCTCTTGCTGTACTTTTTCCTCCGCCTGTCGGAATGCTTCCATCAATTTCCACAGGAATACTATTTCCAGAATTATCGCTCCTGACAGCACACTCCATTTCAAAATCCCCTGAAATAGCAAGGAAATACCCGCAACGCCTGCCAGAAATACAACCGGCAATAACTTTATTTTGACCACATCCCATACATTCTGTTTTTCCGTGCTTTGCTCTTCTTCTGGAGTTCTGACAATTCTTTTTTCTTCCTGCTTTCCCTGTTCGATGTTTTTGCTGATTTGTTCTTCTTCCGCTTGTTTTCGCTCGATTTCTTCGCTGATGTATGCCGCCTGCTGTTCAACTTTCTCTCGCTTTTCCTGCTTCTTTTTGCGAATTTCTTTCTGACGGTTTTCCACTGTCTTTCGTCGCTCTTTTAAAATAGCAAGCGCGCGCTCCACATCCATCTCACTGTTCCCGGAACAGTAATAATTTGCAGCATAGTTTCGCAATTCTGCACCAAGATTGGCACTTGTCTCTGCTTTTGTCTGACCGATTGAGATGGTATTTTCAAATGCAGCTTCTGACATGCCATCCAGAAGCATATCCATATCTCCCTGTTCCACCGATAAGATCTCTCCGTCTGTCTGACAGACAAGACTTGCGCTCTTTCCATAGCGGTCAAACCGACGGCTGATGATAAAAGTTCTGTCGCCAGACTCAAATGTCATCTCTCCCGCATAGTAAGACGGCTGATCCCACGGCTCATATTTTGTAAACAGATCATTTTTTGCTGCCCTTCCGCGCCCTTTTGTCAGTCCAAATAGCATACTTCTGATAAAAGCATGCAGTGTACTTTTCCGAACTCATTTTCTCCGTAAAAATGTGGAAGCCTTCTTCCAGTTCTATCTTTGTCTCTGAAAATTTTCCAAAGTTTTTCAGATATAATTCTCTGATAATCACCTAACTTCTCTCCTCCATAGCTGCAAGAATTGCACTGACTCCCTCGCACATTGCCTGATACTCGATACTTCCGGCTCGCATTCCATAAAATGTCCGATCAACCTTCCAAGCAGATTTTCTTTATTTCTCTCGTACAGCTGTTCATAGTGATATGCAGGAACGGTATGATCAAGAATCTCCACGATATTTCCATAATAGTCGAGATCTTCTATATCATAGACAATCTCCGGATCTCTCTGTCCTTCCAAAATAATTTTGTACAGCTCCGCAGTGCCATTTTTTTCGATCTCCTCTTTGATCTTTCCCCGCAGCGCCCCATGTGTCATTTCTATATCCACTGTGAGATGCAAGTGTATGTACTGCCTTTTTGCAAATGGAACAAAACGGATCTGCGCTCCTTTCTCGGTAATCTCTCCAAGAAGAAATCCATGTCTTCCTGTTTCATTTTGATCGAGCGGCTCAAGAGAACCTGAAAATGCCGCATAGTTTTTCAATACCATCTGTGGTTTATGAATATGTCCCAGTGCAACATAATCATAGCCCAGTGCTTTTAACTTTGCTTTTTTGATCGGAATATGTGTCTCATCCCCCGTGAGCCAGAAGGATTTCATATTT
>ENA-OQIC01000849-OQIC01000849.1-human-gut-metagenome-genome-assembly--contig:-NODE-849-length-12041-cov-2.514605_pt1 | contig 12041 bp, 14 predicted proteins | sample MGYA00242572_ERZ504736 | MGnify/ENA primary metagenome ERZ504736 (study PRJEB26092, sample SAMD00036201) | human gut metagenome | host: Homo sapiens | study: EMG produced TPA metagenomics assembly of... | reverse complement strand
CTGAACTAACGCACCAATTTATTTTTAAATTAAGACTTGAGATGCGGTGCGTACGGGACTCGAACCCGTGACCCCATGCGTGACAGGCATGTATTCTAACCAACTGAACTAACGCACCAGAATTTCATTTCTTAATTGCTATCTCTCTCGATTGCGGTTGCAAAGGTAGGCATTTTTCCGAAACCTGCAATAGCTGAACGAAAAGTTTTTTGAAAAAAATGAAGCTGTTTTGGCTTAGTTCCTCATTCTGAACGTATTTAGTTTGAAAAAAAAGTGTGAAAAAATAATAGTCTTATCAGGTCTCGGTTATCTTCCTGTTTTTCCATTCGGATAATACTTATTCATTTTATATGCCTAAAATCTTTCTATCTGTTATAAATCTATCTTTTAATTCAAACTTCCTGCTCTGATTTTTCGTAGTTTTGCAATAATTCGTTATTTTTGCGAACTAAATGTAGAACATTAAAATGAAAGTAGCAGTTATCAAATATAATGCAGGCAACATCCGTTCTGTGGACTATGCCTTGAAGCGCTTAGGGGTGGAAGCAGTGATTACATCTGATAAAGAGGTGCTGAAAGCTGCCGATAAAGTGATCTTTCCCGGGGTGGGAGAGGCCGAGACTACCATGCTTCATCTCAAGGAGAGTGGCATGGATCGTTTCATTAAAGAACTCCGTCAGCCGGTGCTGGGCATTTGTCTGGGCATGCAACTGATGTGTCGCTTCTCCGAAGAGGGGAATGTCGATTGTCTGGGTATTTTCGATACCGATGTGAAACGTTTTGCTCCTCGGAAGCACGAGGAAAAAGTTCCCCACATGGGATGGAATACCATCAGCCGCCTGAAGAGTGACCTGTTCAAAGGATTCACCCGTGATGAATTTGTCTATTTCGTACATAGTTATTATGTGCCCGTCAGTGAATTTACCGCTGCCGAAACCGATTACATCCGGCCTTTCAGTGCCGCTTTGCATAAAGATAATTTCTATGCCACCCAGTTTCATCCCGAAAAAAGCGGTGAGGCGGGCGAAAGAATTATAAAGAATTTCCTGGAGCTTTAGTCCTCCGGGATTTTAAACCGTAAATTGAAAACAGACAGATGATAGAATTGATTCCGGCCATTGATATTATCGACGGGAAGTGCGTACGCCTCTCCCAGGGAGATTATGGCAGTAAAAAGGTATATAATGAAAACCCGGTAGAAGTTGCCAAAGAGTTTGAGGCCAACGGTATCCGGCGTTTGCACGTGGTGGATCTGGATGGAGCCGCTTCGCATCATGTGGTCAACTACCGGACACTCGACTTGATAGCCAGTCGCACATCGTTGATTATCGATTTCGGCGGTGGGTTGAAGAGTGATGAAGATCTGATAATTGCTTTTGAGAATGGTGCGCAGATGGTGACCGGCGGTAGTATTGCCGTCAGGAACCCTGACCTGTTTTGCCGTTGGATCGACCGTTATGGCAGTGGGAAAATCATTTTGGGAGCCGATGTTAAAGATCGTAGAATAGCTGTCAATGGATGGAAAGACGAAAGTGCTTGTGAACTTTTCCCTTTCTTGAAAGATTATACCCAGAAAGGAATTGAGAAAGTGATCTGTACCGATATCAGTTGTGACGGCATGCTGGCGGGGCCATCTTTGGATTTATACAAAGAGATTCTGGCAGAGCATCCCACTCTTTATCTGATAGCCAGTGGCGGTGTGAGCAGTATAGCCGATATTGAAGCGTTGCACGAAGCCGGGGTACCTGCCGTTATTTTCGGTAAAGCCCTTTATGAAGGACGTATTACTTTGAAAGAGCTTCAGGCATTTCTTTAACGGCAGCATAGCAGGCAGAGTTGTGTTTATGCCTGTCGAAGTCCGGTGTGTGCTTTGTAGTGAATCATTTGTCAAACGTAAAATCGTAAATATATAGTTGTGTTAGCAAAAGAATCATACCTTGTCTTGATATCAAAGACGGTCAGACCGTAAAGGGGACGAATTTCGTAAACTTGCGCCAAGCCGGTGATCCGGTGGAGTTGGGACGTGCTTATAGCGAGCAGGGGGCAGACGAGTTGGTTTTTCTCGACATTACGGCCAGCCACGAAGGTCGCAAAACTTTTGCCGAGCTTGTTCGGCGGATAGCTGCCAATATCAGTATTCCGTTTACTGTCGGGGGGGGATCAACGAGTTGAGTGATGTGGACCGCCTGCTCAATGCCGGTGCCGACAAGATTTCCATCAACTCTTCCGCTATCCGTCATCCGCAGTTGATCGATGATATTGCCAAGCATTTCGGGTCGCAGGTATGTGTGCTTGCGGTAGATGCCAAGCAGACTGAGAACGGGTGGAAGTGCTATCTCAATGGCGGACGTATCGAAACCGACAAGGAATTGACGGCATGGACCAAAGAAGCTCAGGAGCGTGGGGCCGGCGAAGTGTTGTTCACCAGTATGAATCACGATGGTGTGAAGACCGGATATGCCAATGAAGCCCTGGCCGAGTTGGCTTCTCAACTCTCCATTCCCGTTATTGCATCGGGTGGGGCCGGACAAATGGAGCACTTCCGTGATGCTTTTACGCTCGGCAAAGCGGATGCCGCACTGGCAGCCAGTGTTTTTCACTTCGGAGAAATTAAAATTCCCGAATTAAAATCGTATCTTTGCGGCCAGGGAATTACCGTCAGGTAGAAAGCGTAAGCAAATCTTAGCCTGAAGATTAAAGAAAGAATAGAAACGAATCAGACTCACCACAGAGTAGCACAGGTTCCACAGAGATGGTTTTCTCTTAATATCTTATAAACAAGAGATTAAAGCGCTGTGAGACTCCATGTTACTTTGTGGTGAATCAAACTCAAAAATATAATAAATAAGAACCATGGATTTAGATTTTGATAAAATGAACGGACTCGTTCCGGCCATCATACAAGACAACGACACCCGCAAGGTGCTGATGCTTGGCTTCATGAATAAAGAGGCTTACGAGAAGACTGTTGAAACCGGGAAAGTAACCTTTTTCAGCCGTACCAAGAACCGTTTGTGGACCAAAGGCGAAGAGAGTGGTAATTTCCTGAATGTCGTTTCTATTAAAGAAGATTGCGACAAAGACACGTTGTTGATTCAGGTAAATCCTGTCGGCCCGGTATGCCATACCGGCACCGATACTTGCTGGGGCGAGAAGAACGAAGAGCCGGTCATGTTCCTCAAACTGTTGCAGGACTTCATCGACAGACGTCACGAAGAGATGCCCGAGAAGTCGTATACCACCAGCTTGTTTCAGTCCGGCATCAACAAGATAGCGCAGAAAGTAGGCGAAGAGGCGGTGGAAACAGTGATCGAGGCTACCAACGGTACAGATGACCGTTTGATATACGAAGGTTCCGACCTGATTTACCACCTGATTGTATTGCTGACCTCTAAAGGATACCGCATCGAAGATCTGGCACGCGAATTGCAGATAAGACATAGCGACTCATGGACGAAACACTGATTCACTATACCGATGTAGAGATACATCAGCAGGAACTCTGTGTGCTGAGCGAAGTTAATTTGCAACTGCACAAGGGGGAGTTCGTTTATTTGGTGGGTAAAGTGGGCTCCGGCAAGACCAGCCTGCTCAAAACCCTCTATGGCGAGCTCGATGTGACTGCCGGTGAGGCCGAAGTGCTCGGTTATCGGATGACATCCATCAAGCGCAAGCACATTCCGCAGTTGCGGCGCAAGCTGGGCATTGTTTTTCAGGATTTCCAACTGCTCACCGATCGTACGGTGAACGATAATCTGGAGTTTGTGCTTCGTGCCACCGGATGGAAGAATAAACAGGAAATCAAGGAACGCATAGCCGAAGTACTCAACCTTGTCGGGATGGAGAACAAGGGCTATAAACTGCCAAACGAGCTTTCGGGCGGTGAGCAGCAGCGCATCGTGATAGCGCGTGCCATGCTCAACTCTCCGGAGATTATCCTGGCGGACGAACCTACCGGAAACCTCGATGTAGAGACCGGAAAAGCCATTGTAGAGTTGTTGCATAACATCTGTCAGGCCGGATCGCTGGTAGTGATGACCACTCACAACCTCCAGTTGGTAGCCGAATATCCCGGACAGGTATACCGGTGCGCCGAACATCGCATTGTCAATGTGACGGACGAATTTGTGAAGAAAGAAAATAATTAATATACATACTAATTTTAACACAGTAACGAAAATGAAAGTTTTAAAGTTTGGAGGAACTTCCGTAGGTTCTGCACAGCGGATGAAGGAAGTGGCCAAATTGATTACCGATGGTGAAAGAAAGATTGTTGTCCTCTCGGCTATGTCGGGCACAACAAACACATTGGTGGAGATTTCCGACTATCTGTACAAGAAGAATCCGGAAGGTGCCAACGAGATTATCAATAAGCTGGAGGCTAAATATAAACAGCATGTTGACGAACTTTACGCTACTGAGGAGTATAAACAGAAAGGCCTGGAGGTCATAAAATCTCATTTCGACTACATCCGTTCATACACCAAAGACCTCTTTACATTGTTCGAAGAGAAAGTGGTGCTGGCACAGGGCGAGCTGATCTCCACCGCTATGGTCAATTACTACTTGCAGGAGTGCGGTGTGAAGTCCGTGTTGCTTCCGGCTTTGGAATATATGCGTACTGATAAGAATGCGGAACCCGATCCTGTTTATATTAAGGATAAACTTCAGGCACAATTGGATCTCTATCCGGATGCTGAAATTTATATCACTCAGGGATTCATCTGCCGCAATGCTTATGGCGAGATTGATAACTTGCAGCGTGCGGAAGCGACTATACCGCTTCATTGGTCGGTGCTGCCATTCACGCTTCCGAAATTCAGATCTGGACGGATATCGACGGTATGCACAATAACGACCCGCGCATTGTCGACAAAACGGCCCCGGTGCGTCAGCTGCACTTTGAAGAGGCTGCCGAGTTGGCTTATTTCGGTGCAAGATTCTACACCCGACTTGTATCCAGCCGGCTAAGTATGCCAACATACCGGTTCGCCTGCTGAACACGATGGATCCGCATGCCCCGGGTACATTGATTTCCAATGATACCGAAAAGGGCAAGATCAAGCTGTTGCTGCCAAGGGTAATATTACTGCCATTAAGATTAAATCGAGCCGCATGTTGCTGGCACACGGTTTCCTCCGCAAGGTATTCGAAATCTTCGAGAGCTACCAGACTTCCATCGATATGATCTGTACATCTGAGGTAGGAGTTTCCGTATCTGTCGATAACACCAAGCATCTCAACGAGATCCTGGATGACCTGAAGAAGTACGGAACCGTTACCGTCGACAAGGATATGTGCATCATCTGTGTCGTGGGTGACTTGGAATGGGAGAATGTAGGTTTCGAAGCCAAAGCGCTCGATGCCATGCGTGACATCCCCGTGCGTATGATTTCGTTTGGCGGTAGCAACTATAATATCTCCTTCCTGATTCGTGAGTGCGACAAGAAGGTGGCTTTACAGTCGCTCAGCGACATGTTGTTCAACGGCAAATAGAAACCGAATTAGGTTCACCACAGAGTGACACAGAGTCTCACAGAGTTTTAATCTTTTGATAATATAATAGGATGATGAAGAGAAAAAACTTTCCCTGTGAGACTCTGTGTGACTCTGTGGTAGATCAAACTCAAAACTGATTAGTAACTTTTCAAAATGAAAACTGTATTCCCCATTCATAAATTTCGCGAGTTGCCGACTCCTTCTATTATTATGATACGAAAGTGCTTCGCGACACGCTGGCGTGCGTCAACCGTGAGGTGGCACGTTACGACAATTTCAGTGTACACTATGCCGTCAAGGCCAATGCCAATCCTAAGGTACTGACCATCATCCGCGAAAGTGGACTGGGTGCCGATTGTGTCAGCGGAGGCGAAATCCGCGCTGCCATCAAGGGCGGTTTCTGCCGGGAAGATCGTTTTTGCCGGAGTCGGTAAGGCTGATTGGGAAATCGACCTGGGACTCGATTACGATATTTTCTGTTTCAATGTCGAGTCGGTGCCTGAGTTGGAAGTCATCAACGAGCTGGCTGCCGCCAAAGGTAAAGTTGCCAATGTAGCTTTCCGCATCAATCCCAATGTAGGTGCGCATACCCATGCCAATATCACTACCGGATTGGCCGAAAACAAATTCGGTATCAGCATGCACGATATGGATAAGGTGATCGACGTGGCTTTGGAGCTGAAGCATGTGAAGTTCATCGGTCTTCATTTCCACATCGGTTCTCAGATTCTCGATATGGGCGATTTCATAGCGCTATGCAACCGTGTCAACGAATTGCAGGATAAGCTCGAAGCCCGTCACATCCTTGTGGAGCATATCAACGTAGGCGGTGGGCTGGGCATCGATTATGATCACCCCAACCGTCAGCCTATTCCGGATTTTGCCGACTATTTCCGTACATACGACGAGCACCTGAAGCTTCGTCCGCATCAGACTTTGCATTTTGAGCTGGGACGTGCCATCACGGGACAATGCGGTTCGCTGATTTCAAAAGTACTTTATGTCAAGCAAGGTACCAACAAGCAATTTGCCATCCTCGATGCGGGCATGACCGATTTGATTCGTCCCGCCCTCTATCAGGCACATCACAAGATGGAGAACCTTACTTCCGAAGATCCTGTGGTCGAAACTTATGACGTGGTGGGCCCCATCTGTGAGTCGTCCGACGTATTCGGCAAGGCTGTCGATCTGAATAAGGTGAAGCGTGGCGATCTGATAGCCCTTCGTTCTGCCGGTGCTTATGGCGAGATTATGGCTTCAGGCTATAACTGCGTGAACTGCCGAAAGGGTACATCTCAGAGGAGTTGGTGTAATGCTGTCATAGGCCGGCTGTCCGGTAGTCCGGATGATTTAAGGAAGATTTCTCTTCTTTTTTCACTTTCTCCGAACAACCTTTCTTTTAAAATTGTTATTTTTGTAGTGATTTTAATAACCTAAAATGAATACGATCATGATTTCAGAAAAATTACAGAATGCAATTAACGAGCAGATTTCAGCCGAGATGTGGTCTTCTAATCTGTATTTGTCTATGTCTTTCTATTTTGAAAGAGAAGGTTTCAGCGGTTTTGCACACTGGATGAAGAAGCAATCTCAGGAAGAGATGGGGCATGCTTATGCCATGGCCGATTATATTATCAAACGCGGCGGTATAGCCAAAGTAGATAAGATTGACGTTGTTCCACCGGTTGGGGTACTCCTCTTGAAGTGTTTGAGCACGTCTTTGAGCACGAACGCCATGTTTCTAAACTGGTAGATGCCTTGGTTGACATTGCCGCAGCCGAAAAAGATAAAGCGACTCAGGATTTCCTTTGGGGATTCGTTCGCGAACAAGTAGAAGAAGAAGCCACCGCTCAAGGGATTGTCGATAAGATTAAGAGAGCCGGTGATGCCGGTATCTTCTTTATCGATTCTCAGCTCGGTCAGAGATAAGTTCCGGCCGACGCAAGCCTGAATGATGGACAGTAAACGATGGACAAGCTATGCGATGCAGCGTGGCCTGTTCATCGTTTATGGTTTAAAGGCGGTTCATCTTATTTCTTCCGCCGTATGCTTGGATAGTTCTTTTTTAAAACTTATATTTGTAGGATAGATATTATTCGTATATGATGGAACAGAAAGACAGGTATATTCGTTTTGATTGGGCGGTGAAGCGCCTGTTGCGTAACAAGGCCAATTTCGGCGTGTTGGAGGGTTTTCTCACCGTTTTGCTGGGTGAGCCCATCCGTATCGTCGAGATTCTGGAGAGTGAAGGCAATCAGTTGAATGAAACGGATAAATTCAACCGTGTCGACATAAAGGCGCGTAACAGCAAAGACGAGATCATTATTGTGGAGGTTCAGAATACCCGTGAGATTTATTATCTGGAACGTATTCTTTTCGGTGTTGCCAAGGCGATCACGGAACATATCGAGTTGGGTCAGCTCTACTCTGAGGTTAAGAAGGTGTATTCCATCAGTATCCTCTACTTTGATATCGGTCGTGGTACTGATTACCTTTACCACGGTCAGAACTCTTTCGTGGGTGTCCACACGGGCGACCTTCTGGAGGTGAGCACCAAAGAGAAGAACGCCATCGTCCGTAAATTGCCTGCCGAGATCTTTCCTGAGTATTTCCTTATTCGTGTGAACGAGTTCAACAAAGTGGCTGTCACGCCCCTTGAGGAGTGGATTGAATATCTCAAGACAGGTGTGATCCATCCGACACCAAGGCTCCGGGACTGGAGGAAGCGCGTCGTAAACTTGTCTATTATAACATGAATAAGGCAGAACAATTGGCTTATGATGAACATATCAATGCGATTATGATTCAGAATGATGTATTGAGTACGGCAGCTATGGAGGGCCGCCAGGAGGGGCTTGCCGAAGGTCGTATGGAAGAGAAGCAGGCGAATGCCCGAAGGATGAAGGCATTGAACCTGCCGGTCGAAACCATCTGCCAGGTGACAGGATTGTCCGCCGGAGAGATAGAGAACTTGTAAATTCCGTCTTCTTCGTCTTATTCCGTCTTCCCCTCTATTCATGGGGGATGTGTTAAAACTCGTATTTACCATAGATTACGCAGATAGATAGTATTGGTTATCAATAGATTAAAAATTATTTTGTGTAAATCAGTGTAATCTGTGGTGAGTTATGAAACATCCTCTCTTTGTCAGGTCCTTGTGGTGACTGAAGCACGTATTTATGGTTGGGGATTCAAGATCTATGTTTTTTTCCGGAATAGGTTCAGTCGATGTATTCATAGTATTTCATATTACAGGTTATTAAGTGTACCGTTCTTTCCCGAACGGTATGACAAAGTTAAGCATGGAAAGGCAGCGATGCAAGAAAGTGATGCAGAGTGCCGCATTACGGCGCAAAAAGTCACAGTGTCCACTGCAAGGCAATGCACGCTCTGCCGGGGTGAAACCGAGCCTCGTCCGGACTCTTCCGGACCCTCTGTTTCCGTCATTCGGAGCCTCTGAATCACCAACATGGATACCAACATGCTTTAGTATTCGTAATACGCTGTTGCTCAGCTTTCTGTGCGAGCGAAATTCGAGGCCGCCAACATGCAGACCTGCACATAAATAATAATAAACAAAGATATATAAATATATCAGTCGAATTTGCGGTCGGCGAACAATTTTTGAGTCCGATCCGCCGCACCGGGCATTCTCCGGAATTTACCACAGATTTCGAAGTCCATGTATGTTGCCGTTTGGGCCCCGGCCCGTCATCGTCACCGAAGTGCTACTTGGCCTTTTACTGATAATAGGTATTTAGATCCGGGTGGTATCTTTGGTAGTACAACACGTAAAATACAGAAGAAAATGTTATCTTTGTATTCACGAGTATAAGAAAAATAAAGAAGAGTGCCAATTGTTGCATCGCTTACATTTTGTAACCAAGTGTGAGAATCTAAAAAATAATTGTGTACATTTGCAAAAGACTAACTTCAATGCCCCATGGATACACCGATCAATGCCCCGCTTAGAAAACTCCCGATAGGGATACAGAGTTTTGAGAAACTGCGCTCCGAAAATTTCCTTTATGTAGATAAGACCGCATTGATTTATCGGCTGGCTCAAGCAGGCAATCCCTGTTTCCTGAGCCGTCCCCGCCGCTTTGGCAAAAGCCTGTTGCTTTCTTCTTTCGAGGCGTACTTTCAAGGTAAGAAGGAACTCTTCCGCGGATTGGCTATCGAGAAATTGGAAAAAGAGTGGCTACAATATCCCGTGCTGCATCTCAGCCTCAATGCGGAGAAGTATGACAGTCGTGAGGGCTGATCGATATACTTGAGCGGCAGTTGCGGCAGTGGGAAGAGTTATACCGGACGGGAGGGGAAGGCATTACGCACTCCGGACGTTTCATGACCGTCATCCGGCGCGCCTGCGAACAGACGGGGCGCCGCGTGGTGGTGCTTATTGACGAATATGACAAACCCTTGCTGCGTTCGTTCGACAGTCAGGAGTTGCAACACGACTTCAGGGAGACGCTGACCGCTTTCTATACTGTGCTCAAAGATGCCGACCCCTGGTTGCAGTTCGTCTTCATCACCGGAGTGACCAAGTTCGCGCAAATGGGTATTTTCAGTAATCTGAACCAACTGAACGATATCAGTTTCGACCTCGACTATAACACCCTTTGCGGCATGACCCGTGCGGAGATAGAAGCTACCTTCTCTCCAGAATTGGAAGCCCTGGCAGTGAAAAGTAATGCGACCTGCCGGCAGGTGATGGACCGGCTGACTCGCCAATATGACGGATACCGGTTCACCAAAGACGAGGAATTCACCTCCATGTACAATCCCTTCAGCGTGTTGAGTGCCTTGCAGAAGCGTTCGTATGGCAATTACTGGTTTGCCAGCGGCACGCCCACCTTCCTGGTGGAGATGCTGCAGAAGACCGATTTCGACTTGAGGGAGATGGAGGGTATTGAGGTGAATGAGGCTTCGCTGAGCGACGACCGCGCGGATATAAACAATCCGATACCCATGATTTATCAAAGTGGATATCTGACGATTAAGAACTACGACGAGCGCTTCCGGATGTACACGCTGGGGTTCCCCAACGAGGAGGTGAAATATGGTTTCCTCAACTTCGTCAGTCCCTTCTACACTCCTATAGCCCAGACAGACACCTCGTTCTATATCGGCAAGTTCATCCGCGAGTTGGAGAGCGGTGATGTGGACGCTTTCCTCACGCGCCTGCGCTGCTTCTTTGCCGGTATCCCCTACGACCTGAACGACCGCACGGAGCGGCATTATCAGACGGTGTTCTACCTCGTCTTCCAGCTTATGGGGCAGTTTACGGAGACGGAGGTCCGGAGTGCCCGGGGGCGTGCCGATGCGGTGGTGAAGACACCGGACTACATCTACGTGTTTGAGTTCAAGCTGAACGACAGTGCCGAGGCTGCCTTGAGGCAGATTGATGAAAAGGGATATCTGCTGCCCTATCAGGCGGACGGACGGAAAGTAGTGAAGGTGGGTGTAGCCTTCGAGAAGGAGGAACGGAATATTGGAGAGTGGGTGATAGGAGAATGATGCGTTCTTATGATTCCTCTTCAAGGAAACATACACACTGACACAAAGCAGTCAGGATGGATGCTATGTGCGAGACGATGGATCCGTGACGAAGCACAATAGCTCTGGGAGAGTCTTCGTGCTCGCTGGTGATTTCGGCAAGTCGGATGGCAGAGTAATCTGTGTGCATCTTTCATCCTGGATAAATCATAGAGAGTGTTTTAGTTTAGTCTCTATGTATATGGCTTTTATCCTCCTCTTTCTCTCTTAAAATACCCCAGTATCGTGCAAGGCGACAGTTTGTGGCGGTCGTGATAGCGTGATTCGAACTCGTAGCGGGTGCAGAGCCAGCGGCAGAAGCAGCGATAAGTGATGCGCAGGTTCAGGCGCCTTTGCAGATCTTCGTAAAACATGGAGATCCGGGTAAAAAAGTCGTTTATCTGCTTTTGGGGGATTTTTCGTTTCCGGGGGGCTTGTGGTGAGGCAGCCTCTTCCTCCTTGGCTATCAGGTACCGCAGCACACGGATGTCTTTTTTTACCGTTTCTTCTTGTTCGTGCAGTCTTTGTTGTTTCTCTTCCTTCTTTCTTAGTGACTCTTTCAGGTCTTGAATGCTCTTTTTCATCTTACTTTGAGGTTTGCATGGGATGCTGGATGCCAATGTTTGTTAAAATGACGTTAGGATCGGCAAAGATATACAAAAAGAGTATAGCATATTGTCCCGGGGATTGTTCTGCAAAGTCTCTTTAGATTGTTTTTGTAAAGATATAGATTCGGTTATCCGACTATTTACACAATTTATATTTAAAGATGATTTGTAAACTAAAAACAATGAATAAGATGAATGAAACATTAACAGTATTTATGATTTCGGAGATTGAAAGGCTCCGTGAAGAGGGACGTGAACCGGCCCGGCGTATCTACCATAATATGCTGCGTACGCTCAGGGAGAGTGCAGGAAAGGAGATCGGATTTGAAGAGGTGACTCCGGTGTTTCTGGGCAAGTATGAACATTGGCTGCTGGGCAAGCGGTTGAGCTGGAACA
>ENA-OQIC01000848-OQIC01000848.1-human-gut-metagenome-genome-assembly--contig:-NODE-848-length-12054-cov-1.723652_pt1 | contig 12054 bp, 13 predicted proteins | sample MGYA00242572_ERZ504736 | MGnify/ENA primary metagenome ERZ504736 (study PRJEB26092, sample SAMD00036201) | human gut metagenome | host: Homo sapiens | study: EMG produced TPA metagenomics assembly of... | reverse complement strand
CGAGAATTGGGATGTAGAGGCTTAATATAACAGGTCTTTTATTATAGAATGAGGGCGGTGTCTCCGGAAACGGAAGGCACCGCTTTTTTTATGGGGTGGATGGGGTATGCGCGGTTTGTCAGAAGACCGGGATCGAATAGACCAGCCCCAGCGATATACGGTGTGTATCCGGCTCTATGGCTCCCATTCGCGTGGCGGCTTTCTCTAGGATAACGCCCCGGTAGGTGTATAGGACGAATACGAAAAGGTCGAGTTGCTTGAAGGGGAAGAATTCCACGCTACTCTGCGCGTTCCACGAACGGCGGTACATCCCTTTCCGGAATCGCCGTTGCCCTTGTACACCCGGGCGGTCTCGTACGCCCCTTTCACGTAAACGTTCCATTGGGGGTGGACACGGTAATCCACGTCGCCGATAATCGATAGGTATTCGGTGTTCATGGCGGTATGAGGCGTTCCGGGCAGACGGCTGACGACCCCATGCTGGTCGATCCCTTGGCGGGTGTACATAACGTCGAGGTACGTTAGCAACGGGCCTTTCTCATAGGTATTGCCACAGGTGAAATAGTAGGAGTAGCGCTTGCGGGTCTGCTGTCCGACGGCGGTGGCATAACGCAGTTGCAAGGTCTTGTCCAGATAATAGCTATTCCAGTTGACCGTGTACATAAAGGGTATCTTGGCCTTGGCGGTGCCCTCGGGAAGTCCGGTAGTAGATGTCCTCGTCGTTACCGTTGCGGTTATTCACGATCTGGAAACAAAGCTCGTGGTCCGGGTTGACTTGCCAGTTGCCCGAGATACCGGTTGGTAGGCGGTCAGTAAATTATTGAACTCGCTAAACTCTCGTACCCGGATGGAATTGACGTAATACTCGTATCCCCCGAAATTAACGAATTGCTTGCCGATCGTGAAATTGAGATTATGCCGTGCCTTTAGGTTCACGTAAGCCAGCTCGAGCGAGGAGGAGAGGTTGTCGAGCGAATAGGGATCGGAGTATTTGTTGAACGACTGCCGGTAATGATACCCCAGCCACTTGCCTACATCCCCCTTGATCTCCAGCCGGACACGGTTCAGCTTGAAGTTCATACCGTCTAGCTCGTTCCCGACAAACTCAGCGTTGGCCGAGGTGAAAAGCTGGAAGTTCATCTCGGCGCTATTGATCTTGATCTCTCCGTTCGATAATCGTTCCACGAGTGTAGGTTCCCCGTTATTCTCCCGAAGGGTCTCTTGGGCCGTCAGGCTGGCGTTCGTGGCTAGACAAAGCAAGAAAAGTAGAAAATGTTTCCTCATACGATAGATTTAGTTGGTAACAGACTACAAAAGTACAAATTGTTTTTGGATATCGATTTGAGTGCGGTTGGATTAATGAGAAAACCCGGCGAACCATGATGTCGGCCGGGTCTCTGCTCTCTGTAAATTTGTCAAGATCTTCAGAGTGTTTGCTCGATAACTTGAGCCGTACGTTCTATTTTTTTGCCAATATCGCGGAGCGCTTGTAATAACGTCTGCTTTTCTTCATACGTGAATTGCACCTCTTTGCCATGGATCATTAAGCCGTTTATACGTTGGCTCAACCATGCCCTGCTTTTGTTGAAATAAGTACGTGCGATATAAGACCAAGAGATCGATTCATATATACCGTCAAGTTTGTTTCTGAGAACGTTGTCGATTAACTTATCGGCTCTGGCGCAGGCATCATTTGCCCTGCGATAAACGCTTCGTTGACCAACTGTTTTTCTTCGTCACTTTAGAGTCGATAACGCTGTTACTTCAGAGCGGAAAGCCTTGCGCTCTTCATCTGTATCCAGAAGCATGAATTTACTTTTTAATGTTTCCAGTTCTTGATTGAGTTGATCGTAATTTGCCATATGTTGTTCTGTTAAAAAGTTCCAGTGAAAAGATCTTTTAGAAAGTACTCCTTTAGGAGTACTTTCTGTTAACCTTTCAACTTGAGTAACAACAATAACCTGTCTAAATGCAGGTCTATTTGCTTTTCAAGTTCCCCTTCTGAGGTTTTTTGCGCTAAAATATCCCAGTAGAGAGAATAGAACAGAAGATTTTTCTTTTCATGTTCTATCAGAGCCTTTAGCTCTTTTTGGTTATCATCCATCTAAAAGATCTTGACCTTACAAAGGTAGGTAAACAAATGTTTATCAACAAGAGGTTGTCGATTTATTTTATGCTCCCGATAGTATGATCATAAATACTTTATGCCTAGGTTCCGCTTTTTTACCTACTTTTGTACGAAAAGAAGAGTAGTATAAGTATGATTAAGGCAGTATTTTTTGACATTGACGGTACGTTGGTAAGTTTCAAGACGCATAAACTACCGGACTCCACGGTCCGGGCCTTGGACCTGTTGCGAGAAAAGGGAATCAAGGTTTTCATCGCTACCGGCCGCCAGTTGCAATCTATCAATAACCTCGGGACGCAAGAGTTCGATGGTTATGTTACCTTGAACGGAGGATATTGCTTGGCCGGAAAAGATAAGGTTATCTATAAACATAATATCCCGTCGGAGGATATAGAGGCGTTGATCCGCTATCAAGAGAATGAGGAGGCGTTCCCGTGCGCCTTGGTGGAGGAAGATGGGATTTACCAGAACTACGTGGATGATTCTGTGCGACAGCTTTACGACATGCTAGACTTCCCTCATCCTCCCTTGCGTCCTTTGCGTGGCAACGGGGGTAAGGAAGTATACCAGCTGATAGCCTTTTTCTCTCCCGGCCATGAAGAACGTATCATGTCCGTCTTGCCGCATTGCGAGGCTACTCGTTGGAACCCGCTATTTGCGGATGTCGTGCCGCGGGGGAGCAGTAAGGCGGTAGGGATCGATAAGATCATCGAGTATTACGGGATCTCGCTCCACGAGACGATGCTTTTGGCGATGGAGCAACGATATGGCCATGCTTCGCCACGCCGGGATCGGGGTAGCCATGGGTAACGCCGGCGACGAGGTGAAAGAGGCGGCGGATTACGTGACCGACTCCGTAGATGACGATGGTGTCATGAACGCTTTAAGACATTTCGATGTTATATAAATAAACAGTTTAATAACGCTAAATCACAAACGCTATGATTGATGAATTGGTAAGCTATAATCGTGAGTTCGTAAAGAACAAGGGGTATGAGAAGTATATCACGAATAAATATCCCGATAAGAAGATCGCCATCGTGTCTTGCATGGATACCCGGCTGACCGAGTTGCTACCCGCCTCCTTGGGCATCAAGAATGGAGACGTGAAAATTATAAAGAACGCGGGGGCGATCATATCCCACCCCTTCGGAAGCGTTATCCGGAGCTTGATGGTGGCGATTTACGAGCTTGGGGTTGTAGAGGTAATGATAATCGGGCATACCGATTGCGGAGCCAAGCACATGAATAGCTCCGAGATGATCGAAAAGATGAAAGAGCGGGGAATTCCGCAGGAACGAATAGATATGATCCGATATTGCGGTATAAACTTCGAGTCGTGGTTGCGGGGATTCGAGACCTCCGAGGCTTCCGTGCACGAGACCGTGGAGCAAATTCGGAATCATCCGCTGGTTCCGTCGGATATAACGGTAAGAGGGTTTGTAATAGACTCTGTTACAGGTGAATTAACGCCGGTGGAGTAATCCCCGGCGTATTTAGACTTATTTGCACAAGTCATAAATAATCGAAAAAATGAAATATTTTATTATGTTTTACAACATTGTTTCGGATAAAATGGTTATCTTTGTAACGAATTAAGAAAGAAAGATCGTTTTAGGATTATTTATTAACTGGCTTTCCAAGCGTGGGAAGCGTAAAACAAAAAGATTATGATGATGAGAGAAAATGAGAAAAGCTTCGTGCTTTAGCGATGTTGCGTTATCAAGCAGATCGTTACCAGTCAGCTGGCAATGGTGCATGAGTCAGCGATTAAACGCTGAGATCCGTCGCCTTATGAGCGAAATGAGTGTAGATGCGGATAAGAACTAAAAGACCGCGTCTTTTTTAAGTAAAGAATTAAAGTAAGAAATAAATTAGATGTCATCTCTTACCTCCGTTCAAAACGGAATGGTGAGAGATAGGAAATGAGGATTACCTTTGGCGATACGGCCGGGTGAGCTTTTTTTTGTGCCCTTTCCTTTCCTTCTCCTTCGCATATCAGGGAAATTACTTATATTTGTGGATGAAAAAGCTAAAACAATAATCATTTGAACACAAAAACGATGAAAAAAGCAGGATTACTCTTAATGTCGCTGGCATTAAGTACGGCTCTTTGGGCGGAAAGTCCGGAGAAGAAAGGTTTGGAGGTGATAAATAGATCGACCGCCGAGGCGCATATCGGTTTCTTGGCCGATGATGATCTGGAGGCCGTGAGGCCGGTTTCCGTGGAGGCCGTATAGCGGGCGATTATATCGTGGCGAACCTGAAATCATTGGGTATCGACCTGTAGGAGACTCTTATTACCATCCGTTTGACTTACCATATGGAACGCCAGAAGAGAGGGGCCCGCTGGCAGGTGCAGCCGGATCCATAGCGGCTATCAAGCAAACCGGTGTTTTCCAGAAACTTTCCTTGAATAATATCTTGGGTAAGATAGAGGGCAAGAACCGAGTGAGATCGTGATCGTCGGCGCTCACTATGACCATCTGGGTATCGACCGATGCTGGATGGCGACCAGATCTATAACGGGGCGGACGATAACGCTTCCGGAGTCTCTGCCGTTTTGCAGATAGCGAGGGCTTTCCTTGCCACGGGCCAGCAACCGGAGCGAACCGTTATATTCGCTTTCTGGGACGGCGAGGAGAAAGGCTTCTCGGATCGAAAGCCTTCGTTCAGTCTTTTCCAGAGATAAAGAACGTGAAGGATATTTGAATTTCGATATGATCGGCCGTAACAATAACGAGGCGAAGTACCCATGTGGTTTATTTCTATACAGAGGCGCACCCTGCTTTCGGCGATTGGCTGAAGAACGATATCAAGAAATACAACTTGAATCTGGCACCGGATTATCGTCCGTGGGATAACCCGGTAGGAGGGAGTGATAACGGTTCCTTCGCAAAGATAGGTATCCCTATTATCTGGTATCATACCGACGGGCATCCGGATTACCATCAACCGAGCGACCATGCCGACCGGATTAATTGGGACAAGGTGGTGAATATCACGAAGGCTCGTTCCTTAATATGTGGTATATGGCGAATGAGAAAGATTTTTAGAGATTATACGTCTTTTTCAATAGAAGATATCTAATAAAAGTAAGTTAACTTCATCGGCAAAGTAAGTTAACTTACTTTGGCATTTTAATTAACTTACTTTGCGATGAAGCTGGCTTGCTTTTATATTCTGAAAAAACGCTTGAATTACTGTAATTTCATATCTTACTGCAGATACTTAGTTCTACATGAACTCAAGTCGATTTTAACTTAAAATCGTTTATATTTCTAATTTTATATTGTAAAACATAAAAAATAAGGGAGGATTTATTTAATTATAATAACACAATGTAATGAATATTTCATATCTTTGCCTCCGATATAAAATGTGCTAGGTATTTTGGCGCCAACTAAATAAAACAACTTCTACTTAAGAAAAGTTCATGTAGGACTCCGATAGTTAGCCCATTTTTTATTTGAACTTAATTACGCTAGAACTCAGGAGTGAGTGTATGTATGTGAATAATTTTAAAAGACAAATGTTTCGCCAAGACATTGTCTAATTATTTATTAATAAAACCATCAGTTATGTTGAAAAACTTTAAACCTGTCAGCTTAATTCTATGTGCGGGTGCGTTATGCTTCTCGGGAAGCATGTATGCCAACATCGCACCTGTTGAGCAAGGTACCTCTATCTCCCAGCAAAACGGGAAAGTAACAGGTACAGTGGAAGATGATTTCGGCCCAGTGACCGGAGCGTCAGTTGTCGTGAAAGGAACGTCTAATGGAACGATTACCGATATGGACGGTAATTTCACTTTGGATGGCGTCAAGAATGGTGATGTAATCCAAATCTCATTCATTGGTTACTCCACCATGGAGCTTACGTATACCGGTAAGCCGGTAGGCGTTATCAAATTAGCGGAAGACACCCAGAAATTGGATGAGGTCGTGGTTACGGCCTTGGGCATCAAGCGTGAGAAGAAAGCGTTGGGATATGCTACGCAAGAATTGAAAGGAGACGAACTTGTAAATGCACGGGAAAGTAATATTGCGAATGCGTTATCTGGTAAAGTATCGGGTTTGCAGGTAGTTCGTTCTAGTAGTGGCCCTGGCGGTTCTTCAAAATTGTATTGCGTGGTAATAATTCATTAACTGGATCTAATCAGCCGTTGATTGTTGTCGATGGTATTCCAATGGATAACTTTACTGGAGGAGTTGATGATGCTTGGGGTAATAGCGGCGTGGATATGGGTAATGGTTTGTCAGATATCAACCCGGAAGATATCGAATCCATGAACGTGTTGAAAGGAGCTTCAGCCGCCGCGTTATATGGTTCTCGTGCAGGTAATGGCGTAATTTTGATTACGACGAAATCGGGTAAAAAGCAAAGTGGATTAGGTATTACTGTAAATGCCGGAGTTACAGTGGAAAGCATGTTTTTGAAACCAGAATTACAGAATACGTATGGTCAGGGTACAAATGGCATATATAATGTGAAAGACCGTTCAAGCTGGGGGCCTGTTGCCGATGGTTCCGTAACAATTGATCGCTGGGATGGGCAGAAAGTCCAGATGTATACTTATGATAATATAGATGCTTATTTCCAGAAAGGAACTTCATTCAATGAAGGTGTATCTTTTCAGCAGAGCTATGATGGGACGGCGGTATTCGCCTCAATTAATCGCTCTGATGATAAGGCATCGTTCCGGGTGCATCATTAAATAAAACGTCTCTTACTTTGCGTGGAACAAGCGAGTTCGGTCCGGATAAAAGATGGAAATTAGATGCAAAAGCCAACTATTTAAATAATAACGCAAAGAATCGTCCAATCCAAGGTATTAACCAATCGAATGCCTTTAGTACGATCTATAATTTACCACGATCGCTGGATATTAGGGATCTGGAGAACTGTTTGGACGAAAATGGAAATATGATTTGGTGGGATACCGAGAGTACTCCCCAAGAAAATCCGTATTGGATTAAAGATTATAGAACAAATCAAGACTCTCGTAATCGTTTGTTAGGTACAATTTCTCTTTCTTATAAGATAACGGACTGGTGGAACCTCGAGCTAAAAGGCGGTACGGACTATTATACGACTACGACTACAAATAAGGTATATTCTGGTGGTAATGTGAATCCGAAAGGGCGTTACTCTGAGAAGTCGGAGACTTTTTATGAGAACAACTATAGTTTCTTGACTACCTTTAAGAAAGATAACCTTTTTAGCAAGTTTGGTGGTTTTGTGACCGTGGGTGGAAACTTGATGATGCAACGCCGTAAGAAATTAGAGGCTGGTACGGGTGATTTATTGATTCCGAATCTATTTGCGATGTCTAATGCCGCTGACAAGAATAATATGACGCATACATCTGAAGATGTACAGCGCAAGATGAATTCTATTTACGGTTCTTTGCAAATGAACTGGGATGGCTGGCTGTTTATGGATATTACGGCTCGTAATGACTGGTCTTCCACTATGAGTAAAGAAAACCAATCTTATTTTTATCCTTCGGTTAGCTTATCTGGTGTTATTTCAGATATGGTGGAAAAGGTTGGCGGTACAATGCCGGAATGGATGAGTTTCGCTAAGGTTCGTGCTTCTTATGCGGAAGTAGGTAATGACCTTGATCCATATCAATTGTATACTGTATTCAAGGTTGATAAAGATCCAAATGGTAACCCAACTGCAGCTCTAGGAACTACTTTATATGATTCTTCTGTACGTTCAGAGTTGATTAAATCTTGGGAAGCCGGTATTGATTTGAAGTTTTTCAATAATCGATTAGGTATTGATGCGGCTTGGTACAAATCTAATGCTACCCGCCAATTGCTAGATTTGGCAATGGATCCATTTTCTGGTTATTCCAAACGTAAGATCAATGCAGGTAATATTCAAAATTCAGGTGTGGAATTAATGCTTTATGGTACTATTTTGCAGAATCCTAGAGGCTTAAATTGGGAAACAACATTGAATGCTTCCTTCAATAAAAATAAAATCATAGATTTGTATGAAGGAGTAAATGAATATGGCATCAAGACTTTTGATGATTTAAAGATTGTAGCCCGTACGGGTAGTTATTATGGCGATATTTATGGTAAAAAATTCCAACGTGTTGAAAGTGGGGAACATGCTGGTAAAATTATTGTAGATGCTCAAGGTTTACCATTAGTTACTTCAGATGATTATTATCTGGGGAATCAACAGCCTGATTGTATGTTGGGATGGACTAACTCGTTCTCTTATAAAAATATTTCTTTGAGCTTTTTGATTGATGCTCGTATTGGTGGAAATATTTACTCAGCGACCACTGCTAATTTGTACAAGGCAGGTAATGCCGCAGGTACCGTTATAAATGGAACCCGTGAGGAATTTGTAGTTCCGAATTCAGTGACTTCTGATGGAAATGGTGGTTATACGGCAAATTCTAATGCTGTTACTCCTGAATTGTACTGGGGACGTGCTGCCGGAGGTAATATCGGTGTGGGTGAGGCATTTTTATATGATGCTACTAATATTCGTCTACGTAATATTACCGTTGGTTATGATTTTGAGAAAAAATGGTTAGAGAAAACCCCATTACAGAAAGTACGTGTATCATTCGTGGCGAATAACGTTTGGATGATTGTAAATCATTTGGAAGGTATTGATCCGGAATCTATTTCGGCTACAAATTCCAATGCTACTGGTTTGAGAATGGGGCAGCTCCGACTTCTCGCTCTTTCACATTTAATGTAACAGTTGGTTTCTAATAAGAAAGATGATTTTAAGTATGAAAACATTAAAAAGAACAATAATAGGGTTAGCTTCATTAGCCGTTTTATTTACTGCATGTAACGACTTTGAGGAAATAAATAAAGACCCGAATGCCGTAGATGAAAGTGCGATCAAAGTATCTTATCTACTGAATAAATCAATCATGGGGGCACAGCAGAACCCGCATATCGCAGAGCGTGTGTTCGTGTATCAATGGAAAAGTGCGGCTCGTTTTGAACGTCGTAGTGGTTTAGCTACAGGTGCGAATTATAATGATTATAATACGGACTACTTTGGCGTTGATTATGGAGTGGGATGCTGAACAATGTTAATATGGCCGTGAAAATTGGTACGGAACGTGCCGCCAATCCGGAGTATCCTTATGAGAACAATTTGCTACAGATGTCTCGTATTTGGCGGGCTTATGTCATCTCTGAATTGGCTGATAACTTTGGTCCTGTGCCTCCGGCAAACGCTTTTGATGGTATCGTAGAATATAAGAGTATAGAAGATATTTATGATTTTATTATTTCTGAATTGAAAGATGCCGCTGGCAAGATAGATGTAAATGCGGATATGAGCGCTATTACATCAGAGAAACGGATGCTTTCTATGATGGTGATGCCTCTAAATGGATAAAGTATGCGAACTCATTACGCTTGCGCTACGCTATGCGTTTATCTGCTGTAGATCAAGCTAAAGCAAAGGCTGCTTTTGAGGATGCCGCTTTCGACGAATAATTTTATTACTACGCAAGATGAAATTGCTCAGGTGCAAGAAAAAGGCGGTTGGACTGATCTTGATGGTGTGATGTCTCGTCCTTGGAATGCCCAACCCATTTCGGTCACCATTAATAATATGATGATTGGCCTAGGAGGAATCGATTTCCAAGTTCCTGCGGCGATAAAAGAGGATGTGGTATTGAAAGATGCTCGTAATTATCTAGGCCTTCGATTAGAAAAACACTTACCGGTTTCTACGAATGATCCGGCTGCAGGCTATTTCTTTGATGCTCTTCCTTCAAAGATTGATCCTCGTGCTACTAAGTTGTTTCATATTCCGGGATATGATGATGGTACTGTTTATTTCTCTAATATCGGTTTGGCTGATAAGGCTCGTTTAGCGGATCCTGCTACTGGAAATGTTGAGGATAACAATAAGACATATTTGGAGTTGAACGTGAAATATACTTGGAATACTTGGGTTGCTGGAAAATGGGATAAATACTCAGCGCTAACCAGCGAATTGACAGGAGCAAGTAAGACTTATCCTTCTTTATCCAAGATATATCGTGAAAGTACGAATAAGCGTGTATGGTTTGGGCCGTGGGAGACGGAGTTCTTATTGGCTGAAGCTGCGTTGTATGGTTGGAACGTGTCTGGTAGTGCGAAATCTCATTATGAGGCTGGTATAGCAGCTAGCTTTGAATATCACGGTGTATCTGAGTTCTTAAATGATTATTTGAGTTCTACGGAATATAACCGTGTAGGTACTTCTGTCGCTTTTGATCATACGGCGGAAGCAAAGTCTTATACGGCTGAATATGTAGATGGTTATACTGGTGAGAAAAAGACTACTACTTATACTTATCCGAAAAATTCTATTTATAAGAATGGTACGGTCAATAATGATAAGCTGACAAAGATAATCTCGCAAAAATACTTGGCACAGGTTCCTTGGTTACCTTTAGAGGCATGGTCTGATCATCGTCGTTTAGGTTTGCCTTTCTTTGAGAATCAAGCTGTTGAGATAGATTATAACGTTTCTAGTAACGAGTTGCCTCTTACTCGTGCTAACTGTAAGGAATGTAAGTGGGAATTCTATCAAGAACGTCTGCGCTATCCAGCGAATATGGAAATCAATAGTAAGGATAGTTATATGAAAGCTGTTGAGCTATTGGGTGGAGCTGATTTAATTTCTACTCCGCTATGGTGGGCTAAACATTGATTTATATGAAAGAGGGTGTGTCAAAAGCCCCTGTTTTTGTGTATTTGTGCCGACCGCTATTATAAGCATCTAACAATGCCCATCGTAAGCCCCTGCCGACTGCGGTCGAAAGGTGCTTATGATGGGCATTCTAATAAACGTAGTATATCTTACTTGACCAACGCAGTATATATTATTGGGGCAACGCAGTATATATATATTGTCCATTCCTAAAATCACTTGTCACTAAACTCACGACCTTCCTGGTTTACTGAGATACCGGAGTGATACTCATCTCTCTCCGGTTACTCTTGTATATGTTAAACTCAAAACATATCTGCCCTTTTTATGTTTATACAGGATAAATGACATTCGTTGACGCAAAAACTAAAACATTGTCTATCAAAATAAACAAAAAACAGTAGTTATGTTGAAAAGATTCAGACCAGTCAGCTTAATCCTGTTGGTAGGGGCGCTTGGGTTCTCGGGAAACTTATACGCCACGCCTATGCCCGGGATTCCGAAGGTTGACATTTCCCAGCAAAACGCAAAGGTGTCGGGAATAGTTGAGGATGCCTTAGGACCGTTACCGGGGCGTCCGTAATCGTGAAAGGAACTACCAATGGTACTATGACCGACTTGGACGGGCATTTTACTTTGGATAACGTGAAGAAAGGGGATATCATACAGATATCGTTTATCGGTTATACCTCGCAAGACATCCCATATACCGGCCAGTCCGAGATTACGGTTAAACTCGTGGAAGATACCCAGAAACTCGATGAGGTGGTGGTGACTGCCTTGGGTATGAAACGAGATAAGAAAGCCTTGGGCTATGCCATGCAGGAGTTGAAAGGGGACGACCTCTTGGCCTCCCGTGAGCCGAATTTGGCGAACTCCCTTTCCGGTAAGGTTTCCGGTTTGCAGATCGTCCGTTCAAGCAATGGCGTAGGAGGGTCCTCTAAGATCGTACTTCGTGGTAATAACTCATTGACGGGTAGCAACCAGCCCTTGATCGTCGTAGACGGTACCCCGATGGATAACTTCACCGGTGGCGTGGATGATGTATGGGGTAACTCCGGAGCGGACATGGGTAACGGCCTTTCGGATATCAACCCGGAAGATATCGAGTCCATGACGGTATTGAAGGGTGCTTCCGCCGCCGCCCTTTATGGCTCACGTGCCGGTAACGGTGTGATCTTGATCACTACCAAGTCCGGACGTAAGAATGAGGGACTCGGTATTAC
>ENA-OQIC01000847-OQIC01000847.1-human-gut-metagenome-genome-assembly--contig:-NODE-847-length-12073-cov-1.569898_pt1 | contig 12073 bp, 21 predicted proteins | sample MGYA00242572_ERZ504736 | MGnify/ENA primary metagenome ERZ504736 (study PRJEB26092, sample SAMD00036201) | human gut metagenome | host: Homo sapiens | study: EMG produced TPA metagenomics assembly of... | reverse complement strand
TTTTAGTTTTTCTTTACTTTGACTGGATTTCCATGATTTCTGTCAATCCTTTCCACAAGTTCACAGGTATGGCGTTCCACTCTCTGTTTCAGAGTGTTGGTTTTAGCGTATTTTGAGAACTGCGGAAGCTCGCTCACATTGTCAAACTTCGTAGCTGATTCTTTTCGCTTAAACCCATCTCTGTAAAGGTCGTGATTTTCCTTCCTGCTCTGGTATCGTATGCGATTGTAAACAGACCTCCAACACAATATCTGCGCTTGATTTCGTGAACATTTGTTTTATACTTACAGGCAAATGTCTTGTACATACTGTACTTCATAAGATTGGCAAATCTGCCTATCTTGAAGGAATCATTTGCTATGGCATAATAGTTGTAAAGTCCACGAACTTCCGCATTATATCTTGCCAGAATCTCTATATCGCTTTGATTTACCAGTTTTCCTCTGTGTAGGGCTACAAATCTTTCTTTTCCGTTTTCGTTAATCTTGATTTTGATTGCATGATATTCCAGTAACTTCCCACCCATTTTTCTCTGGGTACAAGTAATTTCACCACTCCTGCATTGCTTCTGATTTTGTATCCTCCTGCGGATTTCTTTAAATCCTGACTTCTGGATACCGTAATGTCATAGCCTAAAAATCTGGCTCTGTCTCCTGTATGCGTAACTTTGGTTTTGGTTTCGGACATTTCCAAATCCAGTTCTTCCCTGAGAAATCTGCCGACGTCAGCTTTCATCTGTTCTGCGTCCGCTTTGCTCCCAATTACTCCAATGATGAAATCATCAGCGTATCGGGTGTACTGAATCCGTTTATACGTCTCATCCAAAGGTTCGGTCGGAGTTAGCTGTCGTGTTTGCTTTTCAAGCATTTTCAAATGTTTATTGCGTTCCCAGCGTTCTTCTGGAGATAAATCCGCCCACTTCTTTTTGCCCATACATCTATAATAGGATGCCTTTTTGACAACTTCTTGTAGTCGGAGTTCATTTGTTTCTTCTTTCCTCGGTTATATTTCTGTGCATATTCCTCCATAAATTTATCTAATTCGTGAAGGTACACATTTGCAAGCACTGGACTGACACCTGAACCCTGCGGTACTCCGCTGTATGTCCGATTGTACGTCCATTGCTCCATATAGCCTGCTTTTAGAAATTTCCAGATGAGTTGTAGAAACATTTCATCATCAATACGTTTTCTCAGCAATCTGATGATTGTGTGGTGATTAAAACTGTCGAAGCAGGCGTGTATATCGCCCTCAACAAACCAGTTCGTTCCCGTAAAGGTTTTCTGTATCTGGTATAATGCTGTCTGACAGCTTTTGTTTGGTCTGAACCCATGAGATGTTTTCTTAAACACAGGCTCATAAATGCTTTCTAAAATCATCTTCACTACTTCCTGCACCAGTTTGTCATTGCCCGACTGGATTCCCAACGGACGCTTTTTATTACTGTTTTTCTTAGCAATATATTCCCTGCGTGCAGGTTTTGGCAGGTAACTTTTATCTCGCATGGATTCAATAATCCTTTGGATTCTTTCGTCACTCATGCCATCAATAGTAGTTCCATCTGCACCGGCAGTCATACTGCCTGTGTTTGCATATATGTTTTTATATGCAAGCCAATAGAACTCTGGATTGTACAGATTCCGATATAATCTTTGAAATCTGTAAGATTCATTCTTTGACTTTTCCGTCAAACTACTTAATACTTGGATTGGATTTCTCAATGCCTCTCGCACCGTCCTTTCATATCGTATTAGTAAATAAGCTGCTCCCCTTCGCCATGTGAACGTCATTAACGTCTCAGACTACTATGGGAGCTGTGTGACCATGCCCGTTACCAGGTTTAGGTCATCCCCAGTTAGTATTTATGGAATTAGCGTTTCGTGTTGTCGGCACCGACTTTCGCCATTTACCCGCTGTCTTGCGGTTGTCCTTCCATGAGTATCGCTTGCTTTCATAACTGCGAAATGAAACCAACATGGAATAGCATACGTTTCAATCCTTTTCGTATGCGGAGTGCGGATTCCCCCACTCTGGCTATCGTTCAGGCAGTTTAGCTTTGTACCTCATACACGAATTTTTATTCTTGAATTTTCAGATACACAGGATTAGTACCTTATCATTCAGGCTTTATCCATTGGCAAAGCGACAACATGCTACACTCCCTTCGGGTTTCCCCTCTCGGATAAGTTGTAGAATAATAGGCTTGTGATTTTTCATCACTTGATACTTTTACCTACTGCTTGCTAAAGGCAGTATTCCATAAATACCACGCCGCCGAATTTATAATGCGCTGGCGACTTCTGGGCGCACACAGTTACCCAGAATGGTATCTGCACTATCCTTATACATTGCCTTTAGCTGACTCTGTGACTGCAAAATAATAGAAGCAGAGATTTCCCTGCTTCGGATAGTTGCAATCAGCTTGTCAAACTGAGGAATCTGCCCGATGTTGGCAAACTCATCAGCGATGACACGCACATGCACCGGAAGTCTTCCACCATATACATCGTCTGCCTTATCACAAAGCAAATTGAAAAGCTGTGACTGCAGCATCGCAATCACAAAGTTAAAGGTTGTATCTGTATCGGACATAATCAAGAACAAGGCTGTTTTCCTGTCCCCAATCTTATCCAGTTCCATTTCATCGTAAGACATGATCTCACGAAGTTCTGCGATATCAAATGGGGCAAGTCTGGCTCCACAGGATATCAAAATACTTTTCGCTGTCTTTCCAGCCGCCATTTTGTATTTTTTATATTGTCTGACCGCAAAATGCTGAGGTTCTTTTGCCTCCAGCTCTTCAAACAACATATCCACCGGATTCTGGTAAGTTTCATCCTCTTCACGGGTTTCACTTTCATTCAGCAGATCCAGAAGGGTGTTGAGATTTTTTTCTTCCTCTTTCCCCTCGTACCAGATAAACGCAATCAATGCTGTGTACAGCAATTTCTCTGCTTTCACCCAAAAATCTTCGGAAGCTTTTTCCCCTTCGCCTTTGGTATTAACAATGATTGTTGTAACCAGCTTCAGGATATCTTTTTCAGACCGTATATAAGCAAATGGATTGTAATGAAGCGATTTGGAAAAATTGATGGTATTCAGAACCTTAATCACATATGGCTCATGTACCACTTTTCCAGATTTATCTTTCATGATATTTCCATTCTTATCTTTCTTAGGTGGTCCCTTTGCTAACATCTTCCCACACTCTTCAATCAAAGTGCCTTTCGGATCTGTAATGACCATGGAACAGTTCATCTGCATGACCGATGGTTTTACGAAAAAACGTGTCTTACCGGAACCACTGCCGCCGATGACCACTATATTTTTATTTCTTGCATACTTCGGCTGCTTCGGTCTGCTCTCCATGGTCAGTGCTTCTGTTGCTGTCAATGGAATGTTCATCCATGGATCTTCCGACATATAAGGCTTGATATCCTCTGCGGTTCCCCATCTGGCTGAACCATACTCGATGCCTTTCCGTAATTTCTTTGCGTCTGCCTGTTTCTGCCAGACCAACACTTTCAGAACGACTGCAACAACAATACCTGCTAGCAGATCTTTCCAGTTATTGCTTAACACAAAACCTGCAAAAATCCGGTCTGCGTGTTCCATTGCATATAATAGTTTGTTCCCCATATCTTCTCCCGGACTGTTCCGGTAAAGAAAAATGCCCGGTCTGCATAGAAAGCAGCCAGAGCATAAGGGATATTTGTAAGAACCAGTTTCTTTTTATCCAGGGCGGACAGCTTACCCCCGATTTTATTCTTCCACTTCTGCATCAGAGTTTTGCCGCTTTTCTTTTTCATCGACTCTGCTCCTGATGCCGGTTCTTTACTTTGTCCTTCGTCTTCTTTGGCATCATTGCCCGGTAAGCTGCAAGACGCTTATGAATGGAAGGCTTATTCGCTTTTTGAATCTGTTTCTGGGAAAACTCACGGAAAGCAGCATTGAGGGCATCCTGATCACGTCCCTTGAAAAATACCAGATAAACCGGAGGATCTTTGCTCTTGTCTTTTTTCAGAGCATAATTGATCCCGTATTTTCTGGCATACCGTTCAAAGGACTTGATATTTTTGTCCGTGATCTCGATATTGACCATCCCGGCATTCTGTTTTGCCAGCTCTTTTACCGTGACCTTTCCCTGTTTCGGCTGATTTTTCTGTGCTTTCTTCTCTACTGATTTCTGCTTCTGATGTCGCAGATACGCAACAAGAACCTTTTTCAACAGGTCTGCTGTAATCTTAGTTGCCCGAATACAGAACGTGACCGTTTTCTGAGTTACCTCTTCCTGCATGACTTTTCCCTCCTTTCAGCGATTCAACTGCTGTCCAGATCTGTAATCATGGCAATCACCCCCTTTAATGAAAAAAGACAGATTAACCGGTAATCAGGTTCTGCACCTGTACGAGTTTTTCTGTCCCTTCTTCTTTTCTCTTATCGTCTCCACCACAATAGATGGGAACACACATTTCAAGTATTCTACTGTAAATACGCTGATGGGCAGTATCCAAATCTGTGGATTTCATTTCATTCAGTCCCAGATTCGTTGTTACGATCAGCGGAAGCATTTTACAATAACGGCTGTCTATCACATTATAGACCTGCTCCAAAGCAAACTCGGAATTTCGTTCTATGCCTAAATCATCAATAATCAGCAGCGGATAATCCACAAGATTTTGTATAATCTGGTTCTTATCTGCCTGATAGCTGGTCATTTCATTTAAGATCCTGGAAAAATTTGTCATCATGACACGTTCTCCCAGTTCCAAAAGTGCATTTGCAATACAGCCTGCAAAGAAACTTTTCCCGGTTCCAACCGGTCCCATCAAAAGCAATCCTACATTTTTTCTCTTCATATCTGTCCAGTTTTCTACATACTGCCTGGCAATTAGTATCTTCTGGTTGCTTCCATTGTCATTTTCAAATTTCCATTCCCAGAATCTTCTTTCCCGAAGTCCGACGGATTTTCTCTGATAAAGCTGCCGCTGTGTTTCTTCCCGCTGCATCTTCTCATCAAGTTCCTGCCTGGCTTTTACCTCGCATTCACACAAACAGGACACTACATGCTCAAATCCCATCAGACTAACTTTCATCTGTTTTCTTTTTCCACAGATACCACAATGAAGACATCCCTCTTCATCCAGATAATCTGCTGTTACTTTATTTTCCATCACAGGCTTTCTCCTTCCTGAAACTCATATTTATCCATTCCTGCCCTGGCGCCATCCCGTTCTGCCCAAAGACAGATTGTTGCAAAATGATTCTGATACTCTTTTCCACTGGATTTCATATAAACAGAAAGATGATCAATCCGTTTCTGATAATCCCATGGAAATATTGTCATCAACTCCTGCAGTTCAGCTTCCGACAGAACAACATTTTTAAATCTACCATACTGACTGAATTTTTCTTCCAGAGCGGGAGTATTGCCCTTACTCTTATCAGTATGATTCTTTTCAGTCTTATTTATCTTAGTATTACTTCCATCCAGATTCTTGCAGTCCGGACTTCTATTTTTTGTGTTCCGGACTTCCAGTTTCTTGCAATCCGGATTTCCAATTCCTTGCAGTCCGGATTTCCAGTTTCTGGCGTTCCAGAAGCAAAGTATCTTACGGGCTTTCCTCTAATCCGTTTCACAAAATTTTTCACGTATATGACAGAGGGACGATTATTCCCCTGCCGATACCGTTCAATCAATCCAATCCCATGCACACTGTCAAGCTCATAAAGAAGCTTTGTTACTGTTGTATGCGACATTCGCAACAGCTCCTGCAATTCTGCAATCGTGTAAATGATATAGACATAACCATCACCGTCAATCCAGCCATTTTTCTTGGATAGGCTGATTCGATCAAGCAGAATTCCGTAAAGGAGTTTTGCGTCTGTGGACAGGCTTGCAAACTCTTTTTCTGTGAACAGAGCTTTTGGTATCCGAAAAAAAGAAAACTGGTCAGATTCTTCTGCTCTGAAATATTCAAAATCTGCCATAATATTTCCTACTCTTCTACATCGAAATCACAATTTGCCGCACTGCCTGTACCATGACACATCTCATTAAACACAAAGTTGAAACACATCATTAACTCACTCAGATAATAATTCCTTGCTTCTTTATTGCAGGCATACATATCCTCGATATAAACCTCCTCGTTTCCATTCATTCGTGCGATTGTTTCCAGAACTTTCATAAACTTCTTATTAGAGCAGCACTCATACTGCTCATTTACATATTTCTGAATTTCCAGCACACGTTCAGGCTTTCCTTCATAAACAGATAACACGCCAAATGCCAGATCCATGCCAAACTCATAGCCATCGGCTTCTACGGCATCAATATCAAGATTACCTTTTTCATCGTAATAGCCACGCTCTTCCATAGGAGTCAGTGGTGTCTCATATTCATCCAGATATCCCATATCTGCAATTGTTTCCAGAATATCTCTGGATGCTTTCACCATTTTGTCCATAATGATTTCTCTTTCTTCCATCGGCATATTTGCCATAATGCTGTCTAATGTCATCATTGATTCTTCCTCCATCTCATTTTCATAAATATCGTTGATATAAAAGTGGTTTGCCTTTCCATTGTTCGGAATGATACGCACCAGATTTCCAACATCCACCAGTTCCTGTACTGCCTGATCTACCCCATATCTAGTATAGAATAAATTAAATTTCTACTATATATTTTGAGGATAATGTATGATAAAATAGTGTTATCTAAGAAAGGATGAACACTATGAGAAAAACATATCTTCCTCTGTCAGATGAAGACAGAGATTACCTTAAAGCATTATCCAAAAAGAGAACCATTCAGGCACAAGTTGTGGACCGTGCCAGAATCCTTTTATATAAAGCCGATGGAATGACATTCCAGCAAATTGCTGATAAACTTGCCATTAGTACTGCAACGGTACGCCTTTGTATTTCGAAGTTTCAGAAAGGCGGTTTAGATGCTGCACTGTTTGATGTTCAGCGTCCTGGACGTCCATCGGAAATCACTGATGATGCAAAAGCATGGATGATTCATATTGCGTGTCAGAGACCGACAGAACTCGGTTATGCACAGGAATTGTGGACGTTGACCTCTCTCCACAAATACATTCAGAAACATGCAGAAGAAGCGGGATATCCAAGGCTTTCAACCGTTACCAAACCGTATATCCAGAAATTTCTTAAGGAACAGGATATGAAACCCTTTAAAATCAAATATTACTGTGAAAAACGGGATCCTGATTTTGAATCAAAAATGCATGAGGTTCTGTTGGTTTATAAGCAGATTGAAATGCAGTTTGATGAAAATGGTGATCTCATTGTTCCAGACGATTATAAACTGACGATTACGGTATCGTATGATGAGAAGCCGGGCATTCAGGCAATCTCCAATACGGTACCGGATTTACGCCCGACATCAGAACATGGGGAAGTATATCGTGATGCAGAATACAAACGTCTGGGAACGCTCTCTTTACTGGCTGGCATTGATTTACTCACTGGAGAAGCAATTCCGTTAGTAAGTGAGACCCATAAGAGTTCTGATTTTATTGAGTTTTTAAAGATACTGGACAAAAATATCCATCACAGGATACCATTCGGATCATCCTGGATAATCATTCTGCACATACTTCCAAAGAAACACGGCGCTTTCTGGATACTATGCCAAAGGGACGTTTTAAATTTGTGTTTACACCAAAACATGGCTCATGGTTAAACATGATTGAAAGCTTCTTCAGCAAGATGACCAGACAGATGCTTCGAGGAATTCGTGTCAATACCAAACAGGAGTTGGAAGAACGAATTTACAAGTACTTTGACGAAGTGAACCGTGAACCCGTGGTTTATCACTGGAAGTATAAAATGGATGAAATCAGTGAAGAGGAAGCAGTATCAATTTAATATAGCAATTATTTAATATTCGTTATACTAGTTGTATTCAGGTCTTTCTTCACTTCACTTTTTGGATAGATTACATACAAATCCCCCCTACCATCTACCCAACCATTCTGCACCGCAAATTTCAAACGATCCAGAAATAAGCTGTATAAAATTTTTGCTGTATTTGATAGATTTTTGAATTCTTCCACCTGGAACAGCATCTTTGGCACCTGCAAACAATCTACCGGCATATACTCCATCTTACTCATTGATTATTTCCTCCTTCTGTTTGTACAGCACTTCGGCTGAATTAATATTGATTTCCAGCATCCCTACAAATACCTGATAGTACAGCAGGCATATCTGTTCATCCTCTCTTGCCAGATACAATCCTTCCAGTTCATCGGACGGATGTTTCATTCCATATACCGCCTGACAGATATCATGGATTTTCTCACATTCCACACTTCTAAGATGCATCTCCAAGTGTGATTAAATCTCTGCCAGTCCTCTAGTTTCTGGTTTACTGACATCATGCACTGGAACAGTTCCGCTGCTTCACATGCTGCTGACAGCACTACATTTTTGTTATTGATACTTCCATCGGCATTTTTCATATGCCCTACCATATACGCCTGATCTACTGAAACCATCTTTTATCCTCCTCTATCTAAACGGCATTTCTTCTTCCATGCCTCTGGGATCTCTAAGAACCCTTCCGCATCTTCTGGAAACGGTGGTCTGTCAACCATTTTTGCACCTGCGAATTCAATCCGGTTAGCATACACTTCGGTGGTATAGATCTTTTTCCCGGTATCCTTATCTTCATAATTACCTGTGACAATCTCGCCTTCCACCATGACCTTCGTTCCCTGCATCAGATAATCTCTGGCAAATTCTGCTTTCTTTGCAAAAGCCTTTACCGGAATGAAACTGACTTCATCGGAATAATTTCTTCTGACTGCAAGAACAAACTTGGCAATCTTATGAAGTCCTTTTTCATTCTCCACTTCGTTGTATCCGGGATTTCTTACCAATCGCCCGGAAATAACTGTTGTATTCATTGGCTTAACCCTCCTATGCTTTCATTGATTTGTAACAGATACCGATACATGGTCCACATTTTCCATAGGCACATCCGTAACATTCATCTTTTTCCAACTCTTCCTGCTTCATTTCATCGGCAAACATTCCTAACAGCGTTGTGTAAATCTTTTTCATTGCCAGGAACTTCTCTTCTGCTTTTCCATCTTCTCTTTGTAAAATGGAATCAGTCCACGAAGAACTGGATGGAAACGTTCATTTTCATCATCCCAGGCACAGGTTTTCATCATACAACGTGGCTGTTTCTCATAATTGCCCAGATAATACGGACAGAACGTACAGCCTCTTTCTTTAACAATTTCCACTGGAATCACTGGCATCTGACTTTTGATTTCTTTTGTTACATGCTTACTTTCAATTCGCTCTCTCATCTTAAAAATCCTCCAAGTATATATATTTGCAAAAGGGATTTCCCCTGAATTGCCCGATTTTGGGTACAAAAAAAGAGGCAAGCTTACGATTTTATTTTCGCAAGCCTGCCTCTTATCAAATATTCAGTTATTTTCCGATGATATATCGTAAAATAACGTATACCGCACGGATTACATACACTGGAATCATGATACATCCAATCAAAGCTCCAATGATGACACTTAATGCAGCCATTCCAAGTGTTGCTGTGGTATCCATTCCTCTAGGGATTAGAATCAGCCGCATTTTATGTATTCCAAATGGTAATCCGGCAATAAATATCCACCAGAACCAATCTGTCTGACCACTGACTTTCATAATTGTTTTTGTCATCCAAAACCAGAATACCATAAATGCCAGCGGCAGAATTGATTTTTTAATTACGTCATCAATCGTCATCTTTTTCTCCCTCTGTCTGATTCCTTCCGCCACCTCCCGATTAAGGTTTGCCAATATTTCTCTAACCACAGGAGAATCCAATCGAAAGGTTTCCAGATCTTTCTCCGTAAGCTCCCTTCCGTTCGCATCATATCTTCGTACAATTTTTAAAGCCATACTTTCACTTCCTTCCTGCTGATAATCCTAATGTTTTCAACAAATGTTTAAACTTCTCTCTTTTTATCCGTTTAACACGTATCTTTTCTATCTTTTTCAGATAAACTTGTATTCTACTTGCCATATCTTCATTGCTCATTCTTTACCCTCTCTTTCTGCCCACGATGCCAGAAGCATAAATATAATTTCTTCCATCTGAGTCTTTGTATATGTCTCTGGAAATATTGTTTCAATTTCTTCGCCGGAATCTGCACCTGAACTTTTTCAGTACTTTCATTCATGCAAATCTGGTCAATTTCTGAATACGTCAACATCCGCTCTTTTGAAATCTGCTTCAATTCCTTTGCCTGCTTCATGGAAGGTACCATATTGTGATTATGCATATACTGAAGTAATATCTGCTGCTCTTACTAGTTCTCAAATAAGAAACTTCAACAGCTGTATTAAAGGGAAGCTTCTTCTCGTCTGCCAGTTCTAAAAGCTCTGTGATTAACTCTGTCAGATGAATATATCGAAGAATCTGTCTGGAACTATCTCCTGTATTCTGACTGACTTCTTCCGCCGCCAACTTCTTGCCAACTTGGCAAGAAGTTAAATCAGACCGTTTCCCCTGACGCTTTAACGCCTCATATTTCATTTTATAAGCAAATGCCTTTTCGCTGATCAGCAGCTCTTCTCGTTGAATGTTGGAATCTACCATGATCACCGTCGCTTCATCATCTGTAAGATCTTTGATGATAACAGGCATTTTCTCTAATCCCGCAAGTTCACATGCTCGTTTTCGCCTATGACCAGCTACCAGCTCATAACCACCGGACTCTCTCAACCGCACAATACCAGGAACCAACACGCCATATTGTGTAATGCTTTCTGATAATTCTTCCATTTTCTTATCATCTTTTACTTGAAACGGGTGATTTGGAAATGGATAAAGGCTTCCTATTTCTATCTCGCAAATTCCATTGTTTGTTTCTTCGTTTGTTCCAAACAACGCATCAAGTGGCTGTAAGGAAATGGGAGTTGCTCTTTTTTAGATGGCATCTTTTAGCACCTCCTCCGTCACTCTCCGATAAGCTTCTGTAGCTTTGCCTTTCGGATCATAAGAGAAAATACTCTGTCCTTCTCTGACTGCTTCCTTCATTCTTACAGAAAATGGAATATAATTATCAAAGATATGAATTTGACTTCCATATACATTTCTGAGAAGTTCCATATTATTTCTGGCATCATTTGTATGCGCATCGACCATCGTGAACAGAATCCCACCGACTTGCAACTTCGGATTAATCTGCTTACGAACCTTACCGATCGTTTTTAACAACTGCTGCAAGCCTTTGATTGGCAGGTAGGACGCTTCAACTGGAATGAGGACTTCATCTGATGCAGCCAGCGCATTGATCGTAATCATTCCCAATGATGGCATACAGTCAATAATGACTGCATCATATTGATCCTTGATACCATATAAAATCTGTTTCAATACATATTCCCTGCTCATTGCATTTACCAACTGTACTTCCGTACCTGCCAGTCCAATGTTAGAACAGATAATGTCTATTCCCTCTGCCTGATGTCTGATATAACAGTCTGAAGGAATATCTTCATCTTTCATTACTGCATCCATAAGAGCTGTAAGTGTTTCATTACTGTCATCACAATCACGATATCCAAATCCTGCGGATACATCAGACTGGGGATCGGCATCTACAATCAACACTTTCATATTCTTTTGTGCTAATCCTACTGCTAAATTAGCTGTACATGCGGATTTTCCCGTTCCCCCTTTTTGGTTTACAATAGAAATAATTCTAGCCATTTTTCATCACCTTTCATCGTCGTCAATCAAAAAGAGGACTGAATTAGACAACCGGAATCTATATTCCGTACGAGCTAATTCAGTCCTATAATTACAATAATTCTGTTGTTTTTACTCTTGTCTTACACAAATCCATTTCCAGTCTGGATCTGTAATAATTCATATTCTGGAATGACAGCGCTGCCTTATTTTTCCCTTTTTCAGGGAGTTAAAAATAAGGACTAAATTAGTGCAACCCCTTGTATTTACTGGAGTTTTCTAACTTGTCCTTATTATAACTCGACCATGAGGTGTAATATTTGGCATCTG
>ENA-OQIC01000846-OQIC01000846.1-human-gut-metagenome-genome-assembly--contig:-NODE-846-length-12105-cov-1.818250_pt1 | contig 12105 bp, 19 predicted proteins | sample MGYA00242572_ERZ504736 | MGnify/ENA primary metagenome ERZ504736 (study PRJEB26092, sample SAMD00036201) | human gut metagenome | host: Homo sapiens | study: EMG produced TPA metagenomics assembly of... | reverse complement strand
GATTTTATTGCACTATGTTTGCAAACACTTTCACAAGCTTTACAGCCTATGCACATCTGATATTTAGTAAGCTGACACTGAATTTTTCCTTCAGCAACCTTCAAACTTGTTGCACCCGCTAATCTTTCATTTTAATCGTTACCTTTAATTTGGTTGAGCCAATTCTTCCTTGCAATACAAGAACCACATTTCCCTTTTTATCAAGTACATAAACCTCACCTAATCTCTCATTTCCTAATTGGGTATTGATATACCCAAAAGGTTTAAATAACTCATAGAACTCTTTCGTAATGGGTTTCTGCAATTCATAATTAAATGCATTGTCTTCCGTTGCACACGGCTCATATGAAATAATTGATCTCTCTGCAATATCTATTCCATTTCCACCTTGTCGTGCTTTCCAACCACCCTCATCAACATATTCTTCAGGATCTGGTTTATCTATTTTCTTAGCAAAATCAACTAAAATTTTTCTCCAATGCACATACTGTTCATACATATGCACTTTTGATAAAAATTCTGACCAAGAACCATTATTAGGGCAACACCAACATCCTACTCTTGAATAACCAAGACGATAAGCATCATTAAAGTCTATTCCAGTTGTTAAATATAAAGCCATACATCAAAATCTGTCCACTCTATAATAGGTGCAGCTACTGTTTGTTTTGTAATCTTAGGGCTCTTACTTTCTCTATCATATTTGCTTCTACTTAATGATTCATTATGCCGTATTCCCTGAAACGATAAAATATTAGTTTTATTTTTAAATGCTGATGCAATAGTTTGTGTTATCGCTCCTGTTTTAAAAACAGTACAGCACCATCTCATAACACGACTTGGTGGTCCAATTTGTTCACATAGAGTTTCAAAATTCTTTTCATAATTTTTTGCTGGAAGTACCCTATGCTCTCTTGCAAATCTCTTTTTGTATTCGTATGTCAAAGGAAACTCTAATGTTGTATCTCCAAAAATATGATATACTTTATTCGATGAAAACGCTCTTCTTACTATATCTGATGTAACCGTAGAGTCCTTTCCTCCACTAAAAGATACAAACATATCCTCTAAGGAATATCTTTCTTTATATTCCTGTACAAAACTAATTGCCTCATCTGTAACTTCATTATATCTGTTCTCATTTGCTTGAATAAATCTGCTAACAATTTTATCAAACTTTGAGTAGTCAATTTGAGCTGAGTATTCATCATATTTTTTCTTAATTTTTTGAATTTCATCTAATGTTTTACCATTGAAATCCTTTATAGAAACTTGTATTTTTTCACCATCTATAAAGTAAAAATTTGTATTATTCCATACTGATAACTCTTCAAAACACAGTGGATCATCTTTTTCTAAAAGTATCGCAAGTAATATTTTTTCTTCTGGAAATACAGGTCGTATATCAGTTGCAATATACTTTCCTTTTTCTCCACATAAAGGGCAACTTCTTCATAAATTGGGACATTACATTGTTTACACCAATACAATGTAGTAGACATTACAGGCTTTTCATTGCATTGAATTCTTTCACCTGTAACTTCATCTATATCCCATTCCATACATTTTCCAAGAGGTACCTTGCACATATGCCGTGGGCAAACAAGTTCTCTCATGACACTTCCTCCTGTTTTTTTTCTGTCTCCTCTATCTTAACAGCATCACATATATCGCCAAAATTACAATCAAAATATTCACATATACGAAGAAGTGTGTTCATTGATACTTCTTCTCCTTTATTCAATTTGGTCATAGTTCCAGTAGACAATTCTAATTGTTCTCTAAACTTCTGTTTGGAAATTTCCTTTTCAGCCAACATAACCCATAATTTTTTATAACTAACCTTCATTCAATTACCTCTCTAGAATTTAAGTCTCAAATATGTACAAAGCTCCATGATTATTATATCATTTCAATTCTTTCAAGGCAACATTTCTTTTTGCATTAGTGTATAAAACTCGCACATGTATGCGATTTTTATTTATTCTCTAATCATTTTTGTTTTCAAAATACTTTTTTCTTAATTATTTCCCATTTATTTTATAGAAATATACAGATAGAACCACTATATTTGCCCTATCTGTATCTTGATATTATAACTCTTTATCCATTTCTTTTAGCGGTTTATTCATCTCTATATCAGTAATTCTACATACAACCCCTCCATCAACTACAAATACTACCTTTCCTTTCGCCTTATCTCCAATCTTGTCATACAGCCTGCCTGCACTCATAGATTCACCCTTTACAGTAAAAGGACTGTTAGCCACATATCCTATCTTTCCAAGTCCTTTTATCTTTACCTGTATTGCTTCCTTGTCGTACTCATTATCCGGCTCTTTTTCAAGTTTTACTTTCATTCCTTTTTCCATAAAATCACTGCCAAAATAATGGCTACAACCTGCTATTGTAAAATAAAGTTCTTCCATAATGGTCTCCTTTCCGCAAAACTTTATCGGCTTTACCAGTCTTCTCCGTACTCATCCATTGCATCATCTACACCATCAGCATAATCGCTGTCTCTGTCATATCTATCATAGTCATAATCGCCATCCATATAGATATCATCATAGCCATCATCATAAGAGTCATATGTACTCTTCTTTGTCGTTGCGCTTTTCTTTGTGCCGCTGCTATATGATGGCTTGTTTGTAGAATTTGATTTATTACTGTAACTACTGCTTGAGCCGGAGTTACTCATACTACTCTTAGAAGTACTTCCAGGCGATTTATTGCTACATGAAGGACTGCTATGTGATTTACCGCTTCCAGTATATGGTTTATGCAGATAACAATAACTGCTTCCACTTGCCTGCTTATTATCACATCCTGACTTAATGCACTTAGCTCACTTGCTTCACCTATTGAACCTATTACAAACAGAACACCAATTATCACTAAGAATATTGCCAATCCCTGTCCAAATGAATTCTTTTTCATACAAATCAGCCTCCATTGCAAAAAACTCAGTCAAAATCATAATCATCCGGGTCTAACCCCAATGTGGTCAACCTAGCGTCAACTTAGGGGCATATTAGCGAATATCCTCTAATGCAAACTACAAAATTAATCGGTTTATGCCAGAAAACAGTTACTGTTATGTTGGAAACCAGAAGATTCATAAAAATGACCGCACTTAAATAAGCCTATTGATGAATGCTGGCTCTATTTTAAAAAGAAGCTTTTTTATTTCGGAAATGTGAACGTCCTTTGGATTTCAATTTCTTCCTTGGAAATGACCTTCCGGGCAGGAGCTGTGATCTGCAGCGTACAGCATCTGTATATAACTGTTCAATAATTGAAAGCTCAAACAGTCCGCAGAGTATTTTGGGAACAATACTTTTGATCCGTCCAATGATAAATGCACGATTGGCCTGATAACGGAACTTATTTGTGCTTTTGGCAGAAATCTGTATTTCCTCATCTGCTTCATTTTTTATAAGAGAGGCCAGATTCGATAAAAGCATATTTATATAAAATTCCTGCTGTATAGACACTGCAGTAGCACCGGAAAACTCTTCCATGGCAAAGCGGCTTTTTAGTTCTTTGTACTTAAGTTCTACAGGCCATCTGTAGAAGTAAAGATCCCGGAACATATCTTTTGTAACAGCAGGATCAAACAGGTTTGTTGCAAGATATTCTCTTGTGCCATCATCAAGCGGGATCTCAAGGACACGTATAGGCACATCGGAAGTACCTTCTTTTGAAGTTCCCTGAAGAACGGAAATCATATCACCATTGCATTTTTTAGATAAATTGATTCCCTCTTTCAGTCTCATAACACAGAGATGCCCATGCTCTACACAGTAGCGGAACATATCTTCTGAATAATAACCTCTGTCAAAAATAATAATACTGTTGTTATATAGTCCCATATCTTCAAGAACTTTAAGATGTTCTAATGCAGCTGCTCGTTCAGAGGAAAGAAATTTATGGATAGATGCATGAAGGATATAATCATCCAGAACATCATAAATTATTGAAGCCAGTCCCATGGTATAACGTCGGTTTGGATCAGGATAGCTGGACATTTCGCCAAAAAAATCAAACGTCGATTTTGAATTCGGAAGTTCGATCCTGGAACCATCTACTGCAAAAAGATGATAACCCTGCCACAGCTTTCTTGAAGAGATCTGGCTGTAAAACAGATCAACAGAAAGGTAATAAAGTTCTTTAAACAGTGAAGGATTAATGAACTGTCTGGCTTTGGAAAGTGCCTGTTTAGAAACATCCGGAAAAGAAAGTGTGCCCAGTTCTTCTCTGATCTGTGAAAGATTCTGGAACATGGAAGCTTTTGAAGAGAAGAACAGATAAATAATAACTTGCAAAAGTGAAAGTTTTCTCCTCCGTACAAAATGTTTTTCCATTCGATGGGGTTCCAGTTTAACTTGATCTGTGATATAATCTTTAATGGATTGGACGATATTTTTACAAATATTGGTTCGATTCATATGGCATACCTCCTACGTATTGGAATAGATAAATATTTCGCTGGTAACGTAATATTGCTTAATCTATAAACCACATATTTAGGAGGATATGTCAAGATATTTATATAAAAAATCCAGAATATAAGCCCAGAATCGTTGAATTTTCAGCATTCTGGGCTTAAGTTGACCACATTGGGGTCTGACCCCAATGTGGTCAACCTACATAAAAAAGAATCTGCAACGGCATAAAATTTTCTATTCCATCGAGGACAGGCTGTTTATCATCGCTTTCATTGTTTCCAGTACCACTTTCTGTTTCTTATGTTCCAGCCTCCCCAGTTCAAAGATCAGAGATACGACTTCTGGATTTCTCTCCGGTTCTTCCAATTCCAGTAACAACTCATACGGGCTTATTTTCAAGGCATTCACTGTCTTTGCAAAAGTATGTACATCCATAGTGTTCTCCGCATTCTCATATCGGGATATTGCATTAGAACTTTTGCCAATGATCTGTCCCAGTTCTTCCTGAGAAAGACCACTTTCCCTACGCTTCTCGCTCAGCGAATTTCCAAAGGCAATCCGTTCTTCTGATCGTATCTCTTTCAATCGTGCAATACCCCCTTTCTGACATAATCTTCTGAGAACAAAAAGCCGAATAAACAGCAAAGATTTTACATCCCATGCATCATAGGCTTATTAGGCACAACTTCTGTCATCCTCTGCCTATGATGTCTGTGTAAAATACATTTACCGTTTATTCCGGCAGGACACTACACCTGTATCAAACGAAATAAACCAAAAGTATCGAACCTCTAAATGTCTGTGAAGTCAAATAATTGTTACGATTAATGCAAATGAATTTTAACACATTTGAAATCTTTTTGTCCACAATTACACAGTTTTTTCACATAAATTTCCATTTTTAAACATAAAAAAACGGCAAAACATCATGCTTCTTCTGTATAAAGACAATATTCCTGTCTTTTTACAGATAGCTGCATATGTTTTGCCGGGTTCCTGATGATTCTGTGCCATCTCCAACACGTTCAGCAAACTCTTGAATATCTACGCTGTATCTGAGGATTCTGCCGTCCAATCTTACAGTTCATAAACACTCTCATTCTTTGCATCCAATATTCTCTTCTGACCATCCATGCTGTCATTCAATCAGAACTCTTACAGTTCCGAATCACGCCTACCAGATGTGTCATATAACGCTCCAGACGGTCTACATCTTCCTTAGAACGCTTCTTATTCATATCAATGCCAACTACAACACCAAGGTCTGCAAATGCCGTCAAATCTCTGTGGCATCGCTGACATCTCACTTCTGAATAGGTAAAATACTTTTCTGAGTTACTTTGCCACATACCGGGCAGGTTACAACTAATACATCTTCTTCGCTCATCAATCAATCCTCCAAGTAATATCTACACATACTATCACTCAAACGGATAAGGGAAATTGAAAACCGTTGATGAGTAAATAACAGGCGATTCCGCAGCATCGAGCCATGCCACCTGTTATATCCTGTTTTCACTGGGATCTGCTCTGACAATCTCATCGCAACTTACACCTGCTGCTGTCACTCTGTCATCACTTTTGCAATGACTTAATCACATGAACAGCAACACCTTGAATACTGCAATTCTGCGTGTAAATCTCCGGGTACTTCGGATTCTCCGGATGCAAATGTACACACCTTCTTTCCGTATCAAGAAAAAATCGCTTCAATGTCGATTCATTCTCCACCAGGGCAACAACAATATCACCGTCCGAAGCTGTATTCTGCTTCCGGATAACAACCATATCTCCACTGTTGATACCTGCTCCAGTCATAGAATCTCCATTCGCCCGCAAGATAAAGAACTCTCCATCTCCAAATAGTGAAACCGGCAGAGAAACATATTCTTCTACATATTCCTCCTCAAGCTGCGGCATACCACAGGACACTGATCCAAGCACCGCCGCCGGTTTTGTATCCGGAGATAACTTCTCCGTCCTCTCAGTAACAATCTCCCCGTTATGGTAGCTCAACATTCCTCTTTCGTTCATCTCAACGAGGTATCTGTATACTGTACTCTTGACTATACCGAGCGCATCTGCAATTTCGCTGGTATAAGGTGAACATGATTCAGCAATAAAAACTTCTCAGCGTAATTCAATATCTGCTGCATTAACTCTTCGCTCTTATGCCGCATCTTTTCACCTTACCTTTCTATCGGAACGATACGTTTCTGATAGATGTATTATACCGAACATATATACGGAAGTCAATACATTTTCCAAATTTATTCGAACATATTTTCTTTTATTCATCTTCAAACTCCATTTCATTCATTTCTGGAAAATCCAGCAATTCAGAAACAGTCATATTTAAGCCCATGGCAATCTTACGCAAAGTTTTCAGTTTAGGATTCTTTGTTTCTCCCCTCATCATACTATTAAGCGTTGATTGCGTAATTCCTGACAATGTAGCAAGTTTATTTGTCGTTATCCCTCTCTCAACACATAGATCAGTCAATCTCTTTATTATGGCATCTGAATACGTCATGCAAATTCTCCTTAAATCACAATATATATTCAGTATAAAGGATTTTCCTTTCCTTTATTAACGGTGTGCCGTTGACACTTCTGCAACTGATGATAAATTAACGTTATACCGTTATTTGCTTGCACAACTTTAAGGAGGAATTTATCTAATGAGCAAAAAAGAACAGAAACTAAAAAAGAATCTCTATAAGGCACTCACAGAATATTTCATTCATAATGCTAAAAACAGTCTGGCATCATCAGAAAGTATTCTAGATCAGCTTGCCTCTTTTCGCATGGAAACAGGATTACCTGCCGCACTCAGACAAGATAAAAAATATCAAAAAGCTCAGAAAAACTGTAATAAAGCCAATGAAAAAATGCAGGATCTAAATCTAACTCCCCAGCAATGGAATGCGGTTGATGCCGCTATCAACAGCAGAAAACATTGCATCTATAGAATATGTCCGTATTGCCTATAAGCAGGAATCATTGATGCGTTTTCTATTTTACGAGAAACTCTTTAATATATCCATGTTAATCTAATCATTTACAAGCAATGAAGCAGGGATTTATCTCTGCTTTCCCATTTTCTTCTCTATTGATTCCGGAACTCTGATCAAGTCAAATCGCCATAGTATCGGATATATATATGAAACTCCTCTAATGTCTCCAAGTGCTTTCGGTTTCTTCACTTCTTCTGAAATCCTCTTACTATTTTCAAATGCCAGCACCACACTACTCCAGGCAAGACTCTTACTTTTCTCTCTCCGGTCTATCAGCAGCTCTCTGTTATACTCTCCGTTTTTACCAACTTTTAATTTATATCTGAACGGTAATCCTGTTGCCGTTTTAAATGGATAATCCTGAAATGCAATAACAGCTTGCCATAAATTTTCCTCTGATGGTATTTCCTGTAGAAACCGAACCTGCTCTTGTCTATTCTTATATGTCCGGCATCGCTCCGCATTTAGACTTATCTCTGCCGCATTATAAATTCCCTTAGTGTAGGGCAAATAAGAATGAACCGATGCTCTGGAAAGACCTGTGAGTTTCATAATCTCCGGAATCTTTTTTTCCTGACTGATGCAGATCATTGATTTCTGTACATATATCTGATGTGAACACATCGGCAGTAATAAGTATCTTACGGAGTTTAAGCAAACTAATATTTAACTCATCTGCCAGTGATCTTAATGAATCTGCTTCTTCATAGGCATCTCTTAATTCTTGAAGAAAATTATTAAATTGAAGTTCTGGATTATATTCTGGTTTCTTTTTTGGTCTTCCTGCCATTTTTTAACTCCTATTTTCATGTGAATCCAATCATCTTGCACCTAAAACAGAGGCTTCCTTGCTCCGGACTAATGCTCCGATAGCTGTCCTCTGTTTCTTATTTTATTTCTTTCGCTTTCTGGAATATCCCAAATAATAGATGACACCGCCTACTGCTCCACCAAGTGTATTATAGGTCAGATCTGATATTTGAAATGTTCCAAGATGGAATAATAGCTGAAATAAATTCTATCAGAAAAGAAAATTACTGCTACAACTTTTGTGGTTCCCAAACGGTTTTTCCAAATCTAATATTCTCAGATTCATCAAGTAATTCTTTTTGAAATGCCCACAATAGTAAAATAGAAAATGGAACAAATAACATAAAATTCTCTATAGATTCTGTTGTAAACTGTCCATCTTCATATAGTCCCCATCCTCCAAAAAGCTTTCCAAGTGGATCAAACCATATCTCACGATTTAAAACTGTTCGGAGTAATATCATTGCTGTATAAAAAGCTAATAAGAATGTCCGGCGAAAATTTGAAGAACTTCTAAATGCTCTCCACCATGTTGCTAACATGTTTCTAACAAAATCGTTCTTCTTCCATTCATGTTCTTTCGCATAAAGATATAAGAACATTGCAAGAAATGCAAGGAGAACGGCAGCCCAGAAGGGCTGATAAAGTGCTGATAATACATTATATGCTATTTTATTAAATATTTCGATTATCTTACTTCCCATCGTTCTCCTTTATTATTTATTTCAAATCTTCAAATAAATTCTTCTGATATACACCATCTTCTATCAGCTTGGCAAATGATTTCACTACATAGTCTTTATCCTCTTTATAGGTTACTCCAAACCATTTGTCATTCGTATCTAACACTTTTACAGAAACTTTACCTGCCTGAAGAAGTTCATCTATGTAGATTGGCAGTAAATATTCTGCTTTCAGAATATCTTTGTCTCCCATGTTAGCAAAGAACTCTTTAAATCCATCCTCTAAAGTCTGCATAAACTCCGGTGTAAGTCCCCACATATTCATGGATGCGTAGGATTCCGCATTAATTGAAGTGAGCTGTTCATCGTTGTCTACTGCTGCACCCTCTGGAGTCTTAACAATATTTGAAGTTTCATGAACTGCTGTGAGATAGCCTTCCTCATTTGTCTCGCAGATACCTCTGGTAACGGCACCATTCTCACTTAAAGTATTTTTTAAAATGAAACCTGCCATACAGAACTGATTCGCTTTTTCCGGCGTATAGCATACAAGGAAATCATGAAGCTTAACAAATGCTTCCTTTCCATAGTAGTCATCTGCATTGATAACTGCAAATGGCTCATGCAAAACTTCTTTACAGGCAAGAACAGCATGTCCTGTTCCCCAAGGTTTGGTACGTCCTGTAGGAAGCTCCACACCTTCTGGAAGTTCGCTTAATTCCTGGTATGCGTAGGCAATCTCCATATCAAGATTGTTGCAAATCTTTTCGATGCGGTCACCGATTGCTTCTTTAAATGCGTCCTTAATATCTTTACGAATAATAAAAACAATTTTGTTGAAGCCTGCTTCGATTGCATCATGGATAGAATAATCCATGATGATTTCTCCATTTAAGCCAACCGGAGCAAGTTGTTTGATTCCGCCGCCGAATCGGGAACCGATACCGGCAGCCATGATAACTAATGTTGTTCTCATAATTTGTTCTTTCCCTTAAAGATAATTATTCTACAGTTACACTTTTCGCCAGATTTCGTGGTTTATCTACATCCAAGCCTTTAGCTACACTGATGTAATATCCCAATAACTGTAATGGAATCACTGCAAGTGATGTTGCAAAAAGTGGATCTGTCTTTGGAATGTAGACTGTAAAATCTGCTGTATCTTCAATGTTATACTTTCCAAAGTAGTCAGTCCCATCAAATACGCTCCTCGGCTCTTACATTCTAGCATATTAGAAATAGTTTTTTCATACAGTTCTGGCTGAGTCAATACACCTACTACTAAAATATCGTCTTCAATTAAAGAAATTGTTCCATGCTTTAATTCTCCGGCTGCATATGCTTCTGAATGAATATAGCTGATTTCTTTCATCTTTAGGCTACCTTCCATGCAGAATTGCATAATCAATACCTCTTCCAACAAAAAATACATCATGGGCATTTACCTGTTTGATGCAAACCACTGGATACGTTCTTTGTCTTCTAAAATCTTTGCAATTTTTTCTGGTAAAGTTTTTACTTCTTTAATAAGTTCAACATATCTGTCTTCTGAGATTTCTCCACGAACTTTTGCAAATTGGATTGCCAAAGCGTAAGTTGCAACAAGTTGTGTACTATATGCCTTTGTTGTAGCGACAGCAATTTCAGGTCCTGCTAAAGTATAAAATACTGAATCAGCTTCTCTGGCAATAGATGATCCAACTACATTTACAATTCCTAATGTTCGTACTCCTTTTTCCTTTGCTTCCCGAAGTGCCGCTAAACTATCTGCTGTTTCTCCAGATTGACTTATAACTACTACCAGACCATTCTTATCAAGCAATGGATTTCTATAACGGAACTCAGAACCAAGTTCTACACGAACAGGAATTTTTGCTAAGTCTTCAATTACATACTGTGCTGCAATACCAACATGATAAGCTGATCCACACGCAACAATATAAATCTGACTGATTTCTTTTATATCTTCTTCAGAAAGCCCCACATTTGATAAATCAATAAAATCCTCTTTCACAACAGAATTAATTGTATCACCTACAACCTTTGGCTGTTCGTGGATTTCTTTCATCATAAAATGTTCATATCCAGCTTTTTCTGCTGCTTCTGCATTCCAGTCAATAGTTTTTAATTCTTTCTCAATTTCATCTCCATCAAGATTATAGAAAGTAATTTCACCTTTTCTTACACGAGCCATCTCCATGTTACCAATATAATATACATTTCTTGTATATTTTAAGATAGCAGGTACATCAGATGCAATATAAGATTCCCCATCTTCTACTCCGAGAATCATCGGACTATCTTTTCTTGCAACATAAATTTCCTCTGGATATTCATTAAACATTACTGCCAAAGCATAAGAACCACGAATACGAACCATAGCATGATTAATTGCATCTACTGGTGTTCCTTCATATTTTGTATAATAATAATCAATAAGTTTAACTGCAACTTCTGTATCTGTATCGGAATAAAATGTATACCCTTTTCTCACAAGCTTTTCTTTTAATTCCTGATAATTTTCAATAATGCCATTATGTACTGCTACAATATTTCCATTATCACTTCTATGAGGATGAGCATTATTTTCCGATGGTTCTCCATGAGTTGCCCATCTGGTGTGACCAATTCCACATGAACCAACTACCGCCTTACCATCATTTGTTTTATCAGCAAGGATCTTAAGTCTCCCCTTTGCTTTCACAATATCAACTGGATTCTCACCATCACGAACAGCAATTCCTGCCGAATCATATCCTCGATACTCTAACTTGGACAGTCCATCTAATAAAATAGGTGCTGCCTGTTCTCTTCCTGTAAATCCAACAATTCCACACATAATTATTTACTCCCTTTTTCGCTTAGCGTGTCTCTTTTTCTTTAATTACAGATACAACATTATCAACATGTTTTCTACATATCTCCTCAGTTTCAGCTTCTACCATTACACGAATTAAAGGCTCTGTACCTGATTCTCTAACAAGAATACGTCCAGTATCTCCTAATGCATCAACAACTTCTTTACAGCATCCTGAACATCTTTATCAGCCTGTGTAACTGCTTTATCTTTTACTTTAACGTTTACAAGAACCTGTGGATAGATATGTAAATCCTCTGTGAGCTGACTCATTTTCATTTCTTTGC
>ENA-OQIC01000844-OQIC01000844.1-human-gut-metagenome-genome-assembly--contig:-NODE-844-length-12122-cov-1.781242_pt1 | contig 12122 bp, 17 predicted proteins | sample MGYA00242572_ERZ504736 | MGnify/ENA primary metagenome ERZ504736 (study PRJEB26092, sample SAMD00036201) | human gut metagenome | host: Homo sapiens | study: EMG produced TPA metagenomics assembly of... | reverse complement strand
CCTTCAGCGTCTTAAGGGCCTGAATGGTGGTATCGCAATCGTAGAGATGGAGTCGTCATAATATTTCACGCCCTCCCGTTCCCCAATATACTGAAGCCGGTGGGGAAGGGGTTCGTATGTCTTAAGCCCCCGGGCAAAAACCTGGTCATCCATTCCCAGTATGCTGCACACTCCATACGCCACGCCGATATCAAAATAATTATGCTGTCCCAGAAGCTTGATTTCATCCGTAGGGATACAAAAAGACTTTCCCCGGAAGTGAACCCAGGTTCCGTCCTGCTCCTGAACCACGTCCAGCTCTTTGCCGCTGCCGTCCATACCTGCCCTTATCAATCCGGACGGACAGGTTCCCTCCTCCGGCAGGCACTGTACGTTGCAGATCAGAATGTCATCCGGCCTCTGGTTTTTAAAGATATGATGCTTGGCCTCCACATACTTTTTCATGGTACCGTAATGGTCCAGATGCTCCTCATGGATGTTCACCAGAATTCCTATATGGGGTGAAACCGTCATATATTCCAGCTGATGGCAGGAAAGCTCAAACACAATCCTGGTGTCCGGCTTCACTTCCTCCATGTGGTCCAGGGCCGGTATACCTATATTGCCCACCAGAAGGGCATCCATGCCCGCCTGCTTAAGCAGGTGATACAGAAGGGTCGTGACCGTACTCTTGCCCTTGGTTCCCGTGATTCCGATAATCTGATCCCGGAAGCACTGGAAAAACACCTCTGTCTGGGACAATATACTGCACTTATATTCTTTTTCGGGCCGTTCCAGGACAATGCCGGGACTTTTAAATACAACATCATAGTCATCCATACACTTCTGGTAATCCGGGCCGGTATGCCAAACCGTACCGTCCTCCGGCACGGCGGCCGGAGCCTTTAAATCCGCTATATCCAGGACCTCATATGTTCCCAGCCGCCTGAGGACATTCCATGTGGACTGTCCTTCCCTGCCATAGCCAAGAAGCAGTATGCGCTTCCCCTTAATCCAGGGCTCTATCTTCTCAATCACGTTCTTTCTCCTTATAAGCCGTCTGCACAGTATTTCCTCACCAGCCGCGCCAGGTCATCCGGAACCAGGTTATTCCCGTCATAATAGGATGAGTACTGGTCCCCTTTGGCTCATAGGTCCGGTACAAATCCGTGGTTTTATAATAGGAAAGAAGACGGGGCAGCGCTTCGCCCGCTTCCTCCAGCCCTTTGATCGTAAGCACTATGGCTGTATTTATTTCATCGCGGCTGCCCACACACTCAAACGGTTTCTCTTCCTCTATCCCAATGAGCTGGTCCAGGGTTTCCTTCATGTCCCAGTCGTCCAGCATGTTCCGGCCAAAAATATCCATGACCTCCTGCGGCGTAAGAAAGGGCGACAGAATCAGGTACACAAACAGGCACTTGGGGCAGTGTCCGCACCAGGAGTCAGTCCTGCTTCCGGCATTACAGCTCCGGAATATGCCATGGTACTGCTTCTGCCCGCAAAATACCTGGCAATCTGGAATTCACTCAAAGGGCGCAGCAGACTAAAATAGTACGCGCTACCCCTCAGATATGTGGTCTGATAATAATGGAAATCCTCCTCAAACTTAAAGCTCTTGGAATACTGATGGTTTACCGTGCTTCCCTGGACCGTGCTCTCGTTTGCACTGGATTCATTGGACAGGGCCACCATGGACAGGCCGTGCATCCTGGCAGCTATGATGCCGGAAAATGCCACCAGCGCGGAAAACGGCGTATGCCCGTTCAGATATCCCTGCCGGTTAAGCTCCAGCATATTGGGGTCCAGGGTACGCTTTGCACTTATAACATGGGCCGCGTCCAGGCCCGCCACCTCGGTGGTGTGTATGGTAGCTCCCCTGGGATTGATGATATAGGCGTAGATGGACTTTCCCGCTAAGCGCAGAAGCTCCAGCGTCACTGCGGAATCCTTTCCTCCGCCTATGGGAACCAGGACGCCGCCGGATGCCAGGGAATCACTGTTTACGGCGCTGATGCCCGCCGCTTTCCCATTCCCATCTATTTCCGCACCCCATGCTGCATGCCGCTCTTTACAGCGGCCTGCACACCGGATATTCATAAAATGATTGGGATCCGCTTCCTCTATTCCATTTACATAGAAAAATTCACCCAATCCGTTAAAATACAGATCCTTCCACCAGTCAATCTGGTCCTGGTTCAGCCATCCGGCCTCCACTGCCACTGTGGGCGGGCAGGCAATTTTCCAGTAGCTCACCAGCTCCACCATTCCCAGGGAAAATATCATGTCCTGCATGAGCCTGTCTTTTGACCATCTGTGACAGTCCCCCTCTGCCTTCGGAAACACCCAAACCGGCGCAAACTCAGACAGTCCACTGTCTCAAACCGGTATGTGAGCCTCAGACAGCTTTCATTTTCCTCTATCTCATATCCTCTGTAAGCAAAGCGGGGATACTGCTCCCGCAGGCTCAGATACTGTTTCATTCCTCATTCCTCTTCTCTTCACAGCATAAACCCGCTGTATGCCAGTGTATGGCCGTAGCGTCCAGCCGTAATGCTCATTCCGGCTGGACGCAGGCATACCCTAAGGCCCTGATGTAATCCTATACAGGGCGCACATACAACGGATTCCCTTTTACTATGGCTATTATAGTCAATAACCCTTGATATTGCAATGTTTTTTATGCTCCGGACAGCACCGGCCGCAGCTTTATCTAACCGCACCGGCCAGTACCACGCTGGCCGCCACTCCCGCCGCCGTGGCAATCATCCCCCCGGCCAATGTGTACCTGGTCCTGGTAATGCCTACACTGCCAAAATATACGCTCAGACAGTACAGCACTGTCTCCGTACTGCTCATGAGCACGGATGCAATAAGCCCCAGAGAGGAGTCTGTACCGTACTCCTTAAATATGTCCAGCACCAGCCCTGTTGCCGCTGAGTTGGATACCAGACGCACCAGGACCACAGGTACGATTTGGGGAGGTATATGCAAAAGGGCCGCAGGCATCTTAAGCAGCTCTCCCAGAAAATCCAGAAAACCGGATGCCCTGAGGACTCCCACCGACACCATAAGTCCCACCAGGGTTGGAAGGATACCGGCTACTGTCTTCATGCCGTCCTTTGCCCCGTCGATGAAATCGTCCAGCACCGGACGCCCGGACAAAAGGCCAAAGCCCACAATATAAAAAATCATCAGAGGGACCATTGCCTCTGACAAAAAAATCAGGAATTTCATATATAAGTTCCAGGTCCGTTTGTTTATTACATCTTATTCCATTGATGCTTGTTTCATGACGGGAAAAGACTGCCGCTTGGACCACCTTATCCTTGGGCGCCGGAGCCGTCACAGCGTCCGGCGCATCCGCAAACCGTGTGATTCTTATTAATATCTAATTCTGATTACTCCACAAACAGCGCTGTGGAATAATACCTGTCCCCGCTGTCAGGAAGCAGCACGACAATGGTCTTGCCCTCATTCTCAGCCGTCTGGCAATCTCGATGGCTGCGTACAGGGCTGCTCCCGATGAAATTCCGGTCAGAAGTCCCTCTGTCCTGGCTAACATCTTCGCAGTGGCAAAGGGCGCTTCATTGTCCACGGTTATGATTTCATCATATATATGGGTGTCCAGCACCTTGGGAATGAAACCGGCTCCGATTCCCTGGATCTTGTGGGGACCGGCGCTTCCTCCGGAAAGAACCGGTGAAGTGGATGGCTCCACAGCTATAACCTTGATATTTGGATTCTTTTCCTTCAGATATGTGCCGGTACCTGTAAGAGTGCCTCCTGTTCCCACGGACGCCACAAATATATCTACCTGCCCGTCCGTATCCTGCCATATTTCCGGCCCCGTGCTTTCCATATGCGCCCGTGGGTTCACCGGATTATCAAACTGCCCCGGTATGAAGCTGTCCGGTATCTCTTTGGCCAGCTCCTCCGCCTTTTCAATAGCCCCGCTCATTCCCTTCTCACCGGGTGTCAGAACTATTTCGGCTCCGTATGCTTCAGTATATTGCGGCGCTCCACGCTCATGGTATCGGGCATGGTCAGTATCATCCTATAGCCCTTGACCGCAGACACAGCAGCCAGGCCAATGCCTGTATTGCCTGACGTGGGCTCAATGATGACAGAACCCGGTTTCAGCCTGCCGATGCGTTCCGCATCCTCAATCATGGCTTTTCCCACTCTGTCCTTAACGCTCCCGGCCGGATTGAAGTATTCCAGCTTCACCAGAAGACGCGCTTTCAGCTGCTCCTTCTTCTCGATATTGGTCACCTCTACCAACGGGGTGTTGCCTACCAGCTCAATGGCTCCCTTATAAATCTTAGACATAGCTTCCACCGTTCCCTCACAGGCGTGCAGGGCCTTTCTTTTTTATTCATAGTTATTCGCTAGGTTTTCTAGGATTATAAGACTGGTGTAAGGATTTGTCAAGCATTAATTCCCTGCGCCGGCTAAAAATCAGCAAACTGTTGGCAGCAGGCTATATATTGATATAAAGGCGTTTGGCCAATTCAATATAATCATTGGCAAAAGATGGGAGATAACTGTTTTTGCGGGTTGCAACGACTAATGCGGAGGTAGTCCGCGGTTCTCCGAAGCTGAAGCATGAGATGGGATTTTTAAAATTATGTTGTAATATATGAGGTTCAAATAAAAGCTGACACCATATCCAACAGAAATAAGTTCCATGATTGCAGGAATGTTACTGGTATGCAGGATATTTTCAAAAACAACGCCCTGCTGGTGAAGATACTGGTCGATAATCTGGCGAGTCCGTTGGTTTTTCAGCATTAGCAGAATGGTTTCATTTTGCAGCAGGCGAACATCAAGTCTGGGATATTTGCTGGCAGGATTTGGCTGGGCAAAACGTTCCATAGGGTGGCCTTTTTTTACACAGATCAGAAGTTCTTCTTCTCCGAGAATTTTTGTCTGGATTAATGGATTGGTGTCTCCAAAACGCTGGTTATAAAAAGCAAGATCCACTTCCATGTTTAACAGCTTTTTGTCAAGCTCAGCGGAAGGTCCTTCCACAATCTGGATTTTTACATTGGGATACATCTCCTGAAATGCGGGAAGAATGGCTGGCAGCATATAGGTACAGCGCATGGTGGGAAAACCAAGACGTAATACGCCTACATTTCTTTTAACGATATCAGCCAGTTCCGCATCCAGATCGGATTTTAACTGCAGGATCTGCTCTGCCTTTTCCAGATATCGTTCTCCGACATAGGTCAGGTGATATTTATGACCGGCTTTGCGAAAAAGGCTGACGCCAAGTTCGTCTTCCAGATTCTTGAGAAACTTGCTTAATGTAGGCTGTCCGATATACAGAGATTCGGCAGCTTTTGTTATATTCTGATATTTGGCAATTGCGATGACATATTGAAATTCCCGAAATCCCATAGAAAAACCTCCTTTTCAAAAGTATAACATACCTAAAAACGGAATTCAATAAATATTCCTTCTATGAATAAAAAATATATAAAATATGAATATTAGTAAAATCACAGGACTTGAATAAAAAACCAAGGAATTCTGATATAAAAACGCATTTTTTGTAAGTTTTGCACTAAAAAATAGAGAGATATTTGTAAGCTTTCCACATAATAAATGATTAAAATGAATGACTTTTATGAATACTATGAATTTGATTATCAAATATTGTTTTGTTATGATGGATTCATAGGCAAGGTACCTTTGCAGTCAGGGAATTGTGCACTTCCCGGATAAACGTACAGTAAAGGAGAAAAACCATGATTAAGCTTTATGATGAAGGCGTCTATCTTTTGAACGGCAATACATTGGTTCCGGAATCTCAGGCAGCTCCTGAATTGATGAGAAAAAAGAAGATGCTCATAAAGGAACTATTTCTTACAGTATCTTACAGGCTCATAACGTCAGTGGAAATGAAGAACAGTTAAAAATCAAATTTGATTCAATAACCAGTCATGACCTGACTTATGTGGGAATTATACAGACGGCGAAAGCTTCCGGTCTTGAGAAATTTCCGCTTCCATATGTACTGACCTGCTGTCATAACAGTCTTTGTGCAGTTGGAGGAACAATTAATGAGGATGACCACATATTCGGTCTTTCTGCATGTAAAAAATATGGCGGAATTTATCTGCCGCCGCATATGGGAGTTATTCATCAGTACATGCGCGAAAGCATGGCTGGATGCGGAAAAATGATTCTTGGTTCGGACAGTCACACTCGCTATGGTGCACTGGGAACGATGGCAGTCGGTGAAGGCGGCGGTGAGCTGGTTAAGCAGCTATTGGAACAGACCTGGGATGCAGAATATCCGGAAGTTATCGCCGTATATCTGGATGGAAAACCAAATCCGGGTATCGGACCCCAGGATATTGCAATTGCCGTTGTTAGCGCCGTATTTAAAAACGGCTATGTAAAAAATAAAGTTATGGAATTTGTAGGACCTGGAGTTTCTTCCATGTCAACAGATTATCGTAACGGTATCGATGTTATGACAACGGAAACAACCTGTCTATCCAGTATCTGGCGCACGGATGAAGATACAAAAGCGTATCTGGACAAACATGGCCGCCCGGAAGATTACAGACAGCTTGATCCGGCACAAACTGCCCATTATGACGGATGTATTTACATAGATTTATCAACTATTCACAGTATGATCGCTCTTCCCTTCCATCCGTCAAATGGGTATGAAATACGTGAATTAAATGAAAATATGGATTATATTCTTCATGAAGTTGAAGAAAATGCTTCTAAACTGATTAAAAATCCGAACCTGGGGCTGAATCTCAGAGATAAGGTGCGAAACGGAGCGCTTTATGCTGATCAGGGAACTATTGCAGGATGTGCCGGAGGTACATACAGCAACATTATGGAAGCGGCACATATTCTGAAAGGCAAGAGTACCGGAACGGATGAATATGCACTTGGAATTTATCCAAGCAGTCAGGCCATTATGCTGGAATTGACACGAAATGGAGCACTGGCGGATCTGATTGAAGCAGGAGCAACCATTCGGACAGCATTCTGTGGCCCATGCTTTGGAGCAGGTGATACACCAGCACATAAAGGACTTTCTATCAGACATACCACCAGAAATTTCCCGAACAGAGAAGGTTCTAAACCAGGTAATGGACAGCTGGCAAGTGTTGCATTGATGGATGCACGTTCCATTGCAGTTTCTTCAGCAAATGGAGGACGGATTATGGCAGCGGATGAAGCTGGTTATGAGTTTGAATGTCCGGAATATCGTTATGATCCAAAAGCATATCAGCATCGTGTGTTCCAGGGTGTGGGCAAAGGGTGTTCAGAAGAAACCGTTATCTGTGGACCGAACATTAAAGACTGGCCGGAACTTCCGGAATTAAACGACCATATGCTTCTGAAAGTATGTGCATATATTACAGATCCGGTTACTACTACGGATGAATTGATCCCTTCCGGTGAAACAGGTTCTTTCCGTTCCAATCCGATGGGACTTGCAGAATTTACACTAAGTCGCCGTGTTCCGGAATATGTGGGAAAAGCAAAAGCGGTAATGGAAAATGAAAAGGCAAGAAAAGCAGGAAATTGTCCGGCAGAAGTTGCAGATATTATTTCCAGGATTCGAAATATTTCCGGATTTGAAGAAATTCAGGAAGAAAAAATTGATCTTTCCAGTACGATTTATGCTGTAAAGCCTGGCGATGGAAGTGCCAGAGAACAGGCTGCTTCCTGTCAGAGAGTTCTTCTTGGCGGAGCAAATATTACCGTGGAATATGCAACTAAAAGATATCGTTCCAATCTGATCAACTGGGGCATGATTCCGTTTATCATGAATGGAAATCCTGACTTTGAAGACGACGATTATATCTTTGTCCCGGATATAAAAAAGCACTGGATGGTGACTTGAGTGATATTCCGGCATATGTAATCGGGAAAGAAATAAAGAAGCTTTCCCTTGCAATTGCACCTTTGACAGATGAAGAAAAAGAAATCATTCAATGTGGTTCTCTGATTAATTATAACAAAGCTCATAAAGCATAGACATGGGAGGGGAAAAAAATGTACAATGAAAATAAAAACAGATTCCTTCTTCCGGCTATGATTATTCGCGGAGGAACAAGTAAAGGTGTTTACCTTCTGGAAGAAGACCTTCCGGAAGATAAGAGCCAATGGGATTCCCTGCTTCTTAGCATGATGGGAAGCCCTGATAAAAAACAGATTGACGGACTTGGCGGTGCGCAGTCCGTTACCAGCAAAGTTGCAATTGTAAAAAAATCCTCAAGAGAGGATGCGGATGTGGATTACACATTTGCACAGGTTTCGGTAGATAAGGACCTGGTAAGTTATAAAGGAAACTGTGGAAATATTTCTTCCGGTGTGGGACCATTTGCCATTGAAAAAGGTCTTATTAAGACAAAAGAGGGAACAACTCCGGTAAGAATTTTTAACACAAATACCAATAAAGTCATTATTGCAGATGTTCAGACAGAAAAAGGCAGTGTGGTTTATGATGGTGATTTTGCCATTGCCGGTGTTCCGGGCACAGCGGCTCCGATCAAACTGAAGTTTGTTGAACCGGCAGGAACTCTTGGAAACGGACTTCTCCCCACAGGAAATGTAGTGGATATTCTGGAGGTTCCCAATTTTGGAAAAGTAGAAGTATCAATCGTAGATGCAGCCAATCCGCTTGTATTTGTAAAAGCGAAGGATATGGGGATGACAGGTCTTGAACTTCCGGAAGAAGTAAATGCAGATGCGGATAAGCTTGCTTTACTGGAAACAGTAAGAGGACTTGCAGCTGTGATGATTGGTCTGATTGAAGATTACACCCGTTCCGCCTGGGAAACTCCAGGAATTCCGAAAATGACATTTGTTGCTGAGGCAGCAGATTATGTGACAGCAGAGGGTGTTTCTATTTCCAAAGAAAACGTTGATCTGCTTTCACGAATGATGTCTATGCAGAAAGCACATCCAAGCTATGCCATGACGGGGGCCATGTGTACTGCAGCTGCTGCGGTTGTTCCGGGAAGTGTTGTTAATCAGGTGCTTTCTGAAAATGTGGATACACAGTTTATCCGTATCGGACATCCCAGCGGTGTTCTGGAGTGTGGCGTAGATTATGAGGAAAACGGCGCAGAGCCGGTTGTAGCAGATACATTTGGATTCCGTACAGCAAACCTGCTGATAGACGGAACCGCACATATTAAATAGGGGGAGCTCATCATGAATCTTGCAATTATTAGTTTGATCGTATTGGTGATGGTTGTTGCTATTGGATTTATTAAAAAAGTTAATCTGGGTTTTCTTTCTTTAGGGGTAGCATTTATTTTAGGTACCATAGGTGATATGAGTGCAAAAGAAATCTCTAATGGTTTCAGCAGTTCTATGTTTGTAACACTTGTTGGTGTCACCTTTTTGTTTGGTATGGCGTCGAATAATGGAACGCTGGAACTGTTTTCAAAGAAAATTGTAGCGCTTGTAGGAAAAAATACCGTATTGATTCCGATCCTTATGTTTGTACTGTCCGCTTTTATTTCCGCAATCGGACCGGGACATATTGCAGCCGGAATCCTAATGACTACATTTGCAATGTATCTTGCATTTGAAATGAAAATCAATCCAATTGCTACCGCGTTGTATGCAAAACTGGGTGCGAATGCAGGATGTGCATCACCGTTGTCTTTGACTGGTGTTCTTGCAAAAAGTCTTTCTGAGCCGTTAGGATATTCCGGATTTGGCCTGCACCTGTTTCTGAGTACACTGATTTCCGGTTTTATCTTTACTTTGATTTTATATGTGGCATTTAAAGGTTATAAAGTAAAAGCAGACAACCCTTTGAAGTTTTCTGAAATTCCTAAATTTAATCGTGAACAGAGATATACCATTATCGGCATTATTGTTATGGTAGTTTGCTGTATCGGATTTAAATTAGATACAGGTCTTTTTGCCTTTGTTGTAGCTGCAGTACTGATTCTTCTGGGATGTGCAGATGAAAAGAAAGCCATTAAGAGCATTCCATGGGGAACACTGGTATTTATCTGTGGCGTAGGTACACTGATCAATGTAATCAACACACTTGGCGGTATCGAACTGATTTCAAATTTCCTGACAGGAATGATGAATGAAAAAACAGCAACTCCGATCCTATCTGCAACTTCCGGTATTTTATCCTGGGTAAGTTCTACAACAGGTGTGGTTATGCCGGCATTGTTCCCGATCGCAGCAGATGTAGCAGCCTCTTTTGCAGGCAGTGTAAACTATGTGGAATTGATTTCCGCAATTGTAGCGACTTCCTTTGCAGCAGCAATCAGCCATTATCAACAGGCGGTGCGATTATCATGTCTTCCTATTCTGCAGCAAAAGAAACAACTAATCACGAGCTGAACAAAATGTTTAAACAGCTGTTTCTTCTTTCAGTTGGAAACGTATTGCTGAATGTTGTTTTATCAGCTCTTGGCCTCTTTAATCTGGGCGGACTGTTTTATTAAGAAAAGGAGATTTTATCATGGAAATTATCAGGCCGGCAATAGCCGGAACATTGGAATCCAGTGACTGTCAGGTTACTGTAGAGGCTGGAAACGGCAGTATCGAGTTTGAACTGGAAAGTTCTGTGCTGAACCAGTATGGAAATCAGATTAAAAAAGTTACAATGGAAACATTAAAAAATCTTGATATTGACAGTGTGAAAATCAAAATTGTGGACAAGGGTGCATTAGACTGTACCATCAAAGCCCGTATTGAGGGTGCTGTCTATCGTTCTGTGCAGCAGTTTAAGGATTTGCCATGGGGAGGTGCGATCAGATGAATTGTCCAAATAAAAAACGTCTGAGAAGAACCATGATGTTCTTAAATGCACAGAAGCCGGGGCTTATCAAGGATCCTTATATTTACAGGCCCGATTCCATTATGCTGGATTTGGAGGATGCGGTGGCTGAGAACCAGAAGGACGCAGCCCGTTTTCTCTGTATCACGCATTAAAGGAGATTAACTACAGAGGCTGTGAAAGGGTAGTCCGCATCAATGGCCTGGATACCCCTTACTGGGAAGAGGACATCCACTGCGCTGTAGCCGGCGGCTGCGATGCAATCCGTATCCCAAAAACGGAGTGCGCCCTGGATGTACAAAGGGTGGAAGCGGTAGTGGAAGAGTGTGAGAAACAGTACGGCATCCCGGAGGGCCACACGCTGATTATGGCGGCGATAGAATCTGCCAGAGGCGTTATGAAGGCTCTTGAGATCTGCGAGTCCTCTGAGCGTATGTTCGGCATTGCCCTTTCCGGCGGTGACTATACCAAAGATCTGCAGACCCATATCACAGGCACCGGCTTAGAGCTTATGGGAGCCCGTCAGAACATGATCATTGCTGCCAGAGCAGCCGGCGTACAGTGCTTTGATACAGTTTACACCAACTTAGACGATATGGAGGGTTTCCGCCGTGACGTGGATACCATCCACCTTATGGGCTTTGACGGAAAGTCCATCATCAATCCTCGCCAGATAGGCATTGTCCATGAGTCTTCACACCCACCCAGAGATATCATTTTTGCGGAAAAGGTGGTCAAGGAGATCGATGAAAAGAAGGCCCTTGGAATCGGCGTATTCACCGTAGACGGCAAGATGATCGACATTGCTTTCTATGACGGCGCAAAGAGAACCATCGACCTTGCAAAGGCATCCGGCGTATATAAGGGGGATCTGTAAAATGATAAATGCAGTAGGCAGGGACATTCCCGAAGAGATCTTAAAACAGACTGGAAAAGAAGTGTTCCAGGGAAACCATTACAGGGACGGCTATGTGTATAAAAAGGACGGCCCCTATACAAAATGTGTCATCAACAACAGCGGCTCCAAGCTGGTGGATTCCATTCATGATGTGCTGGTAAAATGCGGCATAAAAGACGGCATGACCTTAGGCTTCCATCACCACTTCCGTGAAGGCGACTATATCGTGAATATGGTCATGGAGGAAGTACACCGGATGGGAATTAAGGATATCACCATCTGCGCCAGTTCCTTAGGAAAAGCCCACGACCCTATCGTGCCTTATATTGAGGACGGAACCATTACCAATATTCAGTCCTCCGGCGTCCGCGGAAAGATTGGTGAAGCCATTTCCGCAGGAAAATTAAAGGGTCTGGCCATCATGCGTTCCCACGGCGGCGT
>ENA-OQIC01000842-OQIC01000842.1-human-gut-metagenome-genome-assembly--contig:-NODE-842-length-12140-cov-1.902938_pt1 | contig 12140 bp, 18 predicted proteins | sample MGYA00242572_ERZ504736 | MGnify/ENA primary metagenome ERZ504736 (study PRJEB26092, sample SAMD00036201) | human gut metagenome | host: Homo sapiens | study: EMG produced TPA metagenomics assembly of... | reverse complement strand
CAGAGCAAGTATTCGAAAAAACATTCTTTTGTCCATAAAATACTGTTTCTTATTAGGCTTTGGAGCTTTTCTCTTTTTCTATGCAGGAGGAGATTTACTGGGACTTCTGCTTTTTAAAAACGAATTTGCGGGAACTTTTATTAAAACACTGTCTTTTATTTGCCCTTGCCTGTACTTATCCGGAACCTTAAGCGGCATTTTAAACGGACTTGGAGCTGCAAACCAAACCTTTTGGCTAAACACGCTGGGACTCGGCATTCGCCTTCTTTTCGTATTTTTTATTATTCCCCACTATGGAATTGTAGGCTATCTCTGGGGGCTGATTATCAGTGAGCTTATTGTTACTTTGCTTTCTCTTTACTGCTTACGTGAGTTTCTTTTCATCCATTCACTTTAAAGTTTTAAACTTTACATTAAAAAAGTATCGACAATCTCTTTTTTTTTGTATTATAATTTACGGAAACACCAAAGGCACACTGCCCAAAATGAGGATAAAAGGAGATTTTTTATGAGCTTCCAATTTGTAAAACAGCTTCCGACTCCGGATGAAATTAAAGAACAAATCCCTATGTCAGAAGAATTAAAAGCACAGAAAAGAAAAAGAGATAAAGAGATACAGGATATTTTTACCGGAGCTTCCGATAAATTTCTTGTAGTTGTAGGACCTTGTTCTGCTGACAGAGAAGACTCTGTATGTGAATATACCAATCGTCTGGCAAAATTACAGGAAAAGGTTTCCGACCGCCTGATTTTAGTTCCCAGAATTTATACAAACAAACCAAGAACCACAGGCGAAGGTTATAAAGGTATGCTTCATCAGCCGGTTCCCGAAGCAAAGCCTGATGTATTAGCCGGTATTCTGGCTATCCGAAAAATGCACATTCGTGCTCTTACGGAAACAGGTTTGACTTCCGCTGATGAGATGCTTTATCCTGACAACTGGCATTATTTATCTGACCTGCTTTCCTATGTTGCCATTGGCGCACGCTCTGTGGAAAATCAGGAGCATCGTTTAATGGTAAGCGGTCTTGATATTCCGGTAGGTATGAAAAATCCTACCAGTGGAGATTTCTCTGTTATGTTAAACTCTGTTGTTGCCGCTCAGGGAGGACACGACTTTATTTCCAGAGGCTGGGAAGTAAAAACAGAAGGCAATCCTCTGACTCATACCATTTTAAGAGGAGCAGTCAGCAAACACGGGAATACCATTCCCAACTATCACTATGAGGATTTGCAGCGTCTTCTGGAAATGTATAATGAAAGAAATCTGGCAAATCATCTGTTGTCATTGATGCAAACCATTCAAATTCGGGAAAAAAATACAAAGAACAAATTCGTATTGTAAAAGAAGTGCTTCACAGCCGCCTTGTATCAAAGGATATCCAAAATCTTGTAAAAGGCGTTATGATTGAAAGTTATCTTGTAGAAGGCTGTCAAAAAATCGCTCCTGACAATATTTACGGAAAATCTATTACAGATCCATGTCTTGGATGGGAAGATACTGAAAAGCTTATCTTTACCATTGCCGAGCTTTGTTAAAAACAAAAGAGGACAAAGTCCTCTTTTTATTTTCTGGGATGTGCTTTCATATACACATCCCTAATTTATTCACATTCATATTCATATAAATCTGTGTTGTGGAAATATCTGAATGTCCCATCATCTCCTGCACGCTTTTCAAATCCGCACCGTTTTGCACCAAATGTGCGGCAAAAGAATGACGAAGCGTATGAGGTGTGATGTCCTGCTGTATGCCTGCTGACACTGCATAACCTTTTAAAATTTTCCAAAAGCCCTGTCTGCTCATAGATTTTCCTGAACAATTCACAAACAGCCATTCACTGCTGTTTTCCCCTAAAAGCTCTGCTCTTGCCCATGCCATGTAAGCCTCCACTGCTGTTTTTGCAGTTGCTCCAAAAGGAATTACCCTCTCTCTCTCACTTTGGCTGCATGTAAGATATCCTAATTTTAAATTTACATCTCGCAATGTAAGATGAATTAATTCACTTACTCTAATACCAGTCGCATACAAAAGCTCCAGCATCGCTCTGTCCCGAACACCCTTTGCTGTATTTTCCTTAGGCTGACTCAAAAGTAAGTCCACCTCATCCACAGTTAAAATTCCCGGCGCTTTTTTTTCTATCTTTGGTGCTTTTAAACCTTCCGCAGGATTTTCTCTCCAGCACTCTCTCTGACATAAATACTGAAAAAGGCTCTTATGGACGCTACACTTCTTGATATGGAAGAAGCCGCAAAATTCTTTCTTTCCAAATACATAATATAAGAATTCAACAAAACAGCCGATACCTGATGCCATTCGAGAATTCCTTCCTGTTTTTAAAAACTGCTCCAATTTTTTTTAAATCTCTCTCATAAGATACTTCTGTTATTTCTGGAAGTGCCTCTGGTATTATGTAAATGCTCAATAAACTCCTGTATTTCGCACTTCATATTTCATTCCCCTTCTTTTAGGCATAGTACGATTATATATCAAATGCACTCCAAAAATCAAACCTTATTTTACAAAAACCTTTATTTTCTCAGTCCTTCTCATATCCAATGCTGAAAATCCAAATCAGAATGTTTTGATTAACATAGCTTTCCAGCCAAATCCCCAATAAAACACAAATCCCTGCACCAACACCAAAGAAAATATAAGCTTGATAATCTGCCCTTTCCCTTCTCTTCTTGCCCATAGCCTTCCTGCTCATACGCATAACAATCCAGAACAACAAAAGCCAGCCCGGCAAATAAAAAAATATCTGCGGCAAAAACAGACGCTCCCTGCCACAAGTCCTTTTACTCCGTACTCCAAAAGAAAAATTGTCATCAGGTTTCCCGCCAAAAAACCAAACCATAGAAGGCTGAGTACAACGGCAAAAATCCCAATATAAGTCAACCCCAGAAATATCATGGACAAAAAATAGATACCTCTTTGAAACAGCAGATGAGAAAACAACGCTTCTGCATCTATCCATTCTTTTGATGCAGCCGTACCATATACAGCCAAAATTCCGGAAGAATACCCTGTTTCCCGAAACAATAAATTTGCCCCTATAATTCCAAGTATAAATCCTGACAAATACCAACAAAGAAGAAGCCTGACATTCCTTTTCATACTTTCACCCTGTACATCTTATGCCTAATACAGAAAAAAAGACCCTTATTTTAAAAATAAGAGTCTTTATCGTTCTAAAAAGTCAACGGTATTACTTTGCGTAATCAATTACACGTGATTCACGAATTATGTTTACTTTAATCTGTCCCGGATATTCCAGCTCAGCCTCAATCTGCTTTGAAATATCTCTTCCCAGAAGCACCATATCGGCATCTGTTACATGCTCCGGAACTACCATAACACGAATTTCTCGTCCTGCCTGAATAGCAAAAGACTTATCTACTCCCTTAAAGGAATTTGCAATATCTTCTAACTGTTTTAATCTGTTGGTATATGTTTCTAATGTTTCACGTCTTGCACCCGGTCTCGCTGCAGAAATTGCATCAGCAGCCTGTACAATACATGCGACTAATGAAGTAGGCTCTACATCACCGTGATGTGACTCTACTGCATTGATAACAATTTGTGATTCTTTATATTTCTTACATAAATCTGCACCAATCTGAATATGAGAACCCTCTACCTCATGGTCGATGGATTTACCTATATCATGGAGCAGACCTGCTCTTTTCGCCATTCGTATATCCGTTCCTACTTCACCTGCGAGTAATCCTGCAAGCTGTGCTACTTCGATAGAATGCTTTAATGCGTTCTGTCCATAGCTTGAACGGAATTTCATACGGCCCAGAAGACGGATGAGCTCCGGATGAATACCGTGAACACCTACCTCCAATGCTGCGGCTTCTCCTTCTTCCCGCATCATTGTTTCAACTTCTCTTTGAGCCTTTTCAACCATTTCTTCAATTCTAGCCGGATGAATACGTCCGTCTACAATCAGCTTTTCAAGCGCAATCCTTGCAATTTCCCTACGAATAGGGTCAAAGCCGGATAATACCACTGCTTCCGGAGTATCATCAATAATTAAATCCACACCTGTCAGTGTTTCCAGAGTACGAATATTACGTCCTTCACGTCCGATAATTCTACCCTTCATTTCATCACTTGGCAGCTGTACTACTGAAATTGTAGCTTCTGCCACATGGTCCGCTGCACATTTCTGAATAGCTGTCACCACATATTCTTTTGCCTTTTTATCAGCTTCTTCTTTTGCCTTGCTTTCTAATTCTTTATAAAGCTTGGCTGTGTCAATTTTTACTTCATCTTCAACAGTTTTCAACAGATAATCTTTTGCCTGTTCGGAGGTCAGACCTGAAATTCGCTCCCAGTTCCTGCACTCGCTGTCCTTGTAATTCGTCAACTTTCTTTTCCTTTTTCTTTAATTCTGCTTCCTTCGCTGTGTATTCAGCTTCTCTTTTTTCTAAAGCATCTGCTTTTTTATCAAGAGCTTCTTCTTTTGATAAAACACGTTTTTCATACTTCTGAAGTTCGCTTCTTCTCTCTTTTGTCTCTTTTTCCAATTCATTCTTGGTACGGAGATTTTCTTCTTTTGCTTCCAAGAGAGCTTCTCGCTTTTTTGTTTCAGCAGTCTTTAATGCTTCATCTATAATGCTTCTCGCTTTGACCTCTGCGGTTCCAATGGTTTCTGCATCTTTTTCTGCTTTTTTCTTAACAGTAATATTTGCGGTAACCGGAACTGCAATCAGCGCAGTAAGAATCACAGCAATAATTGCAATTATTACATAGATTGCCACAGGAGCACCTCCTTATTTAATTTTCATTGTACGAATACAACAGTATAATTTTATACTGAATTCTTTAAAAAGTCAACATAAAAGCGGAAACTAACCTGACCTAATCTGTATAATCTATACAAAATCCTTTTACTCTGAAATCTCACGAAAAACCGATAAAATATCAGAAGAAGAAAAACCTCTCCTCAACAAAAAACCATATAATTTTCTCTTTTCTTTTTCATCCATCTGTGTCGGATTGGAACATTTCTTTTCTATCAAGCTGCGAATGGTTTCTTTTGTGTCTGTTTCATCTTCTGTTTCTTCAAAAACTTCAGCTATTACCTCTGAGGAAACTCCTTTCCGCATCAACTCCATTTTTATTCTGGCTTTTCCTTTTTATTTTTTGACTCTCTATATACATTGCAACATATCGTTTGTCATCGATATAATGGAAAGACGTTACATACTCCAGCGCCCTTTCAACTGCCACGGGAGGATATCCGCTTTCCTGCAATTTCCTTTCCAGCTCCCAGCGGGTTCTGTCCATTTTCTGCAATAAATACATAGCTCTCAGCTTTGCCCTTTTTGTCAGAACTTCATCTACAAGCTCTGTATAAACGCTCTGTTCAATTTCCCTGTTCTTTTCAAGATGATAGCGAAACAGCTCGCCTTTATACACTACAAAGGCGGGCTGTCCGTCTATTTCAATCTGAAATTTTTGTTTTGTCACAGGCTTAATATCCGTAACAAGCATCTGTTTTTCCTCTTAAATTTCTTCTGTCTCTTCGTTTCCTGTACTTTCTCCGGCAGGTGTTGGCTGTTCTGCACCGTTCTCATCCGGTAAAAGTCCGTAATGTACTCTTACCTTCTGCTCGATTTCTTCTGCAATTTCCGGATTTTCTTTCAGATATTTCTTTGCATTTTCTCTTCCCTGTCCGATTTTTCCATCGTTGTAGGCATACCACGCACCGCTTTTATTCACAATACCAATATTTGCTGCCAAGTCTAGAATATCTCCTTCTTTGGAAATCCCCTCGCCAAACATAATATCAAACTCTGCCTCTTTAAACGGAGGTGCAATTTTATTCTTCACTACTTTAATTCGAGTTCTGTTTCCGACCATTTCTCCGCCCTGTTTTAAGGTTTCAATTCTGCGGACATCCATACGGATAGAAGAATAGAATTTCAAGGCACGTCCGCCTGTGGTAACCTCCGGATTTCCAAACATGACACCTACTTTTTCACGAAGCTGATTGATAAAAATAACAATACAATTCGATTTACTGATATGCGCCGTTAATTTTCTCAGCGCCTGAGACATCAAACGTGCCTGAAGACCTACATGGGAGTCTCCCATATCTCCTTCAATCTCTGCCTTCGGTACTAATGCCGCAACAGAGTCCACAATAATAATATCCACAGCGCCGGAACGCACCATTGTTTCTGTAATTTCCAGCGCCTGCTCTCCGTTATCCGGCTGAGAAATATAAAGATTATCAATATCAACACCGATATTTTTGCATATGCCGGATCTAACGCATGCTCCGCATCAATAAAGCCTGCAATTCCGCCTCTTTTCTGTACTTCTGCCACCATATGTAAAGCAACCGTAGTCTTACCACTGGACTCCGGTCCGTAAACCTCAATAATTCTTCCTTTTGGAACACCGCCTAAGCCTAAAGCAATGTCTAAGCTCAGAGCTCCGGTAGGTACGGTTTCCACGTTCATATTTGCAGTGGAGTCTCCTAATTTCATAATGGAGCCTTTTCCAAACTGCTTTTCAATCTGTGCCAAAGCACCGTCTAATGCTTTTAATTTATCTTCTTTCACCATCTGTGCCATATTTTTTCTCCTTTTAATCACACTTTCGCAAGCACGAACTTATGTTCGTTTCTATGTTTCATAATAGTATACTTTTTTCTTCTTGTCAACTATTTTTCTTATCCTTCGGGAAGTCCTTCCACTCTTCTTTTGTTTTCTTTGAAATATACAGAGAATACTGCTGTTATGAAAAACTGATGCTGTCTTCATCCGACAGAAAGATATGTATTACTTTTTCAGTATGCACGTTTTCCTCTTTTCTGTCAAGCTGATTTCTCAATTTTTTCCATGTCCTGAAATAAAATATCACAGGAAAAAGGAGATGTCACAAAAGCAACATCTCCTTTTTCCTCATTATCTCATAGTCGGCTGTGTGAGAACAGAACGTACATGAGCAACCTCTTCAGGCTTTGCACAGGCTGCCGGAACATAATAACTTTTTGCTCTAGCAATCTGATAAATCTCTTCCTGTGACATTTCACACTGATTTCTCATCTGCTTAAAGTCTGTTTTAACTGCTGATTTTCTGTCTGTGTAATCATTTCTCCGTAACGTACCAATTCACCGTTAATTCCTGCAAGCGTATCTGCTACCATTGTCTTTTCTGTCATTTCTACCCCTCCTACTGTAAAAACTGCATTAACTGCTGCTTACTTTCCATTGCAGACTGCGCAGACTTCTGGAAGAACTGCTTAATCTGCGGGTCCTGTGACTCCTGTGCATAATCCTGCATTTTACAGTGAGTGGTTTCAAATCCGCCAATCAAATGGCGCAAATTCTGTAAATCAAGTACTGAAATCTCTGTCATGATTATTTCCTCCTGTTTTCTTGTTCTACCTTCTTAGTATGTCAGGATTTTTCATTTCTATGACAGGATACTTTTACCTGATTTTATTTGCCAATCAGCCAATCATACATTTCTTCGTACTGTTTTGCAGAGTTTGCCCATGAAAATCTCTTGCCATGGCTCTGTCAACCAGCTTGTTCCATTCCCGTTTTTTGTCATAATAAATATGCTCTGCATAACGGATAATACCCAGCATTTCATGTGCATTGTAATTTGTAAAGCTAAAGCCTGTACCTGTGTTTTCAAACTCATTATACGGTTCTACGGTATCCTTTAATCCGCCTGTTTCACGTACAATCGGCAGTGTACCATAGCGAAGGCTCATAAGCTGGCTTAAACCGCATGGTTCAAATAACGATGGCATCAGGAACGCATCGCTGGCCGCATAAATTCTGTGGGACAGTCCATTGTCGTAGAAAATATTAGCGGATACCTTGCCCTGATATTTCCATGCAAAATGGCGGAACATGTTTTCATATCTTTCTTCACCTGTACCCAGAACAACCAGCTGAATACTGTCCTGACATAACTCGTCCATCACATAATTTACCAAATCAAAGCCCTTCTGGTCTGTCAGTCTTGATACAACGCCAATCATCATTGCTTTTGGATTTTCCTCCAGACCAAGCTCTCTTTGCAATGCAAGCTTATTTTTCACCTTTTCTTTTCTAAAATTCTTTGCATTATAATTCTTTACAATAAATTTGTCTGTCTGCGGATTATATTCGTCATAGTCAATACCGTTTACGATACCTCTTAAATCATTAGAACGTGCCTGCATCAGCCCTTCCAGATGCTCCCCATAAAACTCTGTTTTGATTTCCTCAGCATAAGTATTGCTTACTGTTGTAATCGCATCTGCATACACAAGACCGCCCTTTAACAGATTGGCATCTTTAAACGCTCCATTTTATCCGGAGTAAAGAAATGTTCCGGCAGTCCCGTAATCTGTCTGACTGTTTTAATATCCCATGTCCCTTGGAATTTCAAGTTATGTATGGTCATGACGGTCTTAATGCCTCTGTAAAATTCCCCTTGCTGAAAGCTGTCATTCAAATATACAGGTACCAGCCCTGTCTGCCAGTCGTGGCAATGAATAAGGTCAGGACGAAATCCGATTACAGGGAGAACAGACAATGCAGCTTTTGAGAAGAAAGCAAACTTTTCAATGTCAAAACGAATTTCCCCATAAGGCTGATATCCTGAAAAATAATATTCATTATCGATAAAATAGAATTGAATTCCTTCGTATTCCATCTGCATGATACCTACGTATTCCCGTCTGTATCCGATATCCATATAAAAATGAGTCACATACTGCAACTGATTTTTATATTCTTCCTTCATACACAAATACTTTGGAATAATCACCCGTACATCATACTCTTTTTATCAAAACACTTAGGCAGCGCACCTACTACGTCAGCCAGACCTCCTGTTTTTATAAATGGCACCGCCTCGGATGCAACAAACAAATTTTCTTCACTAAAACACCCTCCTTGTCAGATAAGATATACCTTTCCACATCTTGTTTTATCTAACAACATTATACTCCTTTTTTCGTGTAAAGAAAAGTTCTTTTATTGTTGTAAATTCTTTATTTTTTATATTCTAACCGTATTTTATCTGCAATAAGAGCAATAAACTCTGAATTGGTCGGTTTCCCTTTTCCCGTACTGACTGTATAACCAAATAATTCATCAATGGTATCCATTTTTCCTCTGCTCCACGCAACCTCTATGGCATGACGAATAGCACGCTCAACTCTGCTTGGCGTTGTCTGATGTTTTTTAGCAATGGTAGGGTACAGTATTTTTGTGATTGAATTTAACATTTCCATGTCGTTTACTGACAGGATAATGGCATCTCTTAAATACTGGTACCCTTTAATATGTGCCGGCACTCCGATTTCATGAATAATATCCGTTACATCTGCTTCTAAATTTCTTTCATAGTAGCTGCCTGTATTTTCGTAAGCATCTACTTTTCGTATATCCCTTTTTCTTCCGTCCCTGAAATTACGCATACGCTTAATTCTGGATAACAGCATATTATTATCAAATGGTTTTAAAATATAATAATTTGCACCTAATTGAAAAGCGTCTTCTGTAATCTGTTCCTGCCCCACTGCTGAAACGACAATAAACGCTGGCTGTTTTTTTAAATCATTGTCTTTTCCCACTCTTTCCATGACGGTAAGTCCGTCCACTTTTGGCATAATAATATCTAAAAGTACAACATCTGGTTCTTTTTCTTTTATAATATCATATATTTCAGCACCGTTATTTGCATGTCCTACCAGTTCCAGCTCTTTATCCTCGTTAATTAAATTCCCCAATAAGTCCAACATTTTCTCGTTATCATCTGCAATAGCGACATTTAACTTCTCCATTAATCTTCCTCCATCAATTTTGTTACAACAACTTCTTCAGAATTTGACGGGCGCCTTTTTAATCGTCAATAACTGAAGACTATTAGTATTATATTCTCTGTTGTTTTCAGAATCAAGTCAAATCCTTCAACAATTTGTTTTTCTTTGTGATTATTTTCATTCAATTTCGACATATTCATGATTTTTCACTAGATTTTTATAACATATTTTCAATAAAAATCCCGTAACCTTTCGATGAATCCTGTACAAAAACATGAGTAACTGCTCCAATCAGCTTTCCGTCCTGAAGAATTGGGCTGCCGCTCATCCCCTGCACAATCCCTCCTGTTTCCTCTAAAAGCTTCGGGTCTGTTACCTGAATTTCAAAGGCTTTATTTGTTTTGGATTTATTTCGATAGATTTCTGTTATTTCAATATCATAGGTCTTCACTTCCTTATTCAGATTTGTCAAAAGTTTCGCTTTTCCTTCCTTTACTTCTTGTTGATATCCTACCATAACCTTCTTATGAGGCAAACGTTCCACATCAAATACCTCTCCGAAAATACCCAACTCTGTGTTTTTTCAATGGTTCCGATTTTTTTCTCCTGCTCATATTCAATATAACCGGATAACTCTCCCGGCATGCCTTTTGCTCCCTTTTTTATAGAAACAATTTCGGCTTCGTACAGTTCTCCTTCTGAAATATCCAGAAGCTCTCCTGTGTCTGTATCACTAATCCCATGCCCCAAAGCGCCGAATTTTCCGTTTTCATCAATATACGTCATTGTTCCAATTCCCTGTGTGTTGTCCCGTACCCAAAGCCCAAGCTTATACTCGTCATTTTGGTCTAATACGGGCGAAATGGAAAGAGGTATTTGCTCACCGTTTCGGTTTACAAGAAGCTCCACGGTTTCCCCGTGACTGGCTTCAATATTTTTAATCAAATCTTTTTTCCCAAAGACAGGTGTTCCATTCACTTCCAAAATATAATCTCCCGACTTTGCAATATGCTCTGCCGGCTCTGCCTGTACGCCGTCCTTACCTGTAATTTCTCCTGTGTCAACCACCAGCACACCCTCGGTTTCCATATACAAACCAGCGGGCATACCACATACCGATACCCATTTTCATCCGCTGTTTCCACCTGTACATCCTTCAGGTAAAACATATCGAGGAAATAACACGGTATTTGATAACTGCCGTTTTTTGACACATCAATACTTTTCGAATATGTTACAAAAGGATAGTCCAGCATCTGGGAAACGCCTGTTTCCTGTCCCTGGCGGATATAAATAGTGTCCGGAATTGCTTTTTTCAGATAACGAAATTCCAAAAACTGTCATAAAGCACATATCCGCTAATAATAATACGAAAATAAGGAGGCGATAATTATGTTTTTTCTGCAAAAAATCAAATCCTTTCCTATTTTTTCAAATTTCATTGTTATCTTCAAGATAATTTATGGCGTTAAGTATAGTGAGAAAATATATAAATATTCTCACTATAACTTAATGCAACAAGAAAGATTGCACAATAGCGCAATCTCCGCGCGCGAGCGGTTCACAAAATGATAATTTCACTTCCGCGAGCTGCGCATCCTTGCGGAGCATTTTATTTCATAGGACGCAATTTCCTATGAAATAAAAAAGATACACTGCTGTGTACCTTTTTAGTATGTGATTATTTCTTTATTTCACTCTTGTATTTTTTTGTTGCTGTGCCAAATCTTTCATTTCCCTTGCATTTTGCAGCACCGCATTTGTTATCTCTGCGCCGCCCAACATTCTGGCAAGTTCTTCCACAGATTTCTCCTCATTCAATCTGAAAATTTCTGTAACCGTTTCCCCATTTTTTACCTGTTTTTCAATAATATAATGACCGGCTGCCTGCGCTGCAATCTGAGGCAGATGAGTAATGCAAAGCACCTGATGTTTTTCTCCGATTAACGCCATTTTTTCTGCAACCTTCTGCGCTGTTCTGCCGCTAATTCCCGTATCAATTTCGTCAAAAATCAAGGTTTCCGTACAGTCCTTATCCGCCAGCAGCGTTTTAATCGCCAGCATAATTCTGGAAAGCTCACCGCCGGATACCACTTTGGAAAGTTCCTTTACCGTTTCTCCCGGATTTGTGGAAATCAGAAAATGAATTTGGTCTTTTCCTAAAGCTGTAAATTTCTCTCTTTCTTCAAAGGAAATTTCAAAGGAAACATTGAGGAAGTTCAAATCCTGCAAGCCCAAGATAATCTGCTCCTGCAACTGTTTTGCCCATTTTTTTCGTACCTTTGTCAAAACGGCCGATGTTTTGACAGCTCCTCTTCCTTTTCCTTCCATTGTCTTTCTAATTTTCTT
>ENA-OQIC01000840-OQIC01000840.1-human-gut-metagenome-genome-assembly--contig:-NODE-840-length-12172-cov-1.595766_pt1 | contig 12172 bp, 17 predicted proteins | sample MGYA00242572_ERZ504736 | MGnify/ENA primary metagenome ERZ504736 (study PRJEB26092, sample SAMD00036201) | human gut metagenome | host: Homo sapiens | study: EMG produced TPA metagenomics assembly of... | reverse complement strand
ATCTGAATCTTTCATTCAGATTTCTGTCTGCTTTCTTTACTGGCTGATATCCACATACGGAGTTGTCAGATACTCTCCATTCATCTCCATCTCATTTTGCGGATAAAAATGCAGATACATATTTGAAAGCTGATCTTCGTCTACCACATAGACTAATGTATATTCCATTTCCTCCCCCGGAGCAAGCGGACAGAACAGCCTTGATTTTACTCCCTTGATTCCCTCTGTAAAATATGGCTTGTCAAAATAAATTGGGAATGATCCTCCTCTTTCTGCTCCCCATTGGAGATCATATCCTTCATTTGCCGACCAGAATGTTTCCTGCGGATACACAAGCTTTCCCGCTTCTCCTTCCTGCATCGCGGTAAGTATCGGCGCAATTGACACACCTTCTTCCTTATTCCAGTCTGTCTGAAATGCAGATGCGTTTTTCGCTTTCATCTTCACGATGACATACTTTGAATTCACCGTCTCTGCCTCTTTGTCTGTCAGTGCATCAAGAGTCGTCTGTCCTTCCTCTTCTCCAAGCCGATATCTCTGGTGTGCTTTTAGCGACGTGTCTTCGTTCATCCAGTTTTCCATTGTCTGTTGTAAAATATTGCTGCGAAAATGTATCTGTTGAAGTGTATCTGACACTGCTGTACTAAGAACAGTAAATCTGATATCCTCCACTTCACTCAGATAATCCGGATCTGACTCTGCCATCACATCTCTCGTTGTGTCTTTTACTTCTTCGCCAACCTGATAAACCAATTCTTCTGAAACCCCATTGCTGCTCCGATACTCCTGATCTGCTTCGGCTTTTTTGGCTGCATCTTTGTCTTTTTCCCGTTCTTCTGCAATTTCCGCCTCAGACGGATATGGAACAGTTTCCTCTAAGACAGTAATCTCCAGCCCGTTTGCAATTTTCACTAGTTCTTCCTGCTCTAGACTGCTCTCACTCCAAATCCAGACTCCATATCCCTCTTCTTCACTAAACAGATATACATCTGTAATCTCCCTGTCGCTGTCTACTTTTTCATTTTTTCTCGTAAACAGATCTAACTTCTGTTCTCCCTCGACTGCGGTATAGCTGTCTTTCCGATATTCGACAAAAACATTCTCCTCGAGCTGCGACATTCGATAAAGTTCTGCCGCATTATAAGAGATAATGGAAATACTATCTCCCTCCACTGTCCCGTAGATTTTCTTTGGCGCCCCCTCTTCTGCCTGTTCTGCTTCAAATCCTTTTGGAAGATACGTCGGATTCACTTCAATCTGGTGCGCTTCTTTCTGCTCTTTATCCACTTCAATATAATATTTCAGAACCTGTCCCTCTTCTTTCAGATGAACTTTCAGATAATAATTCACTGCTACTGCTGTAATGGAAATCCCTGCTGTCAACGCGGCAACTGCCGCAGCTGCCGGCCAGATTCTCTTTCTTCGCCGTATTACCTTTTTCTCACCGGAAATCCCGATCATATCATATGCTCTCTGGATTCCCTCATCTACGCATTTCGGAACGGTTACCTCTTCCCTCAGTTTTTTCTTTACTTCTTTATCAAATTCTTTCTTCATCTGCATTACCCCCTCTGCATACTCGGTTCCATACAATACATGTGTTCAAACTGCTTTCTTCCTCTGGAAAGCCTGGACTTTACGGTATTCACTTCCAATTCCAGGATCTGTGCAATCTCCCGTATTTTAAATCCCTCACCATAATACAGCACAAGAATGATCCGATATTTCTCATCCAACGCATCCAGAACTTCCTCAAACTCACATCTCTCCAACTCCCTGCTCTCTCCTCTGATCTGTGCTGCTTCCTCCAAAGGACACTCCCTCCTTCCACATCTTAAGATGTCATTACAATTATTGATCAGGATCCTTGTCAGCCATGTTTTAAAGTATTTTGCCTCCCTGAGGCTTCCAATCTTTTCGTAACAATCTATGACCGTCTCCTGAATCGCATCTGCAATATCATCTTCATTATTCAGATAACTTCTTGCCACTTTATAAAGATCCCCTTTGCATCGGTCAATCAGCTCTACAAAAGCCTGATCGTCTTTTTTCTTTGCTCTTCTGACAAGCTGTATCACATTTGCCCCTCCTCCCGTTGTTTTTCTTGTAATGATTTTCTCTTCAACTATTAGACGTGCCGCAAGCGGAAAAGGTTGCATTTTATTTTTTAACCGAAACAAAAAAGGCTATTGCAGCTTTTCTTTGCCTCTTCCTGAAACGCCTCCGGCGCCCATCGTTTTTGCAAATGTTCTGCTGCAACAGCCTTTTCATTCCTTTACTTTTTATATTCCTATTGAAAATATACAAGCAGATTCTTCCACAGTTCCTTTTGAATCTGCCAGTAACTGCCAAAATTTTTTCTCTGGAAAACAATCTTTTTCTCCCGATTATTTCGAGAAAGGCGTACTCCTTCTGCAAGTCCTTTTACGTAAGTTTTCCCGAATCCTTTTGCGGCAAAAAGATCGTTTTTGTGAGAAAACCAATCAAACAAAAATGGACTATTCAATAAAATCTGAAGGAGCGGCATATTTTTATAAATCAGATAGACATTATTTCTCGATGAATATTTCACCTTAAATTCATTGTGCCTGGAGCCGCTCGTCCCGCTTCCCACATGGTAGACAACTGCTGACGGCTCATAGACATTGTAATATCCGTGAATCCTTGCACGATATCCGATATCAATGTCTTCCAGATATGCAAAATGCTCCTCATCAAAATATCCAATCTCCTCAAAGACCGATTTCCGGTAGATTGCCGCTCCCGCGCATGCCGCAAACACCTTCCGAGAAGTCAGAAACCTTTCTTTCGTCTTATCTTTTCCGTTTGCCGATGCCCATCCGAGCGCTGAATAAGATGTCCCCGCACTGTCGATCAGTTCTCTTCTGTGATACTGCATCATCCGAGCCTCCACCGAAAAGATCCGCTCATCCTTACTGATACAATCCAACAGATTTTTCAAAAATTCAGGCTCCACTTCTGTATCATTATTGAGAAGCACTACAAACGGAGCCACTGCCTTTTTGATTCCTTCATTGACCGCGCGGCAGAAGCCATAATTCTGATCCAGCGACAGATAGCAGCACTTTGGAAACTTCTCTTTCGCCAGGCTGGCGCTTCCATCCTGCGAACAGTTGTCTACAATAATCGTCTCAAAGGCAACATCTCTCTGCTTTTCCAAAGCCTCCAGACAATGCTCCAGATACTTTATTCCGTTGTAGTTTGGTATAACGACTGACACATCGTACATCTATCTCTTAGCTCCTCTGATTATTTTTCAACGAATAATCCCACTTTGTCAGTGACAGATTACAATTGTAATACGGATCGCCTTTTTTCAGAAGCCCGATCCAGTGGCTTCTCATATATTCGATTTCCGTCTGAAACCGTCTGATTTTCTCTTTCGTATCCTCGGCACCTCTTGTCTTCGATTCGTAATGATACAGCTCTGCATACGGATCATAGACAACAAGATACCCTTTTTCTCTGACGCGCAGGCAGAAATCCACATCATTAAACGCTACTTTCAACTTTTCCTCAAGCCCGCCGACCTGCTCAAATACAGAGCGTTTTACAAGCATACATGCTGCAGTGACCGCACTGAGATCAAGCTGGATCGATGCCTTGTGAAGATATCCTGAAAACGCTCTTGGAAGCCCTACAAAGACACTTCCTGCCACTCCTCCGATCCCGATGATGATTCCTGCATGCTGGATCGTATTATCCGGATAATATAACTTCGCCCCGACAATTCCCACTTCTTTTCTCTGGCAGTGGGAAAGCATCTCTGTTAACCAGTCCCCGTTAATAATCTCCACATCATTGTTGAGAAGCAGAAGATAATCTCCTCTCGCATGACGAACACCGAAGTTGTTGATCGCGGAATAATTAAATTCCCCTTCCCAGGTGACGACCTTAATCTTCTCCCCTGCAATCTTTTTATAGAAGGCAAATGTTTCCGGCTCCTCACTATTATTTTCTACAATGATAATCTCATAATTCCGATAGCTTGTCTTTTCTCGAATCGAATCCAGACATTTTTTCAGCGCTTCCGACTGATCCTTATTTGGAATAATGATCGATACAAGTGGTTCCCCGCAGACTTCATATTTTACCCGGTAAAATCCAAGATCTTTCGTATGCTGTACGGTTCCCTTTGTACGGCAGCGGACAAGATGTTCCTCAATTGCACGCTTTCCCGCATCAAACGCATACATCTTGCTAGCCGGATTATCTGCAGTTGACGCCTTGTGGACACGCCAGTGATACAAAATTTTTGGAATATGCACAATCTGCTTCGCCTGCTCCGTACAGCGAAGAATCAATCATAGTCCTGCGCTCCGTTAAATTCCGGGCGGAATCCTCCTACACGCTTGATCAGATCACGGCTGGCTACGAAGAAGTGACAGATGTAGTTGTTGGAACGGAGAAGATCTAAGTTGAAATCTGGCTTTAAGTGTGGCTGAAAATGTTCTTTCAAATCAGTGGTCACCTTATCTTCATCCGTATAGATCACTTCTGCATCTGGATGCTCATTTACCGCTTTTGCGATCTCATACAGTGCGTTCGGAGCGAGAAGATCATCGTGATCCAAAAGACCGATCAATTCTCCGGAAGCAATCTCCATCGCTCTGTTTGTATTCTGCGAAATTCCTTTATTCTCCGGAATTTCTACTTCTTTGATCCGAGCATCGTTTTTATATTCCTCAAGAATCTTTTTCATTTCCTTATTTTCCGGGCTTGCATTTCCAATACAAAGTTCCCATTCGGAGTAGGACTGGTTTTGAACTGATTCAATCATTTGCCGCAAAAATACCTGCGGAGTATTATAAACAGGAACTACAATGCTGATCAATGGCTTTCTTTTCCATTTTTCGTTTTTTTGCTTTTCCAGTTCTTCGGGCAAAGCCTTATGATTCTCATACCACTGCTCATAATCGACATCATCTGCCTGGAATCGCTCCGTAAGTTTTACCCAAAATTCTTTCGGACCATAATGCCTTAAATAAAGTATCCCCTTTTTAATGTTATAAGGGGATACTTTCTTCAAGACTTTTGTCCATTTAATTTTAAATGTCTTTGTCTCTTTTTCACTCATATTTTTCTAAAACCTTCTATTCGGATTCATATTTTGACAAATATCCCGGATATTCCGCATGACCTGTCTCAAGTTTTTTCCCGTCTACGGTTATCCGTATCGACTCTCCATCAAAAGCATCCAAAAAAGTATTACAGATACACCCTACTGTCAAGTACTCTCCAGAGGAACCCTGCCCATTCAGATAAGTAGAAAATTTTCAGACAGATCCAACTGCAATGCCTTTTCCCCATCAATAGTCTTTTCTGTACAGCTGATTACTTGCGTATCTGCCGGTACAACACCTTTTGCCACAAGTTGTTCCCAAATCTTTTCGGCTGATACATCTTCCATTGCAACCTCTTCCGTTTCAAAACCAGACGCATCTTTATTTGCAAAATAGATTTTGATTTCCTTCTGTGACTGGCTTCCCTGCTCTGGCTCTGCAGACTGAGTTGATTCTTCCTTCTGTTGTGTTTCCTGCGTGCTTTCTTCGTCTTTTGTATCTTCTGTCTGAGTCTGTTCTTCCTTCGGCTCCGTTTCTTTCTGTCCACATCCAATCATACTCAGAATCAATACGAGAAAAATGCACATCTGTTTCCATCTGCTTTTCATGAAAATACCTTCCTTCATTCTAGCGAATCTCGCTAAGAATATCTTTCCAACGCATCCTGCCATGTTGGAAGTCGGTGGAATTCATTTGCATCGAGCTTCTCCTTGCTCATTCTGCTATTCTTAGGTCTCTTTGCTTTTGCAGGGAACATATCGCTTGTAACCGGATTTACTTTCACCTCTACACCTGCCTGTCTGAAAATCTCTTTTGCAAATTCATACCAGGTACAGAGTCCTTCATTTGTCGCATGGTATCTTCCATATTTATCGCTCTCTACCATATCCACAAGCAATACCGCAAGATCATAAGTATACGTCGGGGATCCTACTTGATCGTCCACAACATTCAATTCTTCATGAGTTTCTGAAAGCTTCAGCATTGTCTTGATAAAGTTCTTTCCATTCACACCGAATACCCATGCAATACGAACAATAAAATATTTCTCCAGATACTTTTCTACTGCAAGTTCTCCTTCGTATTTCGTCTGTCCATATACATTTAGAGGATGTCTCTCATCATCCGGTTCCCATGGTCTTTCACCCTCTCCATCGAATACATAATCGGTACTGATGTAGATCATTTTTAGATCTAGTTTTTTACATACCTTTGCAATATTCTCGGTTCCTTCTGCATTGACTCTCCGACAGATTTCCACATTATCTTCCGCAGCATCAACTGCTGTGTAAGCCGCACAGTGGATCACTGCCTCTACCTCTGCTTCCGTAATAACCCTCTCAACTGAAACAGCATCTGTAATATCCATCTCTTCAATATCAACTGCAACTGCTGTATGTCCTCTCTTCTCCAGCTCATTTACCACATCATATCCAAGCTGTCCTTTTGTCCCTGTTACTAATACTTTCATCTGCGCCCTCCATTTTTAATCTGTTTTACCCCAAAGTAAATGGTGCCTGTGTGACAGGGAAATTAGATTATAGAATGGATCCCCTTTTTCCAATATCTCCGGCCATTTCTTTTGGAATTTTTTCACTTCATTTTCAAACCGTGCCAGCTTTTCAGGTGTATCTTCATATCCTCTTGACTTCGATTCGTAATGATACCATTCTGCAAACGCATTATAGACGATCAGCTTATCCAACGAGCGGAGCTGAAGGCAATAATCCACATCATTACATGCAACTACAAACTGTTCATCAAAGCCGCCTACTTGTAAGAACAACTCTTTTTTGGTCAACATACATGCCGCTGTCACAGCACTGTAATTACAATTGATCATCGCTCTTACCATGTACCATAGTCATCCCTGCCAATTCCTGTATTGACATGACCTGCATATCCTCCAAAACCTACAACAACACCTGCATGTTGCACCGTATCATCTTCATATAAAAGTTTAGCACCAACAGCTCCCACTTCTTCTCTCATACAACATCCCAGCATTTCCTCTAATGCATGCTCTGAAATCATTTCCGTATCATTGTTTAAAAACAACAAATATTCACCGTTTGTATACTTCACCCCGAAGTTATTGATTGCAGAATAATTGAAGCTGCCTTCCCATGTAACTACTTTTACATTTTCAAATTCTTCCTGAATCTTTTCGTAATAAGAAAAAGTTTCTTTCTCTGTACTATTATTTTCTACCACAATCATCTCAAAATTTCGATAACTGCTCTTCTCCTGAATAGATCGAATACAGACATCAAGATCCTTAGTGTGATCTTTGTTTGGAATCACAATAGAAATCAGTGGGTTTCCTGGTGTCTCATATTTCACATGATACATTCCCCACAGCCCTTGGTGCTCTACACTTGCCGCAATATTCATCCGCTTTAAGTGAGCCTCGATTGCGCGTTTTCCCGCATCATATGCATACATTTTACTTGCCGGATCACCTGCTACTGAATTTTGATGAATTCTCCAATGGTAAAGAATCATAGGAATATGTTTGATTTTTTCTGAATTTTCAATACATCTAAACATCAGATCATAATCCTGCGATCCATCATATTCTGACCGGAATCCCTCGATTTTGTTCATGATGGAATGCTTTACTACAAAAAAGTGTGTGATATAGTTGTGGGACCGGAAAAGATCCATGCTGAAATCCGGTTTAAAATTCGGATCATTGTGTTCTCTCCCATCTCCACTGATCTTATCCTCATCAGTATACAAAATATCATAATCATCTTCCTGCAGGGCATTGACAATCTCATATAATGCATTTTCTGCCAAAATGTCATCATGATCAAACAATCCAATATAATCTCCCGTTGCCAATTCTAATGCAGCATTTGTATTATCTGCAATTCCGAGATTCTTCTCTAATAAACGATACTTAATTCTTGAATCCTTCTTTGTATAGTCCTCCAGAATTGCTTCTACAACCGGATCCCCTTCACTGCCATCTGCAATGCAAAGTTCCCAGTTTCCATAAGTCTGATTCACAACAGAATCAATCATCTCTCTTAAAAACACTTCCGGTGTCCGGTAAGTCGGTACAATAATGCTGATTTTAGGCTGTTTATCAAAAACAGTTTTTCTCTGCTGATCCAATTCTTCTCTAGATGGCAGATTTTCTGTAAACCACTCCGCGTACGACTTTTCTGTTCGGTTGACTCCCTGTATGATATAAGCTTTTAATCCTCTGACACCATTGACACGAATATATTTGACCACTTTCTTTACGGTTCTTGGATTTGTTTTTTTAATTCCCTGTTTAATAAAACCAACTGTTGATTTGATTCTCTGCTTTTTTAACAGTTTCTGCGGTTCTAAATAGATATTAATTGCATTTATTCCATCTGACAAACGCAACTTGTATCTTTTTTCTCTCTCATATGGAAATTCTAAATGAAATCCACATCTACAATTTTCCTTGGAAACAAATCCTGCTTCTATCAAATCAGTACGATTTAAGACCTGAAGTACTACTTTCTTTTCAGTCTCAGCATTATCAAACACCTGAATTTTCATTTTTCCTGCTTTCGCATTGGAAAATGCCCATCCAGATACCACAATTTTTTCACGATCAATGTAATATTGCTCTACATTGTGTGAAATCGTGCTACGATCAATAATCTCTTCTATTTCCTTCTTGTCAAGCTTTTTGATAAGTTTTTTTTCTTTCCCAGACTGGAGATAAAATCGAAAATCTTCGATGTCCTTTTGAGGATCCACATAAACTTTTATATGAAATCCACACATCTTATCTACTTCCATCTTTTTAAACTTTTCTGCCACATCCGGACGCTTGATTTTCTTTAATCTGTTTGGAACTACCTTCCCATTGATCTCAGTAATTATTTCTAATGGCTGTCCATTTTTTCAAATGCCCATCCATTAATCCTTATATAAGCTTCTTCAGGTTTTATCCGGTATTTTATTACGTCAATACAACTTTTATACTGCATGCTTCCTCCAATCTGCCTTCTATTTCAAAAATCTGTACAACAACTTCACGAAGCCAACGACATAAAGTTGTAATCCGATCAGAACAATAAAATCTTCCCAATTAAATTCTTTTGCCTGCACTTTCATTACAAGTGCCTGATCCTGTTCCTTTCCACTTACTTTCAGCACTTCTGCACTCTCTGCCTTCTTCGTCGTAAAATACTGATTCCTTCTCCGTTGTTGATTCCATCTGCTGCAATTGTAAAGCGATACTCTTCTCCCTTACTTTCTTTCACCTCTGGAAAAGTAATCTCTTTGTAATCATTGTCTGTCACTTCAGAAACTTTCAGTACTCCTTCTGCGATTACCGAATCATCTTTTATATTGACAAGCTCATACGTCATCTTGCTATCGTTCACTCGTCCCATGTAGATGTGCGAACAAACAGCCCATTCATTCCGTTATACTCTGCCGTAAATTCCTGCTCAATCTTTGCTGTCCCGCTAATCTCACCCACATTCTGATATTCGGCTGCATCTACCGTTGTATCATATACCGGCTGCTTCCACTGCCCATATGCATGAACTGCACCGACAGCTACCATCAGAAGTATCATGATGATTGTTTTTACTATTTTTTTCATAATAAACCTCACTTCTGTTCTTCTTTTAGTATGCCTGTTCATAAAGAGCACAGACTTCCTCTGTCGGTCCGATCATTTTGACCTTTCCTTTTTCAATCCACACTGTTTTTGTACACAGTTTCTTCACCTGATCAATACTGTGAGAAACAAATAAAATCGATGTATCCTTCTTCATCATTTGTTGGATACGCTTCTCACACTTTTGTTGGAAACGAAAATCTCCAACAGAGAGCACTTCATCTACAATCAAAATATCCGGTGTACCAATCGTTGCAATCGCAAATGCCAGTCTTGCCAACATTCCTGAGGAAAAGTTTTTGATCGGCACATCCATAAAATCTCTAAGTTCTGAAAATTCCACAATATCCTCATAGTGTTTTCCATAGACTTACGATCGTATCCAAGGATTGCTCCATTTAAAAACACATTTTCTCTTGCTGTAAGATCATGGTCAAATCCTGCCCCCAATTCTATCAGCGGCGCTACCGTTCCATAAACTCTCACACTTCCCTTAAACGGCTTTAAAACACCAGCAACTGTTTTTAAAAGTGTACTTTTCCCACAGCCATTTAAACCGATCAGCGCAACAGACTCTCCTTTTTCCACAGTAAGGCTGACATCCTGAAGCGCCATAAACTCATCATACTCAATCTGGTTTTAATTTTTTTAATAATATACTCTTTGATACTGTCAATCCGTTCCCGTGATAGATGAAATTTTACAGAAACATTTGAAACTTCTACCATAATTTCCGACATATTTTCTCTCCTAAATATTAAGAATAAATTTATCCTGATTCTTGTAAAATACGAACAATCCAAGTAGGAATGTGCCGATTGCAATGGTAACACTTGTCAAAAGCTGTCCCACTGTCGGAAGCGTGTTATAGAACATTAGATTTCTAAACATATTTAAAATTCCTGTCAGCGGATTTAATTCTACGAAGAAACGTATTTTTGCCGGCAAGATAGAAATCGGATAAATAACCGGTGTCAAATAAGTTAATGCAGTAATCAATACCCCATATAAATGGATGATATCTCTGAATTTTACGGCTACTGTTGCCAAAAGCAGACCAATCCCCGTTGAAAAAATAATCAGTATCCCCATTGGAACAACAAGAAGCAATACAGTAAAGTTTAATTCAATACCAGAAAATACCATTACAACAATAAGCGCACAGAAAGAAGCCATCACATTGACAACACTCGATGCAACTCTGGAAAGTGTAAATAAGTATTTCGGAATATACACCTTTTTGATCAAAGGTGCATTATTGATGATCGATGACATCGCACTTGATGTTGACTCTGAAAAAAAGTTAAACACAACTTGTCCGCTTAAAATGTATAGCGGATAATTTTCCACCTGAAATTTGAAAATATGCGAAAATACGACCGACAATACAAGCATCATGAGTAACGGGTTCAAAAGTGTCCACAATACACCTAAAATAGAACGTCTGTACTTTGTCTTAATATCTCTTGTGACCAACTCCATCAAAAGTGGTCGGAATTTCAAAAAATTCTGTATATATACTGACACAGTTTATCCTCCAATTACTTGTCTTTCTTTAGCGTCTTGATCCCTGTCCATTTTTGATCCTTTTCAGAAATGGTCAGTTCCATTCCTTCCGGAATCGGCCACTGAATCCCGATATCCGGGTCATTCCATGCAAGTCCGCCCTCGTCATTTGGATGATAAAAATCAGTACATTTGTATGCAAACTCTGCTGTATCAGAAAGAACTAAAAATCCATGTGCAAAATCTTTCGGAATGAAAAACTGCTTCTTATTTTCAGCAGAAAGTAACACACCATACCACTGTCCGTATGTCTTGGATCCTTCTCTTAAGTCAACCGCGACATCAAATACTTCTCCGCTCACTACGCGCACAAGCTTATCTTGCGGAAAATTAATCTGAAAATGCAATCCTCTTAATACTCCCTTCTTAGAGCTTGACTGATTGTCCTGAACAAACTCCATATCGATTCCCGCTTCTTTATAATCATTGTAATTATATGTTTCCATAAAATATCCACGTTCATCTCCAAATACTGTAGGAGTAATCACTTTCAGTCCTTCAATTTCACATGTTTCTACTGTAATTTTTCCCATTGAAATTTCCTTCTTTCTTTTTATTTACAGACGAATCTTATAATCCTTCTGCCACTTCCATCAGATACTTTCCATATGCAGTCTTCAATAACGGCTGTGCAAGTTTGATCAACTGCTCTTTGTCAATGAATCCTCTCTTATATGCTATCTCTCGATACACGAAATATACAATCCCTGACGTTTTTGGAATGCTGCTACAAAATCTGCCGCATCTAAAAGTGCATCATGATTTCCAGTATCCAGCATCGATCGATGTACAGCTACGTACGTCTGAGCATCGATCGATGTACAGCTACGTACGTCTGAGCATCGATCGATGTACAGCTACGTACGTCTGAGCATCGATCGATGTACAGCTACGACGTCTG
>ENA-OQIC01000839-OQIC01000839.1-human-gut-metagenome-genome-assembly--contig:-NODE-839-length-12185-cov-4.547354_pt1 | contig 12185 bp, 12 predicted proteins | sample MGYA00242572_ERZ504736 | MGnify/ENA primary metagenome ERZ504736 (study PRJEB26092, sample SAMD00036201) | human gut metagenome | host: Homo sapiens | study: EMG produced TPA metagenomics assembly of... | reverse complement strand
GACGTGCTACTTGGGCTGGCTCTGTACAAGTGTATATCGAAGAAGGCGAAGCAGCAGCCCGTGATTGGTTAAGAACACAAGGACGTAAAAACATTGAAGAACTTAATGAAGTCCTTGCCAAAACAGCTAGCTCTTGGACTGAGAAAGTGTAAGACAATAGTTACTTTGTTAGAGTATTAGTGGTATCTTGCATATGAACTAAATATATTATACAGGTGGGAAATTACAATATAGTGATTTCCCATTTTTGTGTATTCGGTCTTATTAGTGAAAAATTATCGCTTCTATACTATTTATGCATCATGCAGTTTAAAGTTAGTAGGATGATAAGAGGTTATATCGTTATTTAGAGTTGATATGATGTCTAAACAACTAGGGGAATTGATCCTAAGGTTTTAGAATAAAATAAGGTATCAGGATAGGAAAAATTTTTTGTTCATCTAAAAATTTTGATGAGTGATTTCAGTTTTAAAGAAGTGCCAATGCTTGTATGTTTCAGAGTATTCTAAGATACGGCCATTTTTAGGATGTTTCATCGTTTTCAATTGGTAAATTACAGGTTCTTTATCTGGTAATTCTAACTGTGAAGCAATAGTTTCTGGTGCAGGGAAGATTACTTCAGTAGTTTCTCTGAATAAGGCCTCAGATAGATAGATATTGAAATCATGTCGGAAGCGTCTATAAATAGAATTGAATTTTTCTAAGGGCACATGTGAATCTAAAATATAATCATGTGGAATATAGGCTTGATGATATATATAAGGGGTGCTGTCGTTGTATTTAATACGGGTAATCTTATAATAATATTCACTTTTATGGAGATTCAATTTATTAAGATAATAAGGGTCGTTTCCTTTTTCGATAGAAAGCACATTTATAACATCTTGCTTTGTTGAGGAATCTTCAATATTTGAAAATTTAACGATCTTTTCTTTACGAGGTTGGGATACAAAAGTACCAACACCTTGCTTTCTAGTAATATACCCAGCTTTTTCTAGCTCTTTAAGAGCTCTAATAACGGTGATGGAGCTCACTTGATAACGAGTACAAAGCTCTGCTTCACTATAAAATCTATCACCACATATATAGTTATCTGAAATAATTTCTTCTTGTAATTCTTTTTGAATCATTCTATATTTTGGTTCTTTTTTAACCATTCTATTCAAATCCTCACAATATTAATACCAACCATTTTACTAGATAATAACTAATTTGTAAAATTAACTTGATTATAGGCTAAGTGATGGAAAATAGCTGATTTATTTAAATATTTTTAAAAAATAATAAAAAAACACTTGATATAACCACTTAATAATGTTATTATTTATATAGATAGAAGGCGGTTATAAAGGGAGAAAAAATGAAGCGCTTTCAAATTAAAGAATCGTTCTTTCTTGACGGTAAGCCATTTAAGATCTTATCTGGTTCTATTCACTATTTTCGAATTCATCCAGATGACTGGTATCAGTCACTTTATAATTTAAAGGCTTTGGGATTTAATACAGTTGAAACATATGTGCCTTGGAATTTACACGAACCACGTGAGGGAGAATTTGATTTTACTGGTATTTTAGACCTAGAAAGATTTTTAACGATTGCACAGGAGTTAGGACTATATGCTATTGTTAGACCTTCACCATACATTTGTGCTGAATGGGAATTTGGTGGTTTACCGGCATGGCTACTGGAGAAAGGAGTTAGAGTTCGTTCACAAGATAAAGACTTTTTACAGGTAGTGAAACGTTATTATGAAGCATTAATTCCTAGATTGATTAAGCATCAACTTGATCAAGGAGGAAATATTCTGATGTTTCAAGTTGAAAATGAATATGGTTCTTATGGTGAAGATAAGGTTTATTTAAGAGAACTTAAGCAGATGATGCTTGAACTAGGCTTGGAAGAACCCTTCTTTACCTCAGATGGCCCTTGGCATACGGCTCTACGTGCAGGAAGCCTTATTGAAGATGATGTTTTAGTAACAGGAAATTTTGGTTCTAAAGCAAAAGAGAATTTTGCTTCTATGGAAATGTTTTTCCAGCAATATGGTAAAAAGTGGCCTCTGATGTGTATGGAGTTTTGGGATGGCTGGTTTAATCGTTGGGGGGAACCCGTGATTAAACGTGACCCTGAGGAGTTAGCTGATGCTGTCATGGAAGCTATTGAAATAGGAAGCATCAATCTTTACATGTTTCACGGTGGTACCAATTTTGGTTTTATGAATGGCTGTTCCGCTCGGAAACAGACAGATTTACCACAGGTTACTTCATATGATTACGATGCTATATTAGATGAAGCAGGTAATCCAACGAAAAAATTCTACATATTGCAACATCGTTTAAAAAATAAATACCCAGAGTTGCATTATGCTACACCTTTAGTAAAGCCAACTATGGCTATAAAGGATATTGCTCTTTCAGCTAAAACGAATTTAGTTTCAGTTCTTGAAGATATCGGTGAGTGTCATACGAGTTTTTATCCTCAGAATATGGAAGCTTTAAATCAGTCAACTGGTTATATTTTTTATCGAACTAAGTTAAATGGTTATCAGGGAAACACTGAAAAAGTGAGACTTATTGATACAAGAGATAGAGCACAAGTTTTCTTAAATGGCAACCATATTGTTACCCAGTACCAGGAAGAAATCGGAGATGATATTCAAGTTAACTTCACTTCAGAAGAGAGTCAACTTGATATTTTAGTTGAAAATATGGGGCGGGTAAATTATGGACACAAATTAACAGCACCAAGTCAACATAAAGGAATCGGTCGTGGTGTGATGCTTGATTTACATTTTGTTAATCAATGGGAAACTTATCCTTTATCTATGAATTCTATTAAGAACCTTAAGTATTCTAGCCCTTGGCGAGAAGGAGTACCAAGTTTTTATGAATTTAAATTTCATTGTTTAAATCCAGAAGATACTTATATGGATATGTCTGGATTCGGAAAAGGAGTTGCCTTCATTAACGGCTATAATCTTGGTAGATTTTGGAATATTGGACCAACATTGTCACTTTATATTCCTAGGGGAATGATGGTTTGTGGCGAAAATACGATTACTATTTTTGAAACAGAGGGATATTACCAAGAAACTCTAAATCTTTGCATGGAGCCTAATTTCAAAAAAATAGAAGGAGAAAATTTATGACAATTATTGCAGCACGTATTGATGGAAGACTTATTCATGGTCAAGTTGCAAATTTGTGGACTACCAAATTGAATATTAGTCGAATTATGGTAGTGGATGATGAAATTGTAGATAGTAGCCTTGAAAAAACGGCACTTAAGTTAGCTACACCTGCAGGAGTCAAATTATCCATTTTAACAGTAGAGAAAGCGGCGAATAATATTTTAGCAGGAAAATATGATTCACAACGTTTGATGATTGTTGCTCGTAAACCAGATCGTTTTTTGGGATTAATTGAGCGGGGGGTTGTTATTCCTGAACTTAATGTGGGAAATATGTCACAGAGTTCTGAAACGCGTTCTGTAACACGATCAATTAATGTTGTTAGTGATGATATAAAAGATTTTGATGCTATCAATGCGAAAGGGACAAAACTAATTGCGCAAATGGTACCAGGTGATACACCAGTAGACTTCTTATCTTTGCTGGAAAAAGTGAGATAAGTTATCAGCTATATAGCTAAAATTTTAGGAGGACAACATCATGATTGAATGGTGGCAAATTTTATTATTGACTTTGTATTCGGCATATCAAATTTGTGATGAGCTGACAATTAATTCTTCTGCAGGGTCACCTGTCTTTGCAGGTTTTATCTCCGGATTAATTATGGGTGATATGACGACGGGACTGTGGATAGGTGGTAGCTTGCAATTAATGGTACTTGGAGTTGGTACTTTTGGTGGGGCTTCACGTATTGATGCTACATCAGGAGCGGTTCTTGCAACAGCCTTTTCGGTAGCCCAAGGAATAAAACCTGAGTTAGCTATTTCAACTATTGCAGTTCCGGTGGCAGCTTTAATGGTTTACACGGACGTCCTTGGTCGTTTCTCAACAACTTACTTTGCACACTGTATTGATAAAAATATTGAAAAATTTGACTACGCAGGAATTGAACGTAATTACCTTTTGGGGGCAATTCCTTGGGGGCTATCACGTGCTTTACCAGTACTTCTTGCTTTGACATTAGGTGGTGGAGCAGTTGATGCTATTGTAAAAGGAATTGGTGAAGTACAATGGTTAGCTGATGGTTTGACTCTTGCTGGTAAGATGCTTCCGGCTCTTGGGTTTGCTATCTTACTTCGTTATTTACCAGTCAAAAGAAATCTTCATTACCTTGCTCTTGGATTTGCCGTTACAGCTATGTTGACAACTATTTACACTAATTTAACTAGTGCAGGGACAGCTATTGCAACTGTTGTCAAAGACTTTGATGCTGCGCCTTTTAAAGGTCTCCCTATGATTGGTATTGCGATTATCGGGGCAGCTCTTGCGACAATTCACTATAAGAATGGTCAAAATGCTGGTTCATCAGCAGAGAAGTCACAGCACACAGAGGTTTCAGAAAGTGGGGAAATAGAAGATGACGAAATCTAATTATAAATTAACCAAAGAAGACTTTAAACAAATTAATAAACGTAGTTGTTTACGTTTCAGTTAGGTTGGAACTATGAACGTATGCAAGGTTCAAGCTACCTTTTCATCATCCTACCTCAATTACGTAAAATGTATGGCGACGGTACCCCTGAATTGAAAGAAATGATGAAAACTCATGCTCAGTTTTTCAATACTTCCAACTTCTTCCACACTATTATTACAGGTATTGATCTTGCTTTAGAAGAGAATGAAGGCATAGAAGCTAAGGATGCGGTTAATGGTGTAAAAACTGGTCTTATGGGACCATTTGCACCAATTGGAGATTCAGTATTTGGTTCTTTAGTTCCAGCTATTATGGGATCGATTGCAGCATCTCTGGCGATGAATGGTAACCCGTTAGGAGTTTTCCTATGGATTGGTGTTACTACCTTGATTAATGTTTTTCGTTGGAAACAGTTAGAGATTGCTTACAAAGAAGGAACAAAACTTGTAACAACAATGCGAGATAAACTTCTTCTCTTGTTGAAGCTGCCTCTGTTATGGGGGTATTCATGGTAGGTGCTCTTATTGCAACAATGATTAACTTCCAATTTACTGCAGCACCAAAAATTGGTGATAAAGTAATTGACATTCAAGATTTGTTTAATCAAATTTTCCCACGTTTAGTACCAGCATTGTTCACAGCAGGTATCTTCTGGTTATTAGGACGTAAAGGAATGACTTCTACGAAAGCTATTTTAGTTATTGTTGTTTTCGCACTTGCTATGGCTTTCTTTGGAATTCTAGGAGTTTAGTAGGCAAAATATGGCAAAAAATTTAATTTTAGTAAGTCATGGTACTTTTTGTGAAGAATTGAAAAATAGTACTGAGATGATTATGGGACCCCAAACAAATATCTATCCTGTACCTTACTACCTTCAGAAGGTGCGGAAGACTTCAAAGAAAAATTTCTTTCAGTTGTTGAGAACTTAGATGATTACATTGTTTTCGCAGATTTATTAGGAGGTACACCTTGTAACGTGGTGTCACGTTTATTGATGGAGGGATACCATTTCGAACTTTATGCAGGTATGAATATGCCGATGGTTATTGGTTTTCTAAACGGTGTTTTGTTAGGTTCTGAAGTTGATATCATCCATTATGGTAAGGAAAATATTCATCGTGTGAATGATTTATTATCTGACGATAGCGAGGATGATGAGTAGTCATTTGTTAGTTTCTATCCTGGTTCTAAGACTAGGGGAAACATGATTTCCGGTCGCTAATATCTAATTAGTTTCCTAGCTTAATTAAACAGCTAACTAAAGCAGAATTTGTTACATGATTATAAAGTTCCCCAATCTTATGCAAAAGAAAGTTTGGGGGACTTTTAAGCTTAAGAGGTCAACTATAATTAGATGTTGGATGATTTTATCGGTTTATTAAATGTATGTGTTAGCAACTAATTGTTCAAATAATAGAATGATTGTTTGAAATGAGAATAGGCTCTACTGCTAAAGTAATTAGAAATTTTAGATAAGAATTAAAACGGTATATACCATTTACAAAAATGAACATTTAGCATATAATATAAATGAATGGAGGCGTTTTTAAATGACAAAGTATATTAAAGCAGATGAATTTTATTATCCATATCAAGTGAAAAAAGCTGGTTACCTAGCTATCGAAGGAGATACTTTTGGGAGCTGGCAGACTGAAGTACCAAGTGATGCTGAAATCATTGATTATACTGGTTACAGTATTGCTCCTGGTTTAGTTGATACTCATATTCATGGTTTTGCTGGTGCAGATGTTATGGATAATAGTCAAGAGTCTTTGGAAACAATGAGTCAGGCACTTTTGGGAGCTGGGGTTACTAGTTTTTTACCAACTGGATTGACAGCATCATTTGAAACTTTAGATAATATTTGTCGTACTGCAGCTAGTTTTGTAGGTCAAGAAAGTGGAGCACGTATCCAAGGACTTTTCTTTGAAGGTCCATATTTTACTGAAAAATATAAAGGTGCGCAAAACCCTTCTTACATGCGTAACCCATCAATCGCTGAGTTAGATCAGTGGTTAGAAAGTTCAAAAGGATTGCTAAAAAAAGTTGCTTTAGCACCTGAACGTGATGAAGTGACTGAATTTATTAATTACGCACATAAAAAAAATGTTTTTGTTGCGTTAGGACATTCTGACGCTACTTATGATCAGGCTGCAAATGCCGTAGAAGCTGGAGCTTCAATTTGGGTTCATGCTTATAATGGTATGCGTGGACTTAATCATCGTGAACCTGGTATGGTTGGTGCAGTTTATGAACTTCCAAATACTTATGCAGAGTTAATCTGTGATGGTCATCATGTTCATCCATCAGCTTGTGAAATTTTGATGAATCAAAAACAATATGATCATGTTGTTTTGATCACTGATTGTATGAGTGCAGGTGGTCTTGAAGATGGTGATTATATGCTGGGTGAATATCCTGTTATTGTTGAAAAAGGGACAGCTCGTTTGAAATCTAGCGGTAGTCTGGCAGGATCAATTCTCCAATTGAAAGATGCTGTCAAAAATGTTGTTAATTGGGGTGTAGCTTCAAAAGCACAAGCAATTAGCATGGCTAGTTTGATACCAGCTATTTCTGTTGGTATTGATGATAAGTGCGGAAAAATTAAAGAAGGACATAAAGCTGATTTTATTGTTCTTGATAAGGACTTTGATTTGCGAGCAACTTATTTAGGTGGCGAAAAAGTCTGGAACGCCTAAACATGCGAGCTGAGATGAGAAATCTTGGGCTTTTAGTTTTTGCTAGATGAAAACTGTTTTTTTATCTCGTCTTTGAATGCTGGATGCTGAAATTAGTGAAGATGAGATTTCAGCTATTAGTTTTTTGTTTGAACCTAGACACTAAAAGTCATTTGTGCTAAAATACTCTTTAAAGAGAGAAAGTCTCATGGTGTTTCTTAGCGAGTCCGAGGTGGTGGAAGTCGGATGAAACTGAAGTGGGTCGCTGGCGCTTTCGCTTAGCAAGGCTAAGTTAAAATCAGATAAATGAAGTAATAAGATAGGGTGGAACCGCGTTTTAACGCCCCTTATGAGGTATCATATGGGTGTGTTGGCGGTTTTTATTATGGAAAACGTTAGCCTCCAAGATACGTCGCAAAATTAGTTACTAAAATAAGGAGTAGATACATGTCTAAAAAATTGACGTTTCAAGAAATTATTTTGACTTTGCAACAATTTTGGAATGACCAAGGTTGTATGTTGATGCAAGCTTATGACAATGAAAAAGGTGCTGGTACAATGAGTCCCTACACCTTCCTTCGTGCCATTGGTCCAGAACCATGGAATGCGGCTTATGTGGAACCATCACGTCGTCCAGCTGACGGTCGTTACGGTGAAAATCCTAACCGTCTTTACCAACACCACCAATTCCAAGTGGTTATGAAGCCATCACCATCAAACATTCAAGAACTTTACCTTGAATCATTGGAAAAATTAGGAATTAATCCCCTAGAACACGACATTCGTTTCGTTGAAGATAACTGGGAGAACCCATCAACTGGTTCAGCTGGCCTTGGTTGGGAAGTTTGGCTTGACGGTATGGAAATCACTCAATTTACTTACTTCCAACAAGTTGGTGGTTTGCAAACAGGTCCTGTAACATCAGAAGTTACTTACGGTCTTGAGCGTTTGGCATCTTACATTCAAGAAGTGGATTCTGTCTACGATATTGAATGGGCACCAGGTGTTAAATATGGTGAAATCTTCCTTCAACCAGAATTTGAACACTCAAAATATTCATTTGAAATTTCTAATCAAGATATGCTTCTTGAAACTTTGAAAATTTGAAGCAGAAGCAAAACGTTGCTTGGATGAACACCTCGTACACCCAGCTTATGACTACGTTTTGAAATGTTCACATACTTTCAACTTACTTGATGCGCGTGGTGCGGTTTCTGTAACAGAACGTGCTGGTTACATCGCTCGTATTCGTAACTTGGCTCGTGTCGTTGCCAAAACATTTGTGGCAGAACGTAAACGCTTGGTTACCCATTGCTTGATGAAGCAACACGTAAAAAATTATTGAAGGAGGATGTTGAATAATGGCTAAAAATTTACTTGTAGAACTTGGTTTAGAAGAATTACCAGCTTACGTGGTTACTCCAAGTGAAAAACAACTTGGCGATCGTATGGCAGCATTTTTGAACGAAAAACGTTGGCATTTGAAGGCATTCAAACTTTCTCTACACCACGTCGTTTGGCTGTTCGTGTGAGTGGTCTTGCTGATGCGCAAACTGATTTAACAGAAGATTTTAAAGGTCCTTCTAAGAAAATCGCATTGGACACTGACGGTAACTTCACAAAAGCGGCTCAAGGATTTGTCCGTGGTAAAGGGTTGACAACTGACGATATTGAATTCCGCGAAGTTAAAGGCGAAGAGTATGTTTACGTTACAAAACACGAAGCAGGAAAAGCTGCCAAAGAAGTGCTTATTGACATTCCAGAAATCTTGTCAGCAATGACTTTCCCAGTAAACATGCACTGGGCAAATAATACATTTGAATACATTCGTCCTGTTCACACATTGACTGTTCTTCTTGATGATGAAGCTCTTGATCTTGATTTCTTGGATATTCATTCAGGTCGTGTTAGCCGTGGACACCGTTTCCTTGGTCATGAAACAGAAATTGCTAGCGCTGATTCATACGAAGAAGATTTGCGTAGAGTCTTTGTTATCGCCGACGCTAAAGAACGTCAAGACATGATTGTTAACCAAATCAAAGACATTGAAAAAGTACAAAACGTCCAAGTTGAAATCGATGACGAATTGCTTAACGAAGTCCTTAACTTGGTTGAATACCCAACTGCTTTTATGGGAAGCTTTGATACGAAATATCTTGAAGTACCAGAAGAAGTGCTTGTCACATCAATGAAAAACCATCAACGTTACTTTGTTGTCCGTGACCAAGCTGGTAAATTAATGCCAAACTTCATCTCAGTTCGTAACGGTAATGCTGAGTACCTTGAAAATGTCATTAAAGGTAATGAAAAAGTGCTCGTGGCTCGTTTGGAAGACGGTGAATTCTTCTGGCGTGAAGACCAAAAACTTAAAATTGCTGACCTTGTGGCAAAACTTGACAACGTTACATTCCACGAAAAAATCGGTTCACTTTCTGAACACATGAAACGCAGCAAAGTAATTGCAGCTTACCTTGCCGAAAAAGCTGGGGCTTCTGCCGAAGAAAGCAAAGCTCTTGCTCGTGCTGCTGAAATTTATAAATTCGACTTATTGACTGGTATGGTTGGTGAATTTGATGAATTGCAAGGTATCATGGGTGAAAAATATGCCCTTCTTGCAGGCGAAGATGCCGCAGTAGCAACAGCTATTCGTGAACACTACCTTCCAAATTCAGCTGACGGTGACCTTCCAGAAACTAAAGTTGGTGCTCTTTTGGCACTTGCTGATAAATTGGATACTATCTTGTCATTCTTCTCAGTTGGCTTGATTCCATCAGGTTCAAATGACCCATATGCTCTTCGTCGTGCAACAGCTGGTGTTGTTCGTATCATGGATGCCTTTGGTTTGAAAATTCCAATGGATGAATTGATTGACAACCTTTACGCCTTGTCATTTGATAGCTTGACTTATGAACACAAAGCAGAAGTTATGGATTTCATCCGTGCGCGTGTTGAAAAAATGATGAGCAAATCAGTTTCTAAAGATATTAAAGAAGCTGTTCTTGCTGGTTCAAACTTTGTTGTGGCTGAAATGATTGAAGCTGCTGATGCTCTTGTTGAAGCAAGCAAAGCTGCTGATTATAAAGCCGCCGTTGAAAGTCTTTCACGTGTATTCAACCTTGCTGAAAAACACCAGCTGACGTGACTGTGGATGCAAGCTTGTTTGAAAATGATGAAGAAAAAGCTTTGGCACAAGCTGCAGCAGAATTGAACTTGTCAGGTAGCGCTAATGATAAATTGGCACAATTATTTGCTTTAAGCCCAGTTATCGACAAATTCTTTGACAATACAATGGTAATGGTGGATAATGAAGCTGTTAAAAATAATCGCTTGGCTATCCTTGCTGAATTGACTGCAAAAGCTAGCAGCGTAGCAGCATTTAACAAATTGAATACCAAATAAGAAGTGGCATTTCGCTTGCCACTCCTGACACAGTTGGTTAAAATTTTGCTAATGACTGCTAAGTTAGCATTGTCATTTTAGAGGCGTAGTAGCTAATTGATTTTCTGATTTGGTAAATTATAAGAAAGGAAAAAGCGTGTAGAATTTATGGATTTTATACGTTTGGTGAGTCTTACTCATGAATGAAAAAAGATTCAACGCATTAATGAACTTGCGCGTAAGAAAAAACAGTTGGTTTGACAGGTGCTGAAAAAGTTGAACAAGCTGAGCTTCGCAAAGAGTACATTGAAGGTATCGTCGCTCACTTCTTCACCATATCGCAGGGATTAAACTTGTTGATGAAGAAGGAAATGATGTGACACCAGAAAAACTAAAACAACTCCAACGCGAACGTGGTTTGCATGGCAGAAGCCTTGACGACCCAAATTCGTAAGATAGGAATCCCAGTCAGTAATGACTGGGATTTTTGTGTACAATGAGAAGGAAAAATGTCCATTTTAAAGTGGACACTAAAAGGAGTTTGTGATAATTAGAAAACGCATACAATAATAAGTGTGAAAGGAAAATGAAGATGAATAAAAAACAATTACAATTTGATGGATTGCTAGCAGTATTGCATCAGAATTCAGATTATATCACGGCAAAATCTTTATCCGAACAATTGAATTTATCTGAAAAAACGGTTTATCGTCTTGTAAAGGAAATAAATCAAAACTATTTTCCTGATGAACTTATCATAAAAAAGAGAGGACGTGGTTTTAAACTTAATAGACTTAAAAATTATGATACTTTAATAAATTCTAAGCAAAATGATTTTACACCAGCTAGTAGGCAAATTCAAATTTTGGAGAGATTGTTAACGATATCACCTAAAAAATTACTTATATATGACGTAGCACAAGAGTATTATGTCAGTGATTCCGTTATTATGAAAGATAAAATCGAGATTCAAAAGCGACTCAATCCCTTTCATTTAAAAATCTCAACTCGGACAGGCTATATTTTTATAACAGGTTCAGAATTGGATATTCGTAGAGCATTAGCGGATTTGGTACCGACGTTTAGCATGATTGATATTGACAATTTGTCTAATACTACTAACCAAAGTCATTTTGATTTAGAGCTTGCCAAAATTATTTTGGGAGAAATTGACCAAATTGAGACGGATTTACAGGCAAGGTTACCATACCCATACAATGTTAATATTTTTTCTCATCTTTACATTATGCTTGAACGGTTAAAAATTTCTAGTCGTAAAATCGCTAATGCAGAAGTAGTGGATATCAAGATGACAGATTACGATGACTCAATCTCAAAGAAAGTAAAAAGATTATAAATGATATTGGGAATCGTTTAGGGAGGAGGATTGATGATTTAGAAATTAATTATCTCTATCAATACTTGTATTCGTCAAGATTTCAACTTAGTACACATCAGCAAAAAATTGAATTTTCAACGCGTGTTGTTTCTGTAACAAAATTTTATTTTAAAAAGATGGAAATGA
>ENA-OQIC01000838-OQIC01000838.1-human-gut-metagenome-genome-assembly--contig:-NODE-838-length-12191-cov-1.718833_pt1 | contig 12191 bp, 16 predicted proteins | sample MGYA00242572_ERZ504736 | MGnify/ENA primary metagenome ERZ504736 (study PRJEB26092, sample SAMD00036201) | human gut metagenome | host: Homo sapiens | study: EMG produced TPA metagenomics assembly of... | reverse complement strand
CACAAGACTTCCCATCGACAGACGTTTTAAATAAGTCACTTTCTTTCCGACCGCCTCAAAACATTCTTTTGACTTGATGAAACTTCCCTTCACGGATCGTAAGGGTAATCTCCGACTCCTCACCGGAAGATAAAATTGTAAGTACTGCCGGAAGAGTCACTCTCTTTTCACCAATATCGACCCCTTTTCCAAACAACTCCACATCTTCTTCTGTCACGGTTCCCTCTATTTTGGCATAATACTTCTTATCCACATGCTTTTTCGGTGACAAAAGATCATGCGCCAGTGCTCCATCGTTTGTAATGAGTAAAAGTCCTTCGGTATCCTTATCCAGCCTTCCTGCAGGAAATAAATCCTTTCTCCTTCGATCTTCGATAAGGTCTATCACTGTCTTATCTCTTGGATCCTCTGTTGCCGATACAACTCCTGCCGGTTTGTTCAGCATATAATATTCATATTGGTGATAAGAGACAATCGCTCCGCTACATACAACTACTTGCTTCTCACAATCTACTTTCTCTTCCGGTTTTTTACAATCAGACCGTCCACAGTGACCAGTCCCTTCCGGATCATCTGTTTTGCTTCACTTCTTGTCCCGACCTGCATATCAGCAAGATATTTATCTAATCTCAACATTATGACTGCCATCTCCATCCTGGAAGATATTTATTCTTCACTGTTCCGACAGAGAGCTTTCCCCATCCCAGAGGATACTCATCGACACAGATCAGATACCATCCTTTTCTTTCTGTGAGACAAGATCTTCCACATCCAATGTCTCTCCTTTTAAATACTTGACCACGCGCTCATCTTCTGCTGAAAGACAAAGGCAGTACCTGTATTCTTCCTTTTTCAAATTCATCGCAAACGCCTGGCTTGGCTCAAATCTGTTCTTCTTCAGTTCTCCGAGAAGCAGACCCGTGCGTAGGAATCGAATCCCTCTGACATCCGGCAGATCCTCCGGCATATAGTAGACGCACTCCCCGTGGATTTCCAAACGGCTTTTCTCTAAGTCCCAACCGACATTTTCAAAAAACGCTTCGAGTTCCTCCGGAATCTTTCTCACACCTGTCTTCGCAATTCTGTCTGCTTTTATCCTTCTTTGTCTTGTCTGCTCTTCGTTTTCTTCCTTTGGTTGTTCCCCTTTCTGCAACAGTGCCACATAGTGTCCTTCTCCATGAAGCTTATGCGGGAACATCCGCACAGTCCTGGACAAGTCTTCCCGTTTGCTTCTGGAAACTTCCGGAAGTCCCGGACAAAATCCTTCGTACGGTGCAATCTCACAAATTTGAAATTCCGGATACTGCTCTAACAAATATTCGATCGTCCCTTCGTTTTCTTCCGAATCAAATGTACAAGTGGAATACAGCATCATTCCACCCGGCTTTAACATCCTCGCTGCCTGTGTCACGATACTTCTCTGAATCTTTGCAAAAAATTCCGGTCCATGTTCTTCCCATGCCTTGACCATCTTTTTATCTTTTCGGAACATTCCTTCCCCGGAGCAAGGCGCATCAATCAAAATCTTATCAAAATACTCCTCAAAATATTCCTCTATTTTCCCAGGTTCCTCACTCAGCACAAGTACATTTCCAATTCCAAACAATTCAATATTCTTTAACAATCCCTTCGCCCTGGAATTGCTGATATCATTTGCAACAAGTACACCTGTCCCATCCAGCTTAGCTCCGAGCTCTGTCGCCTTTCCTCCTGGGGCCGCACACACATCGAATACTTTATCTCCCGGATTGATTGGAAGACGATTTGCCGGAGTCATCGCACTTGGCTCCTGAAGATAGTAGAGTCCTGCAAAATAATACGGATGCTTTGACGGCTGTACATGGTCTCCATCGTAGTAAAACCCATTCTCAATCCATGGAATCGGCTTCAGTTCAAACGGAGAAATTTTCAGAAACTCCTCCACACTGATCTTTCTCGTATTTACGCGAAGCCCGTACAAACGCGGCTCATCATAACATTTTATATATTCTTCATATTCTTCCTGAAGCAAATCCTTCATTTTTTCTTCAAATTTAATTGGTAAATTCATTTTTTCCTCCAAATGGTATTATCTCAAAAAATCACCCAATATATTGTATCATATTCCATTTTATTACACCACCCCAAACCTCAGAGAAAAGTATCCCGTTCCCGCGCAGAAAAATACACTTTTGATGCACTGGTAGTCTAATGTTAATATCGATATCTCAGTTTTTTCTGCTCTGCATACTTCAAAATTGCATACGGGTTGATACTCATCTCAGTTCCATCCGGATAAATATAAATACCGAGATGCAAATGAACCGGAAACATTCCTTTTGTCCCGGCTTCTCCATACCCAGTATCTCCCATAAATCCAAGAAGCTGCCCGGCTTTCACCTGATCGCCAACCTTCAAATTTGCATAGGATCCAGGTGTGCATAATAAAAATACGCCCCCGCCTCATTCCAGATTCCAATCCGGTTCCCGCCTTTTTCAAGCCATCCGATCTTTGCCACAGTTCCATCCGTTATACTGATGATTGGATACAGCCCTCTTACATTTTCCCCCGCCATCAGATCCGTCCCCTCATGTCCTCTTTTTCCTCCATAATTTCGCTCTTCCATCCATGAATCTGCAAAGGACACAAATTTTCTGCCAGGCTTTTCTGATTCCGGTATCGGAAAATACTCCACTGCATTCCAGATTGCGCGGCAGGTAGTTCTGTATGATTTATAGGAAGGATTTCTCTTCCAGCGTTTTTCTCTCTCCTGAAATGTTTCACCGGAAATCTGCCACGGGAATGTTTCGTATCCGAATTTTGTCTCCAGCCAGTAGATTCCAAGGTCTCTGCCGGGGTCTTCTGCTTTCTGTATGTAGGACTCCATCTCCTCCGTCACATACTGTCTCCGAAACGCTGCTGTCTGAACTGTATTCGCATGCAGTCTTTCAGATTTCCCCTCTTCATAGACTTCATGCAGCCCAATCTGACAGAAAAATGCTGCCAGAAACACAAACAAAATCCGTCTGATCCTTTCCCGTCCAAATACTCCCTGTCTCATACTATCTGCCGCCCTGCAGTTTTTCTTCACCACCATTCTATGAATCTTCCTGTGACTTTATCCGTCATCCTTTCATTGCTTATGATATTTTTCGCATCCGGACCATACTTCCTATTTTCTAATCTCGAGGAGTATTGGACATAAAAAGTAATTTTCCCCCATATGAATAATTACAGAAAATCTATTTGGACATTCACAGGAGGTCATACTATGAAACGTAAAGCTGCAAGTTTTGGAATCATTCTTTTTTCCTCATCATGCTCTTGTGCCCGCAGGAAGTATTTTTTGGAGCAAGCAAAGGACTTCTTCTCTGGTTTCAAACAGTTCTTCCAACACTGCTTCCATTTATGATTCTGTTCCGGACTTTGATTTCTACAAACAGTATCGTCTACCTGGACCGGATCTTCGGACCTCTTTTTTGCAGATTCTTCCGTACTTCTGAAAACGCTTCTTTTGCCATTATCGCAGGATTTCTCTGTGGTTATCCAATGGGTGCCAAAGTTACCGCAGATCTTCTCCGGCAAGAACGAATTTCTAAGGCAGAAGGGCAATACTTGCTTTCTTTTTGCAATAATACTAGTCCGATGTTTATCATCAGCTACATCGTCTGGCAAAATTTTCAGGACAAATCCCTTCTTGTCCCGACTTTATTCCTTTTGTTTTTGACTCCGATTTTATCAAGTATTCTTTTTCTATCCTTTTTACCATAAAAAGCAAAAGACTTCTTCGCCAGAAAAAAACATTTCTGACAGCACAAAAAAACAGGCACCCCACATTTGTATCAAATTTCAAATGTTGGATACCTGCATTATGAATAGTTTTGAAGCGATCACAAAGATTGGAGGTTATATCATGCTCTTCTCCATCCTGATCTCACTATTGTCCTCTGCCCCACTGCAGAAAATTTCGCTTCTGCATATAGCACTTCCGTTTCTAGAAATCACAAACGGGATCTCAATGTTATGCGCCGCTGACACTTCCTGCGCTGTACGCTTCGTTCTGACACTTTCTCTCACGGCATTCGGCGGTGTCTGCTCGATTGCACAGACAAACTGTATGTTAGAAGGAACCGGACTTTCCATATTTCCTTATTTCCTTCAAAAACTGATCACCGCAATTCTCTGTGGGATGCTGTCAGCTCTTTTCTTCCAACTCTTCGTCTAGCCTTAGTTCTGAGTTGCATTTCCGTCATACTCTGCTTCTTCCGGCTGAACAAGTTCCGCACGATTTGCACGTACAACGTCATAGCATTCTTTCAGTGAATTTACAAGTCCATCAAATTTAGATGTATAACTGTCCATTGTGTGTCCGACAATACTTTCAACACCTGCTAAAAGTTCGTCTGTATATTGTACAGCACCTAACCGGATATCATTTGCATCATTTGTAGCATTATCAAGAATCTGCTGCGCCTGCTCTGTCGCTGCCATCACAACTTCATTTGCCTGCGCATAAGCCTGCTGCATAATCTCATGCTCACTTACCAGCTCGTTTGTCTGTACATGCGCTTCCTCCAGCATACTGTCTGCTTTTGCCTGCGCATCTGCAAGAATCGCATCCTTATTAGAAATAATCTTCTGATAACGCTTGATCTCATCCGGTGTCTTCATGCGGAGTTCCCGAAGTAATTCATCAATGTGATCCTTATTTACGATAATCTTTGATGTAGATAATGGCTTAAACGGACATCCGTCAATATACTCCTCAATCTCTTCAATAATCTGCTCAATACGGCTGCTCATAGTTACACTCTCCTTTTGGTTTTCATCTTTTCTTCTATCTTATCTACGACCAGTTCTGGTACAAACTGTGTGATGTCGCCTCCAAATGCTGCCACTTCTTTTACAGTTGTCGAGCTAAGAAACGAATACTCCAGACTTGTGGTCAGAAACATCGTCTCTATCTCTGGTTCTAACTTGTGATTGGTCTGTGACATTTGCAACTCATATTCAAAATCTGTAATCGCGCGCAGTCCTCTTACAATTACCTTTGCACCGATCTGCTTTGCAAACTCTACCAACAATCCGTCAAAGGCCATCACCTTGACATTTGGCAGATCTTTTGTCACTTCTTCTAGTATTCTAACACGTTCTTCCACAGAAAACAACGGCGTTTTTGCTTTATTATTCAGCACACCGACAATTAATTCATCTGCGATCTGACCGGAGCGCCGGATCATATCCAGATGTCCAAATGTAACCGGATCAAAACTGCCCGGATAAATTGCTCTTAACATACTCTTTCGCTTCCTTCCAGTGCGAGGAACAAATGCAGATTGGTCTTATATTCTTTCTTTTTCAACACTGAAAATCCAAAAGATTCTACATAAGAAAAGTCCGTCGACTTAGATGCCTCTACGATGATCACACTGTCCTCATCAATCAGCTTCGATTCTGCAAGATACTCCAACACCTGCTTTTCCAACAGTTTATTATATGGCGGATCCATAAAAATATAGTCAAATGTTCCGCTTCCTTCCATGCGTCTGAGCGCAGTCATAACATCTGTCGCCATCGTCACCGCGCGTTCTTCCAATTTTGTTTTCTTCAGATTCTCTTTGATACACGCCATCGCTTTCGGATTCTGCTCCACAAATACAGCTTCCCCGGCTCCTCGGCTAAGTGCCTCAATCCCGATTCCTCCGCTTCCGGCAAACAGATCCAGAAATCTGCAATCATATAAGTAAGGAGAAATCATATTAAACAGCGTTTCCTTAATACGGTCCGTTGTCGGTCTTGTATCCAGACCATCCAATGTCTTTAATTGTAATCTTTTCGCGCTTCCTGCAATTACTCTCATAAGTTCTCCTTTCTCTCTTTCTCATTTTTACCGGCAAGCATCTGACTGCATTTTCAGAAAAGTATACCGGTTCTCGTCTATTATATAAATTTGTTGTAATATTGTCAAATATAAAAAGAATGTGCCTTGGCACATTCTTTATACTTTATGGAACTCCTCTACATCGATCACAAAGATGGTGGCTCCTCCGGCTTCTACTGTGATTGGCACAAACGAATAATTGCTCACAGGAGCACCGCTTCCCATATATGGAGCCTGCACTTCGATCTGCTGTCTCTTTGCGCATTCTTCTTTCACAATCTCAATTACTTCCGGAACTTTCTCATCCTCTGTACCGATCATCAATGTTGTATTTCCTCTCTTTAAAAATCCACCGGTACTGGAAGCTTTGTGACACTGAACTTTTTCTCATTCAATTTTCTTGTCGCTCTTTCACTATCTTCATCATGTACGATCGCATATACTAACTTCATTTCAAAGCCCCCTTCACATGCTCTTGCTTTTCCGTTATTTTACCATTTTTTTATAAAATATGCAATCAAAGAATGAGAAAAAGCGCATAGGATTTCCCATACGCTTTTCTCATTCTTCTACCTTTTGATCAACATTCCGGCTTATTTACCAGCCATCTGTTTCTCCTGCTGTTCAATCATTTTCTTTACCATATATCCACCAACAGATCCGTTCTGTCTGGATGTGAGGTCTCCGTTATATCCTTCTGTTAAAGGTACTCCAAGCTCGTTTGCTACCTCGTATTTGAATTTGTCTAATGCTTCTTTTGCTTCTGGTACTGCTGTTCTGTTTGATGAACGACTTGCCATGATTTTTCCTCCTTTAAATAACTATCTTTTTGTTTTTGTAACAATTGTTTTTTGTTACATGGATAGTATATGGAGTTTTTCTGTTCTTACACTGGAAATTTTTTCTTTTTCGCAATACGACAATTTTACGTTTCTTCTAAGCTTGTATTTTATCCTTTTACAGTGTATTCTCGATCGCACTTTTCTGCACAGAATGCTGAATATGTTCTTTTAGATTTCTGCACGCCTCTTCTTCAAGCCCTTTTCCATTTTTCAAAATCCAGTCTGCCGCCTCATTTGCTCTCTGGAGAATCTTCGCATCTTGAAAGACGTCTCCAAGCCGGAAATCCATCAGACCGCTCTGCCTGATCCCGAAGAGATCTCCCGGACCGCGGAGCTTTAAATCTTCATTCGCAATATAAAATCCATCGTTAGAACGATTCAAAATTTCCAGACGTTCTTTTGTCTCTTTCCCTTTCGAACCACTCATAAAGATGCAGTAGGACTGATAGTTCCCTCTGCCGACACGTCCGCGCAGCTGGTGAAGCTGTGCAAGTCCAAACCGTTCTGCGTTTTCGATCATCATGACCGTAGCATTAGGAACATTGATCCCGACCTCGATCACAGTTGTTGACACAAGCACCTGCGATTCATTCTTTCCGAACCGCTCCATAATATCATCCTTTTGCGACTGTTTCATTTTCCCGTGCAGAAAATCTACAATAATGTCCTCCCCCAATTCTCCCTGTAGCTTTTCCGCATAATCGATAACATTTTCCGCCTCCATATGTTCACTCTCTTCCACCATCGGACAGATTACATAACACTGCCTTCCCTCCGCTACCTGGCGTCTGATAAACTGGTATGCCGTCTTTCGATAACTGGTATCAACGACACAGTTTTTAATCGGGAGCCTGTTCGCCGGAAGTTCATCGATCACCGACACATCCAGATCCCCGTACAAGATGATTGCCAATGTACGCGGAATCGGTGTCGCGCTCATAACAAGAATATGAGGCAGTTCCCCTTTTCCCGCAAACTGTTCTCTCTGTTTTACTCCAAATCGATGCTGTTCGTCAGTCACAACAAGTGCCAGATTCGCATAAGTTACTTTCTCCTGGATCAGCGCGTGCGTTCCGACAATGATCTGTGCCTGCCCCGATTCGATACGCCCGTATGCAAGCCGTTTTTCTTTTGCTGTCATCGAACCTGTCAGCAATTCTACTTTTAACGGAATCTCATATTGTTCAAACATCTCTGTGATAGAATCAAAATGTTGTCTTGCAAGCACCTCTGTCGGAGCCATCATCGCTCCCTGCCAGCCACAGAACGCCACACTCATCAAACTTAAGACTGCTATGATCGTCTTACCTGATCCGACGTCCCCCTGAATCAGACGCGCCATCGTATGTGTGCCTGCCATATCTTTTTGAAGCTGTTCCCATACTTTTTTCTGGGCATTCGTCAATTCATAAGGAAGCTTTTTCAAAAACGCTTCTATCTCCTCTGATGGATGAATCGGAAACTGATTTCGACTTCGCTCTTTCTTTTCTTTCATTTGCCGTAGCGAAAGAATAAATACAAGGAACTCCTCAAAGACCAATCTTTCGCGCGCCTGATAAAATTCCTGCTTTTCTTTTGGAAAATGTATTCCTCTCACTGAAAAGTTATACTCTGCCAGATGGTATTTCATACGCACGGTTGCCGGAAGGATCTCTTTTTGCAGTTCTAGATACTCAAGAGCCTGTCGCACCGCTTTCATCACCGCATTATTTGTCAGTCCTGCCGTCAGGGGATAGATTGGCTGAAGCGTATCTAATTTTTTTTCATAGCTATCCGCCGGAGAAAAATCTCCGGATGTTCCATAACTCTAACTCCCTTTTTTGTCGCAACCCTTCCGCGCAGAATCACAATCTGACCATTTAGCAGTGTATTTCTCAGAAAAGGCATCCGGTACCAGACAACTTTTATTGTTCCCGTCATGTCTTTTAGATATCCGCTTGTCACCTGAGCCCCCCGACTGCTCACCTGAAGCGTCCCATAAATCATGCCTCTGACCGCCTGCACTTTCTGTTCCTGAATCTCCCCGATACTAACAGGTGGATCATAGACATCATACCCTCGCGGAAAATACCGAATCAGATCTCCCACGGTAAAAACCCCTAGTTTCTGAAACAGCTTTTCTGTTTTCTCTCCAATTCCTTTTAATTCTCCGACTCCCGACTGCTCATTCATGAATTTCTTTTTTCTCCTTTTTTAGTAGATTTTTCACCGACCACTTTCTTAAAATACCTCGATAGAAAAAAGCCGTAAGACAAATCGATTGTTGCACTATCCCACCATTTCTGATTTTCCCTTGTGCAGCCCGATCTTATCCCACGGCAACTTTCCATATATGATTTTCTAATGGCAGAATTGCTCTGCTTCTCTCCTACTCAACAGATACTACATAATAGTAAATCGGCTGACCTCCAAAATGTGTATCTACATCCACGTCCGGATAAGTCTCTTCCAGTTCTTCTGTGAATCTGTCCGCCTCTTCCTCGGATACCTCTTCCCCATAGTACAGGCTGATTAATTCTGAGTCTTCTGTCACAAGATGTGCGAGCATCTCCTTTGTTGTCTCCTCCACGGAAGTTCCGACAGCAAGAATTCCACTGTCACCGATTCCCATGATATCTCCTTGATGAATTTCCTTGTCATCAATCTTTGTATCTCTGACCGCATAAGTTACCTGGCCTGATTTTACATTTTTTATTTCTTCCAACATAGTTTCTTCATTCCAGTCAGCATCATTTTCCGGGGAAAAATTGATAATTGCTGTAATGCCCTGAGGCACGGTCTTTGTCGGAATTACAATAATATCTTTATCTTCTGTCAGCTCTTTTGCCTGATTAGCGGCAAGAATGATATTCTTATTATTCGGAAGAATAAAGATATGTTTTGCATGAACCGCATCGATAGCTGTGAGCATGTCCTCTGTACTTGGGTTCATTGTCTGACCGCCTTCAATAATGTAGTCTGCTCCAAGTTCACGGAAAATCTCGTTCATTCCTTCTCCGATAGAAACTGCGATAAATCCCATATCTTTCATAGGAATTTCTTTCTTCTCAGCAGCCTGCTGTGCTGCGAGTTTCTCTGCATCACGAATCAGCTTCTCTTGATGTTCCTCACGCATATTGTCAATCTTCATACGAGACAACTGTCCATAAGTGAGTGCTTTCTGAATTGCAAGACCCGGATCATTTGTGTGCACATGGATTTTCACAATCTCATCATCTGCAACACATACAATAGAATCTCCGATCGATTCCAGATAAGCTTTAAATTCCATCTCATCTGCCTCTGTAAAATGCTTTTCTGTCATGATGATAAATTCTGTGCAATAACCAAACTTAATATGTGCAGCTGTATCCTGGCTGACTCTTGTCACAGTAGCATCACTTCCTGCGGAAATCGCGCTATAATCTACCTCTTTGCCAAGAAATGCATCATAAGCACCCTTTAAAACTTCTAAAAGTCCTTGTCCGCCGGAATCCACAACACCCGCTTCTTTTAAGACCGGGAGCATATCCGGTGTCTGAGAAAGTACATATTCGGCATGTGCGATCACTTGCGGGATAAACTCTTCCAAGTCATCTGTCTCTCCGACCAGTTCCATCGCTTTCTCTGCAATCCCTCTTGCAACAGTAAGAATCGTACCTTCCTTTGGTTTCATGACAGCCTTGTAAGCGGTCTCCTTCGCTTTTTCACATGCATTGGCAAGTACAACTACATCTACTTCATCATACTCCTTTATCCCCTTTGTGAAACCACGGAACAGCTGAGAGAGAATAACACCGGAATTTCCTCTTGCACCTCTGAGGGAACCAGATGAAATTGCCTTTGCAAGTGTCTCCATCTCCACTTTCTCCAACGCAGATACTTCTTTGGCTGCTGACATGATAGTCAGAGACATATTGGTACCCGTATCTCCATCTGGAACCGGAAATACATTCAGTTCGTTGATAAATTCTTTCTTTGCTTCTATGTTCGCAGCTCCTGCCAGAAACATCTTTCTGAGCATCCCTGCATTCATTGTCTTCATTGCCACAATGAGTTCCTCCTTAACTAATCAATAACTCTTACGCCTTCTACGAAGATATTGATCTTCTCCACCGGCATACCAGAAAATTCTTCTACTTTATATTTGACGTTACTGATCAGATTATCAGATACCGCCGAAATACTAACCCCATATACAACGATCACATGAAAGTTTAAAGTAATCTTGTTCTCATCTGAGATGGATACCTGAATCCCGTGTGTCAGGCTTTCTTTCTTTAGTAATTTTACAAGTCCGTCCTTCATGCTGACTGCTGCCATTCCGACAATCCCGAAGCACTCCACAGCAACCGAACCTGCATATTTTGCAATTACCTCCGAATCAATAGTAATGATTCCAAGTTCTGTACTCATACAACCTTTCATATCTATTCCCTCCAATTCTTTTGGATTTTTCGCTTCGCATGCATTTAACATATGTATTATACTCTGTTTTGCTTCACTTTACAAGAATTCCTACTAAAGTTTTCCTTTTTGAATTTTATGCTTGCAAAATCCAACACTTTCTGATAGAATAAACAGTGTTATGAGTCTAAAGAAGACTATTAAGATCGTTAGGAGGTGCAATTATGGCTAAATGTGCTATTTGTGAAAAGGGTGCTCACTTCGGAAATAACGTAAGTCACTCTAATAGAAAAACACCAAAAATGTGGAAATCAAATGTAAAATCAGTAAGAGTTAAAACAGAAGGCGGTTCTAAAAAAATGTATGTTTGTACTTCTTGCTTAAAATCTGGCAAGTTGAACGATGCTTAATACAGCCTTAAAAAAGAGCCTGTATCTTATCGTTTTGATAAATGATAAGATACAGGCTCTTTTTCTGTTCGAAAGCCAATTTCACGAAAAGAAAAAACAGAGGAAAACTTCTCCCTGTTTTCCTATCAGCAGCTAAACAGCAAATATCCTGCCAGAATACAGATCAGTATCAGCATCACTGTCCAGAAAGTATTTTCAAGGAACATTGTAATCAACATCCCGATCGCCACAAAAAACAGCGCAAATCCCGCAACACGTTTCATCTATGTCCCCCGTTTCAAACACTTTCTTTACTTCCAGTTTATGCAGCTTTCTGTTCTTATGCCTGTCCGTTCTTATCTGCTTCCGCTTCACTCAGCATTTCATTTACTTCTTTTTCTGTCACTGTCTTCTCGCCCTTGGAGCTAAAGCGGTCAATAACCTCTGGAACCATATCAAGAATTTTTGTGATAGTATCCTGATTTTTAATGTTCACAAGTCTTGTTGTACCATTCTGAATAACAAGAACTGCACTCGGTGACATCTTTCCACCAAGACCTCCTCCCGCTCTGTCTTTCTGTTCACCTGCAAAAGCTCCTGCTCCAACACCAAAGGAAACCTCCACCAGCGGCAGGATGATCGTGTCTCCAATATGAATCGCCTCACCTACCACTGTCTTCGAAGAAAGGACACTGTCCATTCCATGAAAAAGA
>ENA-OQIC01000837-OQIC01000837.1-human-gut-metagenome-genome-assembly--contig:-NODE-837-length-12237-cov-1.884889_pt1 | contig 12237 bp, 19 predicted proteins | sample MGYA00242572_ERZ504736 | MGnify/ENA primary metagenome ERZ504736 (study PRJEB26092, sample SAMD00036201) | human gut metagenome | host: Homo sapiens | study: EMG produced TPA metagenomics assembly of... | reverse complement strand
CGATGACGAATAGAAGAAAAAATAGATGAGGAAATAGCATTTGTTACGAAAAAATAAACAACAGATGCTATTTTTGTATGATTAACTCGACAATAAAAAAATGGTGTCGTATAATAAGTAGTGTTACGTTAATCAGTTAAAGTGAAAGAGTAACAAATAATACGAAAGAAGCAGCAGAACAATGAAAATTCTAGTATGTATGAAACAGGTACCGGCAGGTACTAAAGTTGACATTGACCCAGAAACAGGGGCAATGAAGCGTTTATCCGGGGAGACAAGAACGAATCCGTATGATTTATTTGCCTTGGAAGCAGCATTACAATTAAGAGAGAAGTAGGAGGAAGTGTTACAGTTCTCACCATGGGACCTCCACAGGCTGAGGAGATGATGAGAGATGCGTATACGATGGGAGCAGATGATGCAGTCATTTTATCTGACCGCAAGTTTGCAGGAGCAGACGTGCTTGCAACATCTTATGCACTATCTCAGGGAATCACTGCGATCGGAGATATAGATCTTATTATTTGTGGAAAGCAGACAACCGATGGAGATACCGCTCAGGTTGGGCCAGCGATCGCAGAGCATTTAGGAATCCCACATGCAGCATGGGTGTCTGAGATCGTAGATGCAGACAGCGAGTCTATTCAGGTAAAACAGGATTTAGTCAGTGTATCACAGACTTCAAAGATTCCATATCCATGTCTGATCACAGTTGACAAAGACATGTGTGTACCAAGATTACCATCTTATTTACTGCAGAAACAGTCCAAAGACCGCCCAGTGAAGATCATGGCATTTGAAGATATGGCAGATCAGAACTTAAGCAAATATGGACTTGTCGGATCACCAACCGCAGTAGAGAAAATGTTTGCACCGCCAGAAGTAGAAAAGCAGGTTTATTTTGACGGGGATGCAAAAGAAAAGACAAAACAATTATTTGACGTATTAGTGAATAAGAAAGTGATTTAGGTGAGATGACATGGAACTAATAAAATTTGATGCAAAACGCTGCAGTCTATGTGGTAAATGCGTGGAAAAATGTCCGTTTGGGGCATTAAGTTTTGAAGACAATGGGATTGTTGTCGGGGACACTTGCCGAATGTGTGGAATGTGTGTCAGACAATGTCCGGAAAAAGCGATTAGCTTTGAGCAGAAAGCAGGATCATTTGATAAAGACAAATGGAAAGATTTTTTGATCTTTGTAGAACAAGAACGTGGAGACATTCATCCGGTTGCATTTGAATTGATCGGTGAAGCAAGAAAGATGGCTTCGAAGTAAATTTTAAAGTCAAATGCGTGATCGCAGGTGGAGCAGGAACTATTGAGAATGCACATAAACTTCTAGACTATGGAGTTGATCAGGTCTTTGCATATGAGGATGAATCCTTAGAAGGATTCAGAGCAGACTGTTATACAGATGTTGTTGCAGAATGTATCGCAGCACAGAAGCCAAGTTCTGTCTTGATCGGAGCAACAGCACTTGGAAGATCATTAGCCCCAAGACTGGCAACAAGATTCCATACAGGATTAACAGCTGATTGTACAATCCTTGATATTAAGTCAAACACAGACATGGTACAGATTCGTCCAGCATTTGGTGGAAATATCATGGCTCAGATTTCTATCACAAAATCAAGACCACAGTTTGCAACTGTAAGATACAGAGTTATGGATGCGGCACAGAAGGTTGAGAGCACAAAAGGAGAGGTTATTGTCTGTTCAGTGAAGGAAGAGATGAAACAATCTCCGATCGAGATCTTAAAATCCGAAGTGATTGAGAAGACAAAGAACATTGAAGATGAAGATGTCTTAGTTGTAGCAGGACGAGGGGTCCGCAATGAAAAAGATGTGGAAATGTGTGAAGAATTAGCCAAAGCTTTAGGTGGACAGTTAGCATTTACAAGACCGATGATCGAGAATGGTTTTGGGGATGTTGCACATCAGGTTGGATTATCTGGAAGAACTGTTCGTCCAAAACTGATCATTACTTGTGGAGTTTCTGGTGCGATTCAGTTTACATCTTGTATGACAGGATCTGAATGCATCGTAGCGATCAACAATGATCCAGAAGCTCAGATTTTCAATGTGGCACACTATTGTATCGTTGATGATCTGTACAAAGTCGTTCCATATCTGACAGAATTAGTAAAACAACAGAAAGGGGACGAATAAGATGCCATATCCATATAAGAAGATGACCCAGGAAGATTTTGATAAGATCATTGAAATCACAGACAACGAACGTGTATGGGTCGGCGATGAGATCGCAAAAGAATATTACAAAGACGAGATGCCAGAATATGGAGTATTTCCACCGGAATTATACGTGGAAGTATTGAATAAAGAAGAAGTTTCAGAAATCATGAAATATGCTTACGAGCAGAATATTCCAGTTGTCTGCCGTGGGGCCGGAACAGGACTTGCAGGTGGAGCAACTTGTAAATACGGTGGAATCATGTTATCTGTGATGCGTATGAATAAGATTTTTCCAGTGGATCACAAGAACCAGACGATCACGGCACAGCCAGGAGCATTGTTAATTGATATTCAGGCGGCAGCTAAAGAAGAAGGATTATTCTACCCACCAGATCCAGGAGAAAAAACAGCTTCTATCGGTGGAAATGTCATTACCAACGCAGGTGGAATGAAAGCGGTAAGATATGGTCTTACAAGAGACTTTGTCCGTTGTATTGAAGCAGTTATGCCAGATGGTTCCATCATGAATTTCTCATCCAATGTCGTAAAGAATACAACAGGATTTGATGTGAAAGATTTAGTGATTGGTTCTGAGGGAATCTTATGTATTTTGACAGAAGTTACGTTAAAGTTATTGCCTGCACCAACATGTTCAAGTACATTGGTTATGCCATTTAGAAGCTTGGAAGAATGTGCTGATATGGTGCCAAAAGTATTAGATCTGCCATTTGTTCCAACAGCGATTGAATTTTTGGAAAGAGAATTGATCGATATTGTAGAAAGAAGTCTACATAAACTGTTTCCAGTGAAACACGGAGAAGCAGTATTGATTGTTATGTATGATGCATCAAGCAAAGAAGAACTTGATCGTGCAGTAGAAGCAGCTGCAGAAGCGGCATTAGAAAATGGAGCTTTAGATTGTAATATCGCAGGAACGCCAGAACGTGCGGCATCTGTGTGGGAAGTACGAGGAGCAATTCTTGAAGGAATGAAGGCAGATTCCGTTGCACAGGAAGAATGTGATGTTGTTGTTCCAAGATCAGAGATTGCAGAATATGTAAAACAGGCAAAGAAGATTGCATCTGCACATGGAATCCGTGTAGAGCCATGTGGTCATTGCGGAGATGGAAACATTCATACCGAAATGCTTCGTGGACCAGAGATGAGCGATGAGGAGTGGAAGAAGGCAACCCATGAATCATTAACAGAATTATATGCATTATCAAAAAAACTTGGTGGACAGTTATCTGGAGAACATGGAATCGGAAATGGACGTCTTGATTTCTTAGAGGAATTTGCGGGACAAAGAATGATCGAACTATACAAGTCTATTAAACGTGCATTTGATGATAAGCTGATCTTGAATCCAGGAAAAATGATCAAGATCGATGAAAACTAGAATATCAGACTACATTAAGAGAAAAGAGAGGACGACAAAATGAGCGGCAAAAAAAGTTTACTAGTTGACAAGAGTAAGATGCCTCTTGCCATGGGAATCGCATTTGTGGCATTTACGACACAGTTCGGAGGTGGATTCGCTTCCGGAGCACAGATTTATCAGTATTTTATCAACTACGGAATCTGGTGTCTGTTAATGCCACTGATCACACAAGGATTATATGCATTATTTTTCTGGTATGGAATGCGTTATGCATACAAACATAAAACATATGATTACAGAAGTTTTTCTGACAGTTTATATGGAAAGACAAAGACCAATCATGTCAAATCTATATGAAATCTGTTATCTGATCATGATCGGAACGGCATCCGCTGCAGCATTTGCAACTGGTGGATCAACACTTCAAATGCTATTTGGAATCCCATACTGGGTATGTACATTGATCATAGCGGCATTTATTTTCGTGATCGCACTTTTTGGAACAAGTGTCGTAAGAAATGTGCATCTACTTTAAGTGTACTGATCTTGATCGGATTAGTTTTGTATTAGTACCAAACATCATCGTACAGTGGGATGCGATCACAGCAGCAATCTCTAACTTAGTATCAGGAAAGATGCCTGTGATCTCTGGAGAAAGCGGAGCTTTTGGACCAGCCTTATATTCTGCAGTTTTATATTTCTTCTTCCAGTTAGCATCTGTATCTGTTATGTACCAGCATATGGAACCTGTGACAGATAAGAAGCAGATCAACAAAGCAGCCATTGAGATTTTTGTATTTAATTTCTTTGCAATGGAATTATCCATCATCGGATTATTAGCCGTTGCATACGCAGCAGACCTTGTAACAGCAACAGTTCCTATGTTAGTTTTAGTACAAAATGGAGTATCTTCAGGATTATTAACACCGATCATCTCTGTTTTGATCATCCTTGGATCTATTTCAACGGCGGTAAACATGATCTCTGGAATCGTAACAAGATGTGTCAATGCAGTAGAGCGTCGTATGAGATCTGAGCAGGAAAGACAGAATGGACATTTAGTAAGAAATGCCATTGCAACACTGATCTTTACATTTTTAGCATTTGCGATCGCACAGTTTGGATTGTTGGCTGTTGTAAAACAGGGATATGCGTACCTTGGATATGCAGCATTTATCACATTGTTTATTCCATTTATCATTCATGTGATCGTGACAAAAGGAAAAGAGATTTAAAAATTATTTTTGGGGAAAGAATTTATTATGAAAAAGTTAGGGTTAACGATATTTCCAAGAAAGGCAAGAAAATAAGCTAAAAATTAAAAAAGCAATAAAGTACGAAATAGAAACTTGCTTTTTAGAGAAACTTGCTATATACTTATTAAGTTATAAAAACAGGGAGCTTGTTAAACAGGCTGAGAGGAAAGTAAAACTTTCGACCTTTGAACCTGATTTGGGTAATGCCAACGTAGGAAACGAAGATGATAAGTCGCGAACATACGGAAAGTTACAAAATCAGTAGCTTTCCGTTTTTTTCGTATGATAAAGGATTCCTATTATGGAAGAATTTACAATGATACGAAACAATGCGGTCAACTGGGAGCACCACTTTTGATCGCAATAGAAAAATAATGCATAAGAGAGAAAAGGAGAGATACTTATGAGAACAGCATTATCAATCGCTGGAAGTGATTCCAGTGGAGGCGCTGGAGTTCAGGCTGACTTAAAGACCATGACAATGAATGGTGTATTTGCAATGAGTGCGATCACAGCACTGACGGCCCAGAATACAACCGGCGTAACAGGAATATTAGAAGCAGATCCAGAATTCTTAAAGAAACAGATCGACGCAGTTTTTGAAGACATCAGACCCGATGCAGTCAAGATCGGGATGGTTTCCTCAAGCGGACTGATCAAAACGATTGCAGAAAGATTACAGCATTATAAAGCGGAGAATATCGTTGTTGACCCAGTGATGGTAGCAACAAGCGGATCACGATTATTAGAAGAAGATGCCGTAGATACATTAAAGAAAGAATTATTACCGATCGCTACGGTAATTACACCGAATATTCCAGAAGCTGAGATTCTTTGTGGAATGGAGATTCACACAGAAGAAGACATGGTAGCGGCTGCAAAAGCGATCTATGAAGATCTTGGATGCGCAGTGTTATTAAAAGGTGGTCATAATATTAACGATGCAAATGACCTTTTATATACAAAAGAAGAAGTTTCCTGGTTTAAAGGAAAAAGAATCAATAACCCAAATACACATGGAACAGGATGCACTCTTTCAAGTGCTATCGCAGCAAATCTTGCCAAAGGTTTTGACCTTAAGATTTCTGTACAGCGTGCAAAAGACTATATTTCAAGAGCATTGGCAGATATGTTAGATCTTGGAGCTGGAAGCGGACCAATGAATCATGCATTTGATTTAAAAGATGAATGGAAAGAGGAGGCATAGACAATGGGTAGCAGAAGAACATCAATTTTTGAAAACGGACTGATCTGGTTTGGAGCCGGAGTGTCCTTGGCAGAAATTTTAACAGGTACATATTTCGCATCCTTAGGATTTTCTACAGGATTATTAGCAATCATCATTGGACATATCATTGGATGTGGTATGATGTTTTTGCCGGATTTATCGGTGGAAAGACAAGAAAAAGTGCAATGGAAACGGTAAAAATGAGTTTTGGATCAACGGGAGCTTTGTTATTTGCAGTGTTAAATATCCTGCAGTTAGTTGGATGGACAGCGATCATGATCTATGACGGATCATTAGCAGCAGCAGGAATCTTCAATATTGCGAACTGGGTATGGCCAGTCATTATCGGAGGATTGATCATTATCTGGATTCTGGTAGGAATTGAAAATCTAGGAAAGATCAATACGGTTGCAATGGCAGCATTATTTATTTTGACATTAGTTTTAAGCTTTATTATTTCGGACATGGTTCATTAAAGCCGGTTGCAAATGATGGATTAACTTTCGGAGCAGCTGTAGAACTTGCAGTTGCCATGCCATTATCATGGTTGCCACTGATCAGTGACTACACAAGAGAAGCTAAAGAACCAACGAAAGCAACATGGGCAAGTGTGATTGTTTATGGATTGGTCAGCTGCTGGATGTATGTGATCGGTATGGGAATCTCTATCTTTACAGGAGAATCTGATATCGCACAGATCATGGTAAAAGCAGGACTTGGAATTGCAGGATTATTAATTATCGTATTCTCAACTGTAACAACAACATTCTTAGATGCTTGGTCTGCCGGAATTCCAGTGAATCCCTATCTAAGAATATCAATGGAAAATGGATCGCTGTCGCGGCAACAGTGATCGGAATGATTGGGGCAATTGTTTATCCGATGGACGATATCACAGATTTCTTATATCTGATCGGATCAGTCTTTGCACCAATGATCGCTGTACAGATCGCAGATTTCTTTATCCTTCATCAGGACTTCTCAAGAAAATCTGTATGTATTCAGAATATGATCGTATGGGTAATTGGATTTATCGCATATCGCTGGCTGATGGGTGTCGATACGATTCTTGGAAACACACTTCCTGATATGGTGATCACGATTGTTTTAAGTGTGATCGTAAGTTTATTGTTTGGGAAGAAGAATGATTAAGCCCTTTATAAATTTCTTAGTTATGTAGGTACAAATGCAATTTATACTTTTGACACTTACATCATATAATAATAACATATAATACCCTATAAGATATTTCTATATCCTGTAGGGTATTTTTTGATTGAAATCTATTGACAATCAAACTCATATTTCTTATAATTATATTATTCCTATTAGAATTATATGAAATATAACGAAGAAGGTGACAGATATGAAAGAGATATTATGCTTTGGAGATTCCAATACATATGGACTGATCCCAGGTACAACAAGAAGATATGACAGAGAAACAAGATGGACAGGAATTTTAGCAGAGAAGCTTTACGATAAAGGATATCGAATTATAGAAGAAGGATTATGTGGAAGAACCAGTGTATTTGACGATGCGACAAGAGATGGAAGAAATGGAGCGAAAGTACTTCCAATGCTCTTAGAGACACACGCACCACTTGACCAGGTTGTTTTAATGCTTGGAACCAATGACTGCAAAACATATAACCATGCAAGTGCAGATCGCATCGGAAAAGGAATCGAAAAACTGATCCAGCAGATCAGAAAAGCTGATTCAGCGATCGATATTTTATTAGTATCTCCGATCGAATTAGGAGAAGATGTATGGAAACCAGGATTTGATCCCGAATTTGATCAGCATTCTGTGAAAGTATCCAAACAATTAAAACAGACATATTTAAAGATTGCATGGAAGTACGGATGTGATTTCCTTGCAGCAAGTGATGTAGCCAAGCCAAGTAAGGCAGATATGGAACATATGAATGAAAAGGACATAAAAACCTTGCAAAAGCAATCGAATCATTTCTTGTAGAAAAGGAAAGAAATCATTCAAACAATTATGTAAATGTGGTATGATAAGACAAATGTGGTATTTTATAAGGATTCACATAATAAAAGAAATAAAATGTTCAGAAAGGAATTTTACATATGGAAACGATCAATCCACAGGAATGGAAACAAGACCTGCCAGCATTTAAAGAAAAGACAGACCAGTTTTATGCAGGAGAACTAAGTAAAGCAGATTACAAAGGATTTTCCGGTGGTTACGGAAGTTATGCACAGAAAGATGGAAAGCAAGTATGATCCGTCTTCGTATGTCAGGTGGCCATTTAACAAAAGATAAATTAAAATTTATCGCAGACAGTATTAAAACATATAATGTAGATAAAGTTCACCTGAGACATGTCAGACGATTCAGTTACATAACTTACAGCCAGAAGCAATTTATGGAATCATGGAAGGTGGATTAGATCATGGTATTGTCACAATGGGTGGAGGTGGAGATTTTCCACGTAATGTAACCGTATCTCCATTGTCAGGTGTTGAAAAAGGAGAATATTTTAACGTTCTTCCATATGCCGAAGCAGCTGGAGAATATTTGATGACATTTATCAAAAAAGAAGTTATGCCAAGAAAATTAAAAGTTGGATTTTCAAACGGGCCAGCTAATGAGACACATGCAACATTCCGTGATCTTGGATTTGTGGCAAGGAAGATGGAAACTTTGATGTTTACAGTGCTGGAGGACTTGGTAACAATGCGAGATTTGGACTGAAAGTTGCTGAGAATGTACAACCAGAGAAGATTCTTTATTATATTTGTGCAATGAGAGAAACATTCATCGCACATGGAAATTATAAACAACGTGGAAGAGCAAGAACGCGTTATATGCAGGAGACTTTAGGTGAAGAAGGATATATCAAAGCTTTCCATGAGAAATTAGATGAAGTTTTCGCATCCGGACAGGATCTTGATCTTCATGTAGAAATTTCTGAAGTGAAGAAACAGGGAGATGGAAGTAAAGTATCTGGTAAACGAGTGATCGATCAGAAACAGGAAGGATTATATGCAGTTTCTTATCACCCATTCGGTGGCTGTCCAAAACCTGAGAAATTAGGAGAGATCTATGATGTGATCAAAGATATGGATGAAGTGGAAGCAAGAATTTCACCAGATGAGACAATGTACATCATCAATCTGACAGGAGATGAAGCAAAGAAAGTTTTAGATGCGACAGATGATGGTGCAGAAACGTTGTTTGAGACATCTGTATCTTGTATCGGAGCAACGATCTGTCAGGTTGGATTAAGAGATTCTCAAGGATTATTACACAAAGTGATCGAAGCAGAAAGAGAAGCTGGATTAAAGGATGGTTCACTGCCTAAGATTCATATTTCTGGATGTATGTCTTCTTGCGGAACACATCAGATCGGAGAAATCGGATTCCACGGAAGTATGAAAGTAATTGATAAAGTTGCTCATTCTGCATTTGTACTTCATATCAATGGATCTGATCTTCAGGGAAAAGAGAAGATGGGAGAAGAAGTTGGGATCATTTTAGAAGAAGATATTCCACAGTTCTTGGTAAAATTAGGACAGGCAGTTGAGAGTGAAGAACTTGATTTTTCACAGTGGAATTTAAAACATCCAGAAGGAATCAAGGAAATCGCAAAAGAATATATAAAAATAGGACACAGAGATAATGGCATATTTTCCAATGTTTGTACAACTAAAGAAGAAAAAATGTCTAGTGATCGGCGGTGGTAAGATCGCACTTCGTAAGATTGAAGTTTTAAAAGATTTTGAAGCAGATATTACGTGATCGCACCAGAGATGATAACACAGATTCGGCAGATCAATCAGATTTGCCGAATCTTTCGACGTTTATGGAGAAAGATTTTAATGAGGCAGATTTTGTGATCGCAGCAACCGATGATCAAAAAACAAATCATGAGATCAGCCAGATCTGCAGACGAAAGAAGATTCCTGTCAATGCGGTCGATCAGAAAGAAGATTGCAGCTTTATTTTTCCATCCTATGTAAAAGAAGGAGAAGTTGTCGCTGCATTTTCAAGTGGCGGGCAGAGTCCATTGATCACACAGTATTTAAAAGAAAAGATCAAACCAGATTTGAATAAAGAATTAGGACAACTCGCACAGATCTTGGGAAGTCTGAGAAAACTTGCAAAATCATGCATTGCCACAGAACAGGAACGAAAGGCATTTTATAAAGAATTATTACAAATCGGATTAGAGGATATTGATTCATTGGAAGAACAACGAATCAATGAAATCATTCAAAAATATATATCAGAGTGAAATCTAGGAACAGTAAAAATGGAACGTACAAGAAGATTAAGAACAAGCAACTATATGAGAGATATGGTAAGAGAAAATCATGTGAGAATTGACGAATTGATCTATCCAATCTTTGTTACAGAAGGAGAAAATATCAAACATCCTGTAGAATCTATGCCAGGGATTTATCAGTATTCGCTGGATCGTTTATCAGAGGAAATTAACAGGATCAAAGAAGCGGGGATCAAAGCAATTTTAATCTTTGGAATCCCAGATCATAAAGATGAAGTTGGAAGCGGTGCATATGCTGAAGATGGAATTGTGCCAAAGGCGATCCGCCAGATCAAAAAAGAGTATGAAGAACTTTTGATCATTGCGGATGTATGTCTTTGTGAATACACATCTCATGGACACTGTGGTCTTGTGAAAGACGGAGTGATCTTAAATGATGAAACACTTCCGCTTCTTGCAAAGGCATCTGTAAGTTATGCAAAAGCAGGGGCAGATATCATTGCGCCAAGTGATATGATGGATCTTCGAGTGAAAGCTATTCGTGAAGCTTTAGATGAAGCAGGATTTGTATACACACCGATCATGTCTTATAGTGCCAAGTTTGCGTCAGGATACTATGGACCATTTCGTGATGCAGCACATTCTGCACCAGGATTTGGAGATAGAAAAACATACCAGATGGATCCGGCAAATGGACAGGAAGCTCTAAGAGAGATCGGGGAAGACATCGAAGAAGGAGCAGACTTGATCATTGCAAAACCAGCACTTGCTTATATGGATATTATGAAAGAAGCATCTATGAAATACAATATTCCGATCGTTGCATACAATGTAAGCGGAGAATATGCTATGGTAAAAGCAGCTGCGGCCAATGGATGGATCGATGAGAAAAAGATCGTTATGGAAAATATGGTCGGATTAAAACGTGCTGGTGCAAAGATGATCATTACATATCATGCACTTGATGTTGCAAAATGGCTGAAAGAAGAGGAAAGATAAATGAAAGATACAAGATCAAAAGAATTATATGAACGAGCAAAAGTACATATTCCGGGAGGGGTAAACAGTCCAGTTCGTGCATTCCGTGCGGTAAATCGTACTCCAAGATTCATGGAATCTGCAAAAGGAGACCGTATTATTGACGCCGATGGAAATGAATATATCGATTATGTATGTTCATGGGGACCTGGAATCTTAGGACATGCTCATCTCAAGTCATCAAAAAGTCATGGACTCTTGTGAAAACGGTTTGACTTTCGGAGCACCAACAGAGAAGGAAGTGATCCTTGCAGAATTGATCAGTGAATTGATCCCGTCTATGGAAGTAAGCCGTCTGGTAAGTTCTGGAACAGAAGCTGTTATGAGTGCGATCCGTGCAGCCAGAGGATTTACAGGGAGAGATAAGATCGTTAAATTCCGCGGATGCTATCATGGACATTCCGACAGTTTGTTAGTAAAAGCAGGATCGGGAGCACTTACAACATCTGTTCCAGATAGTGCTGGAGTTCCAAAAGATGATACGAAGAATACATTAGTCGCAGAATACAATGACAAAGATTCTGTACAAAAACTATTTGATGAAAATAAAGATCAGATCGCAGCAGTGATCGTAGAACCGGTGGCAGCTAATATGGGATTAGTACTTCCAGAAGAAGGATTTCTCGAATTTTTAAGAGAGATCACAAAAGATCACGGATCATTATTGATCTTTGATGAGGTTATTACAGGTTTTAGGCTATCTCTAGGAGGAGCACAGCAGTATTATAATATCAAGCCGGATATCACAACACTTGGAAAAATTGTTGGTGGAGGAATGCCGATCGGTGCGTATGGCGGAAGAAGAGAAATCATGCAGATGATCTCTCCAGATGGGCCAGTTTATCAGGAGGAACATTGTCAGGAAACCCAGTTGCAACAACG
>ENA-OQIC01000836-OQIC01000836.1-human-gut-metagenome-genome-assembly--contig:-NODE-836-length-12238-cov-1.407894_pt1 | contig 12238 bp, 23 predicted proteins | sample MGYA00242572_ERZ504736 | MGnify/ENA primary metagenome ERZ504736 (study PRJEB26092, sample SAMD00036201) | human gut metagenome | host: Homo sapiens | study: EMG produced TPA metagenomics assembly of... | reverse complement strand
GTCCATTCAGCGCGTCGACCTGCTGCAGCGCGCGGTTGGCGAATTCCACAGAATCGCGCAGGACTCCCATCTGGAATCGGTGGCCAAGGCAAAGCAGGCCATGGACGTCATCAACACCATTGCCGACCCGGAATTGACGTCGTTGGCTCCGCAGGTGACGAGTGCGCTCATCGATGGCAAAGACACTCCGGACTTCTCCTTCCGCTTGGCCGACGAGCTTGACGCGGAACGCATCAAGGCGAGAGACCTGCTGTTCTCAGGACAGGTCGACCAAAGCGTGGAACTGGCCGAAGCGGCGTTGGGGCGAATGGACCGACTGTTCGCTTCGAATCCGGGCGTGCCGCGGTATTTCAACTCGTATGCGGAACGCGTCATCTACAATCGCATGTTCGCCACGGAAGGCGAACGGACCGTGCTGATTCCGGACAATCTGTTCTACGCGCATATGGAACTCGCCGACGTGCTTGCACAGGTCAAAGGCGTGAAGGCCGCGTTGCCGCATCTCAATGCATGGTGCGATATGCGCCGGCCTACCCGCTTTCCCATCTCAAGCTGGCGGTTCAACTGGCGCGCGCCGAGGATTGGGATCCGGCCAGAGCGGCTTGCCTCAACGCGTTGCACGTCGCACTTGACCGTGAGGATGCGTCGTTCGCCTATTACAGACTCGCCTATGCGGAATGGATGTGCGACCACTTCGACATCGCGGCCGCGCGTACATCATGAGCGAGGAGATTGCCCCCGGGCGAATCGCCATGCTGGAGAGCGAGCTGCAGGAATTGATCGGACGCGCGCAATCGCAATGCATTCCGGTGCCCACCGACGTTCCGGAAGCCATGCACGTGCTTACCCAAGCGGGACTGCCGGTATGGCCCAATACCCAGGTCGCATCCTTGGTACGCAAGGCCGCGCGGGTCTGTGTGGATGAAGGCATGTTCGTGCCGGCACGTACGCTTTCGGTTGCCGCTTCAAGGATGGATGACGAGGAGCGCGACGGTGCCGACGTGGTGCAGATGCAGTTCCTGAGGTCGTTGAACAACTGAACGGCGTGCTTTCCGCAGTGCGCCAAACAGACGTTGGCGATGCAGCAAATCGAACATTTGTGCGATAATGTGTGCATGGCGGCTCTGACCGGCAAAACATTGAAGACAGTGACAAGGCAATGACAATGACAAGGCATGACGATTCCGAACAACTCGCATGGGATTTTGACGCTTCTGAAATGGGCGGCGATACGGGCTCCGCGTCAACCGCTGTGGTTCCCGACGGGGGAGTCAGCTCATATGCGCCGGGCAGTGAACGCTGGATCGCCGCATTGCAGCCAACCGATGCGACGCCATGCGGTTGACCCGACTTGATGTCTCGTCCATCAGTGCTGAAGCCGCGGCTCGATTGTGGGCGCGTGTGGCGGCGTGGGTGGAATCCGACCAGATCGCATACTACATCGATGACGCGCCGGTCTCGTCCGACGCCGCCTATGATGCGAGAATACGTTGTCTGCAGGCGTTGGAAGCCCAGTTCCCATCCCTCGATTCCGCGCAATCGCCGACGCATCGTGTCGGAGGCACCTTCTCCAATGATTTCGCATCGGTACGCCACCCGTCTCGCATGATGAGTCTTGACGATGTCTTTTCGCTTGAGGAACTGCATGAATGGTACGACGGTGTTATTCGGGGACTTGATTGGCCTGAGACGAAGCCTTTGCCGATGACATGCGAAGTGAAAATCGACGGTCTTGCGCTTAACCTCATCTACCGTAACGGCGTGCTCGAGCAAGGTCTGACCAGAGGTGACGGCGTGATCGGCGAGGATATCACGCTCAATGTGCGCACCATCTCCACCATTCCGCAGAATCTTGCGGGACCGGAAGAAGACATTCCCGAATTCGTGGAGATCCGCGGTGAGGTCTTCATGCGATGGGACGATTTCAACACGCTCAACAAAGAAAACGAGGATGCTGGCGCGCGCCTTTCGCCAATCCACGTAACGCGGCTGCCGGAAGCCTGCGGCAGAAGGATCCGCGCATCACCGCCACCAGAAGGCTGAGCTTCTATGCGCATGGCATTGGAACGCTCCAGTGGGGCGCCAAACGTGGTGCCGACCATGATGCGGTCAACAACCAATCCGAAGCGTATGGGTTGTATAAGAAGTGGGGCATACCCGTTTCGCCACATAACCGTGAGGTCACCACATTCAGCCAGATTCTCGACATGATCGATTACTACGGCGAGCATCGTGGAGACATCGAACACGCGCTCGACGGCATTGTCGTAAAAGTGGATGATTTGGGATTGCAACGATCGTTGGGCGCGACCTCGCGTGCTCCGCGTTGGTCCATCGCCTACAAGTACCCGCCGGAGGAAGTCAATACGGAACTGCTTGACATCACCGTGCAGGTGGGGCGCACCGGCCGTGTGACCCCAGTGGCCATATTGAAGCCCGTATATGTTGCGGGTTCGACGGTGTCGAGAACCACCTTGCACAATCCATTCGAAGTGGAACGCAAGGGTGTGCTCATCGGAGACACCGTTGTGGTGCGTAAGGCGGGCGATGTGATTCCCGAACTCGTAGGTCCTGTGCTGGAACGCAGGGAAGGACACGAAGGCCAGCTGCGCCGTTTCGTGATGCCTTCGCACTGCCCGAGCTGCGGGGCGGAACTCGCTCCGGCCAAAGAGGGGGACAAGGACATCCGCTGCCCGAACGTGGAATCCTGCCCGGCACAGTTGACCGAACGCATCATCAATCTGGCATCCAGGAAAGCGTTCGATATCGAGCATTTAGGCGACCAATCCGCCATCGCTTTGACGAATCCGGAAGAGGACCGTCCCGATTCGACGGCCACCTACGCGCCGAACATCACGGAAATCGTGGTGGAGCCGGGCGCGGAGCCCGAACCGTACGAGCCTGTGGAAGGTCTGGAGCTGCCGGCCCGCCAAACACCGGTGCTGTCCAGCGAAGCCGGTCTGTTTTCGTTGACGTCCGCCGATCTGCAGGATGTTCGCGTATGGCGTGAAGCGCCGATCATCGAAATCCACGAAACCATCGGCAAGAACGGCAAACCGAAAAGATACGCAAACGCATTGGCGGATCGGGACTGTGGCATCAGGTTCCGGCGTTCTGGACAGCTCCTACAGTTGCAAGAAAACGTAAGGACTCCGTCGACGAATCCGCGGAATATCCCGAATATGACGTGCCTGAAGATGCCGTGGTCGTTCGCGAGGAAACCAAGGTGTCGCGTTCCGGAACATCCAGTGTGCAGCCGATATATATACGCCCCGCGGAAAACACGAGGAAAATGCTTGACGAAATGGACAAGGCGCGCCATGCCGACCTATGGCGTGTGCTTGTGGCCCTGTCCATTCGGCGCTCGGTCCTCCCACGGCGCGTACCATCGCCAACACATTCGGTTCGCTCGACGCCATCGAACAAGCCAGCGTGGATGAACTGTCACAGATAGACGGCATCGGTCCGGAAATTGCCGAATCCGTGGTCACCTGGTTTGCTTCGGCCAAGAATCCAGGCGATTGGCGTGGCATGGTGCTGGAAGCATGGAAGGCAGCCGGAGTGGGAGTCGGACAGGCACAGACCAGTGCTCTGTCGCAGACACTGGAAGGCAAGACAGTGGTCGTCACTGGTTCGTTGGTTGATTTCTCGCGGGATTCCGCCAAAGAGGCGATTATCTCCCGCGGTGGAAAGGCCGCAGGATCGGTCAGCAAGAAAACCGATTGGGTGGTCGTCGGCGAAAACGCTGGTGCCAAAGCCGCCAAAGCCGAGGAATTGGGAATCGCCATGCTGGACGAGGACCAGTTCAAACTGCTGCTGGAAAACGGAACGGTGTGACGCGTGCCATATCAAGCCGGCAACGTAATCACAAGAAGGCTCTGGCATGCCGCTTCCAGACGCTAGTCTGGTACGCGGCTAAAGGAGGAACCATGACCGACGAGCGCACCATCGAAGCGCGCATCTATGAGCGACTCAGCAAAGTAATCGACCCGGAACTGGCCGATCCGTGACCGATTTGGGCATGATCGCAGCCATAGACGCGATACCGGTGGAAGGTAAGACGAACACCTACGAGGTTCGTGTGGAGGTCGAACTGACGGTGGAAGGCTGCCCACTGTCGCAGACTATCACCAACCAGATCAACGGAGCGGTGTCGTCATATCCGGAAGCGACATTGCTGCCGCGCATCGAAGTCAGGTCCATGAGTCAAGACAAGCTCACCCAACTTGTGGCAGGCCTCAAGGCCGAACGCAAACAGAATCCGTTCAACAAGCCGGGCATCAAAACCCGTATTTTCGCCATAGCATCCGGCAAAGGAGGCGTCGGCAAGTCTTCCGTCACTGCGAATCTTGCTGCCACATTTGCCGCATTGGGGTACGACACGGCCGCCATCGACGCGACATCTATGGTTTCTCACTGCCGCGACTGTTCGGCGTGCATGCGCAACCCACCAATCTGAACGGCATGCTCATGCCAGTTACCGCATGGGGTGTGAAATTGATTTCCATCGGCATGTTTGCCGGCGCCGATCGTGCGATCCTTTGGCGAGGCCCGCGATTGCAGCGTTCTCTTGAACAATTCCTTTCAGACGTATGGTGGGGCGAGCCTGACGTGCTGCTGCTCGACTTGGCACCAGGTACCGGCGACATGGCGATTTCCGTGGCGCAGGCTCTGCCGAACGCGGAACTGGTGGTGGTCACCACGCCGCAGCCATCCGCCTCGGACATTGCGGTCCGCTCCGGCCTGGTGGCATTGCAGGTACCGATGAAGGTACGCGGCGTTGTGGAGAACATGAGCTATTACGAGCATCAGGGCGAACGCCTGCGGATTTTCGGCGAAGGTGGGGGTGCGCGTGTGTCGGAGCAGTTGACCGAAAGCTTGGCTATGATGTTCCTTTGCTCGCACAGCTACCGTTGGAGCCGGAATTGCGTGAGACCGGTGAGGCCGGCCGCCCCGCCGTGTTGAACGAGGATGGCGCGTTGCGCGCCGATGGCATTGGCGAGACGTTCAGGAATCTGGCCGAATCGTTGATGCACAGACCTATGTGATGTGCGGGGCACGTATCCAGCCGTCATGACCCGCGGTATGGACAGTGCCTAATGCGGCTGCGGATTCACAGCTCATCCGGGGAACGTCTGGGTGGAAAACGAAGCGAAATGAAATGACCCTTGTGAAAATCTTGTGCCTTGTGTAGCATCAACGCGCAGACACGGGGCCGTATGGCTGAGAGGAAGCAAGCGCTTCAACCGTATGAACGTATACCGGGTAATGCCGGCGCACGGACGTCTCTCTTTTCCCGTGCCTTGACATAGAGAAAGGCACATTCATGACCGTAAATGAATCTTCCGTGGTGAAGAAGCATAACAATAAATGGCGAGTTGTTGACATCGTCGTGGCCGCTATCATCGCGGTTGCGGCTGGCGTGATTTTCTGGGGCTGGGATGTCATCTGCGCCGCTCCGATTACGCTTTTCGAAGCGGTGACGCCGGGCTTCGAAGGCTTGTTGAACGGCATCTGGCTGTTTGCGGGTCCGCTGGCCGCCATCATCGTGCGAAAGCCTGGCGCTGCGTTGTTCGCTGAAACCCTTGCCGCCGCTCTGGAGCTTGCCATGGGCAATCCGTGGGCATCGGCGGTTCTTTGATTATCGGTATCTGCCAAGGCCTCACTGCCGAAATCGGTTTTGCGATTTTTGCATACAAACGTTGGGATTTGCTGTCGACCACCATCGCTGGAACCCTCGCCGGTTTGGGATGCTTCCTCTACAACTGGACCGCAAACCCCGCCTGGGCAGGCTTGCGTATTGTCGTCAGCTGCGTCACTTCCGTTATTTCCGGCGCTCTGGTGGCTGGCGTTCTGATGTATCTGCTGCAGCAGGCCATCGCTCAAACAGGCGTGCTTGACCGTTTCGAATCCGGTCGTGCGCAGGTTCTAGTCTGACGATTCGTTTGTGAGTCCGTATCGCATTCACGGTGGTGGGTACGGGACTTCTTTGATGCGTGTTCGCCTTGCGAATGCCAAATGCAAAAGGAATGAAAGAACGATTCATGGGTACTGATGCAGGAAAAGCGTTTTCCGCAGCCGGGGTGGTCGCACGCGATTGGGGATGGCGACACGCCTCACGTAAGGATTTCGCGTTAAGGCATGTGGATTTCACCATACAGCCAGGGGAGCGCGTGTTGTTGTTGGGCGCTTCCGGCGCTGGAAAATCGACGTTGATGTCCGGTCTTGCCGGCGTGCTCGGCGGCGATGACGAAGGCGAGCTTGAAGGAGAGCTGCTGATTGACGGAGTGGACGCCCGTCAGGCACGCGGACGTTCCGGATTGGTGTTGCAGGATCCTGACGCGCAGACGATTCTGGAACGTGTGGGCGATGACACCGCTTTCGGTTGTGAAAATCTGAATCTGCCGAAAGATGAGATTTGGAGCAGGGTCCGTTCCTCGCTCGACATTGTTGGACTCGGCTACATGAAACTTGACCGCTCCACACGCAGACTGTCCGGCGGCCAGCGCCAGCGTCTGGCCTTGGCCGGCGTGCTCGCCATGCATCCCGGACTGCTGCTGCTCGACGAACCGACGGCCAACCTCGATCCGGAGGGCGTCAAGGAAGTGCATGATGCGGTACGCCATGTGCTGGAACAGACCCGTGAAACCTTGGTGGTGGTGGAACACCATATTGACGTATGGCTTGATCTGGTGGATCGGGTTATCGTACTCGGCAAGCCGGAGGCCGACTCGCATGTCAGCGGCGTCATCGCAGACGGCACTCCGGAAGAAGTGTTCGGCAGCATGGCATCGGTGCTCGCAAAGGGCGGCGCATGGTTCCAGGACGCACCATCGAAGTCATACCCCCGAATCCAGCCAATCGTCGGGAGATGTTGTTCTGCGAACGGAGGATCTCAGCTTCGGGCGTGACTTCGCGCTTGGCGAGCATGTGAACCTCGTGTTCCATGCTGGCGAGATCACCGCACTGACCGGCAAAAACGGCGTGGGAAAATCCACGCTCGCGTTGACTTTGGCCGGCTTGCTCAAGCCGATTTCCGGCCGTGTGAGCATGGATGAGACCATGGTTCCCGCACGTAGGGAGAACGACGTCTTCACTTGGAAAAGTCGGGATCTGCTCGGACGGATCGGCATGGTGTTCCAGGAGCCGGAACACCAGTTCGTCGCATCCAGCGTGCGTGACGAAGCGGCGGTCGGCCCCAAATCCATGGGCAAGAGCGAAGAAGAGTCTTACGCTATAGCCGACAACATGCTTGAGCGTATGAATCTTGCTAGATTCGCTCAAGCTAATCCGTTCACATTATCGGGCGGCGAAAAAAGAAGCTTTCCGTTGCCTCCATGCTGGCCGCCGCGCCGAAAGTCTTGGTGATGGACGAGCCGACGTTCGGCCAAGACTTCACCACATGGACGGAAATGGTGAAACTGATCGCCGGTGCGCGTGACGCCGGCTGTTCCGTCATCATGGTCACCCATGACGAACCATTGATCGAAACGTTGGGAGCGCGTCGCGTTCTCGTAAGCGAGGGGGAGTGAGATGGAACAGTTGGAAACCATCAGCGTGGTACCGCACAAGGAACGTCATGACGATGCCAAGCCGGCATCGCCGTCATGGTTCGTGGCAAAAATCAATCCGGTCAGCCGTTTCATCGGCGCGCTGATACTATGTATTCCCATGTTCGTGACGCTGGACGTGGTCTCCGCGTCCGTGGCACTCGCATTGGAGGTGTTGTTGCTCTGGATTGGCGGCGTCGCTCCGTGGACGGTGCTTCGTAAACCTGGCCGGTGTGGATTGCCGCTTCGGGAAGTTTCATTTCCGTGTCGTTGTATGGCAAGACCTCCGGGGCCGTGCTGGTCAATCTCGGTGATGTCGTTGTGATTTCGCAGGGATCGTTGTACTTGGCGTTGGCCACGTTCCTGCGTGTGGCGGCCATTGCCGTTCCCGGCGTGATTCTTGCGCTTGGTCTTGATCCGACTGATTTGGCCGATGGTCTGGTGCAGATTCTGCATTTGCCGTCGCGTTTCGTGTATGGCGGTTTGGCTGGCATGCGCATGTTTACTTTGCTGCAGGATGATTGGCGTGCGCTTGGGCAGTCCCGTCGTTCTCGTGGATTGGGCGACGGCAGCGCCGTCAAACGTGTGTTCTCGCAGGCGTTCAGTCTGCTGGTCGTGTCGATTCGACGCGGCACGAAACTCGCCACCGCCATGGAAGCTCGTGGTTTCGGCGCGGACGCTCCGCGAAGCAGGCTAGGAAATCGAGCTTACATGCCGTCGATTGGCTGTTTTACGTGATTTGCGTGCCGTGCCGGTGATTGCGTTGTCTTGCGCTTATTTCACCGGTTACTGGCATTGGGCTTTTACCGGCACTGGCAATTAATCGGAGCAGGGCTGCGCAGTACGAGGTTTGTTGAATGCGCGGCGGATTTGCGAAGGGCGTTTCATTCGTTGTATGGAATGGAACGCCCTTCGCATTTGCCCGTTGTTTTTCTCAAAAAGATATGTGATATCCGCTACTTGGCAAGCTTGTCAAGCAGCAGCGCTTCGGTGATCACATTGTTTTTCAGGCTGGGAAGACTGATGGATTCGTTCGGGCTGTGCGCGTTGGCCTTCGGATCCTCGGGACCGGTGACCAGTACCTGCGCGTCCGGGAAAATACGCTGCAATTCCGGAATGAACGGAATCGAGCCACCTTCGCCCTTATTGACCGGAGCCACGCCAAACGCCTCTTCCATGGCGTCCATGGCGTCTTTGGTAGCCTCGGCATTTGGATCCATGGCCCAACCCATGCCATTATCAAGCTTGTCGACCCACACTTCGGCGCCAAACGGAGCATGCTCGACCATGAACCTGGCAAGTGCTTCCTGAGCCTCTTCCGGACGCTGGTTTGGAGCGGTGCGCAGGCTGAGACGGAACGTCGTTTCAGGGAGATCACGTTGAACGATCCCTCCACTGGATGAGCATCGAAGCCGATGACGGTCACGCTCGGCTTGGTCCACAGACGTGCGGCCAGGGAGCCGGTACCGGCAGATGATAAGAGTCGACGATGCCGGCATCCGCACGTACGGTTGCCTCATCCATATCTCGCTGCAGTCCGCCGATTGGATCTTCTGAGGCGATGCCCGGCACCACCAAATCGCCATGCTCGTCATACATGGAAGCGATCAGCATGGAGGCAAGCGTGTTCGCATCGAGGATCGGTCCGCCGTACTGGCCGGAATGCACCGGATGATGCAGCGTCTTGACGTGCACGTCAATATCGGTATTGCCTCGCAGCGACGTGGTGAGCGAGGGGATTTCAGCGGACCAATTGCCCGAGTCGGCGACGATGATCACATCGGAATCGAATTCGTCCTTATGCTCCTCGATGAAGGGAATGAAGCTTGGCGATCCCATTTCCTCTTCGCCTTCGATGAAGACTTTGATATTGACCTTCAAATCGTCGCCGAGCGCCTGCAATGCGCCGGAATGAATGGCGATTCCGCCGCCATCATCGGCCGCGCCGCGTCCGTACAGGCGTGTGTCGATTACCGTGCCGACGAATGGGTCGGTGTTCCATACGCTGGCATCGGGCACCGGCTGCACGTCGTGATGCGCGTACAACAGCACGGTTGGAGCTCGATATCGACGATTTTCGAACCGATGACCTCCCAAGCGCCCGGCGTGCCATCGGGATTGTGCGACTGCACCACATGCGCATCGACACCTACCTTGTTCAGCTCTTCGGCCACGAATTGCGCGGACTGTTTCATATGATCCGCGGTAATGCCTTTTGCGGAAATGGACTGCAACGCGATTTTCTTGTTCAGCACGTCGACAATGCGGTCAAAATCCGCTTCGACGCGCGCGCGAATCTCATCGGCATGTAAAACTGCCATACTGCTCCTCCTTATATATGCGGCATATACGCATCTTGGAAACGTGCCGCCGCATGCTATCGAATGACCATTGTATCCGTCGAACCAATCACGTCCAATCGTTGACATGAATGAGGCAAGGCGTCGATACGTCAATTTACGCTCTATAGGCATGAGTGTGTTTAATAAGAAGGAAGATGCGGACCAGGAGCCTGTCGGGAAGAAGGCTGCGGAGCCTACTGCCGGCAAGGGGCGTCCGACGCCGAAGCGCAAGGATGCCCAGGCGCAGAATCTCCGTCCGCTGGTTCCCAAGGATCGTGAAGCGAGCCGCAAGGCCGCCAAGGCGCGTATGCGCGAGCGTGAAAACGCCGAATACGATGCCATGCAGAAGGGCGACATCAACCATATGCCGAAGTCCGAGCGTCTGCCGTGGCGTATATACATCCGCGACTACGTCGATGCCCGCTTCAACTTGGGTGAGTTCTTCATTCCGGTCGCCTTCGTCATTTTGATCGGTTCGATTTTCGTGACCTACAAGTGGCCGGCGTTGGCATTGCCGTTGATGCTGCTTATGTACATCTATCTGTTTGCGGTGATCATCGACATCGTGATCATGTGGCGCAAGCTCAAGAAGAAGCTCATTGAAAAGTTCGGCGAGCAGTCCGTGGCCAAGGGCATGCGTTCCGGTTCCTACGCGTGGAGCCGTGCCATCCAGATTCCGCGAAACGTGATCGTGGCGGGAATGCAACCTAACCCGAGAAGAAACTAACAGAGAAAAAAGTGAAAATTATGAAGAAACAGATCATTTACTCTTTGCTTGCTCTCACCACAGTCTGCCTGGGGGCTTGCAACAATGGCGACGAAATAGACACCGCGCACAGCATTTTCTCCACCGAACCGATGGAGAGAAACGCGTTCGACAATTGGTTGCTCGACAACTACACCTATCCCTACAACATCGATTTCATGTACCGCATGAAGGACATCGAAAGCGACCATAAATACAACCTTGTGCCTGCCGACTATGATAAAGCGGTGGCACTGTCCAAAATCATCAAGCACGTCTGGATGGACGCTTATGTAGAACTGGCGGGAATCGATTTTCTCCGCGTATACGTGCCTAAAACCTTTCATCTCATCGGATCGCCCGCTTACGAAAGTAGCGGGAATATGGTACTCGGCACGGCAGAAGGCGGAAAGAAAATCACGCTTTACAACGTGAACGACCTCAACGTGAAGAAAATCAATATCGAAAAACTGAACGACTATTATTTTGAAACGATGCACCATGAGTTCGCTCATATCCTGCACCAGAAACGGAACTTCGACCCTTCTTTCAACCGGATCTCGGAGGGGAAATATGTGGGAGCCGACTGGTACTACTACATGACTGCAGAGGGAGCCATGCCCCCGTACAAACGATATAGCGTGGCCCGACGGCTTCGTGACCGCCTATGCCATGAATCAGGCGAACGAGGATTTTGTGGAAAACATAGCCATGTATGTCACCCACACGCAGACCTACTGGGATAACATGCTGAAGGCAGCCGGAGAAACGGGCGCAGCTACTATCAATAAAAAGTTTACGATTGTTTACAACTATATGCGCGACACTTGGGGAATCGACCTGAACGAACTGCGTAAAATCGTGCTGCGTCGTCAGCAAGAGATTACCGAAATTGACTTGAGTACGATTCAATGAGTATGAATTTTAATTATACATTATCACTATGAAGAAGAATATAACAATATACCTCTTGTTAGCTCTTGCCTGTCTGGGCTTGCAGTCATGCCTCTTTCAGGAGGAGAACTACTTTGACGATTCGTCTGCCAACCGTGCCACAGCCGATGTGAACCGGTGCGGCGAACTTTTGAAAGCAGCTCCAAATGGCTGGGTGATGGAATATTACGTCGGCAAGGATTATTCGCTTGGAGGCATCACCCTGCTTTGCAGATTCGACGGACAGCGGGTGACAATGGCTTCGCAAATGTCGGAAGCAGATGAGACGGTCAGTTCGCTCTATAGCGTGAAGTCGGAACAGGCGACGATGTTGTCATTCGATACCTATAATTATCTGGTGCATTATTTCGGGCAGCCGCAGGGAAGTATGTCTGACGACCCGAACGGGACGCTCGGAGGCGACTACGAATTTATTATTTCGAGTGCTTCTGCCGAGCGTATCGAACTGAAAGGCAAAAAATACGGCAACCGGATTGTGATGAAGGCACTTACCGAAGACCAGACGTGGAAGCAATATCTCACTAAAATAAAAAAGGTGGAGGACGATGCTTTCTTTTATGAATATGACTTACTGATGGACGGACTCTACACGGGGCAAATGCTGCGCAGCAACTATACGTTTATCGTGACTTATTATGACGAAATAG
>ENA-OQIC01000835-OQIC01000835.1-human-gut-metagenome-genome-assembly--contig:-NODE-835-length-12272-cov-1.681021_pt1 | contig 12272 bp, 8 predicted proteins | sample MGYA00242572_ERZ504736 | MGnify/ENA primary metagenome ERZ504736 (study PRJEB26092, sample SAMD00036201) | human gut metagenome | host: Homo sapiens | study: EMG produced TPA metagenomics assembly of... | reverse complement strand
AAATATTATAATATATACACAAGAGATTACGGCTTACATCAAGTATAAAGAATTACATATTTAACACTATGAGAGATAAAAATATACATAAAATAACAGCGAACGATTCCTGCGTACATCATGATTTTCAGACTATAACGAGGTTCCGCGAAAACTAAGTAATAATAAAAAATAACATATTGTTCATAGGTTCCGCGGAAGACTCTGGTAATTTCTTATGTGGGCATGATTGCTCGTGAGGTTCCGGTACAAGATGTGTTGAGGGTAGTCCTTCAGTCTGGTACCCAGAATCTTGAGGAGGTTGTCGTAACTGCGATTGGTATGAAAAAGCAGGAAAAGGCGTTGGGCTATGCAGCCTCTACTGTGAAGAGTGAAGATTTGAATGCCGCTAAGTCTGGATCAGTGATGTCAGGCTTGACTGGTAAGGTTGCGGGTTTGAATATTACTAGCGGTGGTGCTACAGGCTCTTCTCAGAAAGTAATCGTGCGTGGTATCAGTTCTTTCAGTGCTAATCAACCTTTGTATGTGGTGGATGGTGTGCCTATTATGAATGATTTCCAAGGTGAGGATTCTTTCTCTAACTCCGTGGATTTTGGTAACCAAGCTAATGACATTAACCCAGAGGATGTTGAGTCTGTAACAGTCTTGAAGGGTGCTTCCGCTACTGCCCTTTATGGTAGCCGGGCTGCTAATGGTGTTATCATGGTGACAACAAAACGGGCTGGGGCTGAGAAGCTTTCTGTTACGTACGATGGCTCATTTATGGATCTAGCGTATTGCGTGTTCCTCAAACACAAGATCGTTTCGGACAAGGATGGGGATCTTTCGGACCTATGGAGAATGGTTCTTGGGGACCGGTTTTGGATGGTCGTGATCATATCTGGGGACCTTACTCAGACGGCTCAGAAGGTTTATTAACTCCGCTTTCTAAGCCTTTCTCGTATGTAAAGAACAATCTTCGTGATTTTTATGAAACTGGTTTTGAGACGAATAATAACGTCTCGATTCGTATGGGTAATGATAAACTTGGTTTTGTTGCCTCCTATGGTAATGTGAAGTCTGACGGTGTATTACCGGGTGACGCTGATTCATATGCTCGTAATACAATCTCGTTAAGAGGTAATATGAAATATAAACGTTTTTCTGCGGAATTAAACTTGAACTATGTCCGTAAAGATATCACACAAGCTGCTGCTGGCCAAGGAGATGATGGTGCAACGATGTTTTCTGAGATTTTGCAACATGCCGTGGATGTAGATATTAGCTCAATGAAAGATTATACGAATCCTTATTTTAATACGGATAACTTCTATACAGCTTATGCGGAGAATCCATATTGGGTGTTAGATCATAATCGTAATAAATATCAAGACGACCGTGTCTATGGTAAGATCGAGCTTGCTTTTGAGATTATGAAAGGTTTGAAGGCAGTTGGACGTTTAGGTGGTGACTTTACGAACGCTACTCAAAAGAGATGGAATGAAAAAGTGACTTTCGCTTCAGGGTCTTGGAGTGAATTAGGTGGTAAGAAGCAGCAGCCCGGTACTTATACGGAACGTCGTGACAAGGTGGAGCAAATTGATGCGACCGCTTTCTTAAACGCGGATTATAAAATCGGTGAGGATATCGCTTTGAATGGTATGATTGGATGGAACTTGAATCAACAAACGAGTTCTTATTTGAAATCTTATCTGTATGGTTTGGAGCAACCGGGATGGTTTAACCTAGCGAATGGTGTTGATAAGCCCATGACTACGACTTACTCTGATAGACGCCGTTTGGTTGGTTTGTTCGCTCAAGGTGAGTTTGGTTACAAGAATTTCTGGTTTGTGAATGCTTCTATTCGTAACGACTGGTCATCTACTTTACCTCAAGGAAATAATAGCTTTTTCTATGGTGGCGTGAATACTTCATTGATCATCACGGATATGTTTGAGGATTTGAAATCTGATTATCTGAATTTCTTGAAGGTTCGTGCAGCTTGGGGACAGACTGGTAACGATGCCCCGATTTACCGTACTAGCAGTTATTTTACACCGACTCAAATCAGTTTAGGTTTTGGAGATTTATATTTACCTATTAATAATACATTAGGCTTGACAGAGTATAATCGTTTGCCGAGTATGGATCTTCGTCCGGAGATCACGACAGAATGGGAGTTCGGTTTAACAACGCATCTGTTTAACAATCGCTTGGATATTGATGCTGCTTATTATAATAAGAGTACGAAAGATCAGATAATATCTGCTAGTCTGGCTCCGGAGTCTCGCTATACGTCTATGACCCGCAACGTAGGTAAGATTGCGAATCAAGGTGTCGAGTTGGCAGTGAATGGCATTCCTGTTCGTACGAAAGATTTCGAGTGGGGATTAGGTTTTACTTTCAGTAAGAACTGGAGTGAGGTGAAAGAGTTATGGGATGATGTAACTGAGTATAAATTGACAAGTTCCTATCAAGTGGATTTCGTTGCGGAAGTAGGTCAGCCTTTGGGCGTTTTCAAGGTTCCGGCTTTGGCCACGACCGATGATGGTAAGGTGATCGTTGATAATAACGGTATGCCGACAATTGATGCTAGCAAGAAAGAGATCGTAGGAACGTCTACTCCTAATTTCTTGATGGGCTTTAATACGCATTTCACATGGAAAGGGATTACTTATCAGCGGTATTAGATTGGCGTAATGGCGGTGAGTTCTATTCATATACCTCTCAATTGCTTACATTTGCCGGAAACTCTACTTATACGGTGTTTAATAATCGTGAACCATTTGTGGTTCCTAATTCCGTGAAAGTCGTAAATGGTCAATACGTAGAGAATGATATACCTATCGTACATTGGGGAGGTGCTTCTAGCGCTGTTAATACCTACTATAATAACGCCTCCAACTACGCTCAGTATAGAAATTGGATTTTACCTAAAGATTACTTGAAATTAAGAGAGATTACACTTTCTTACTCTTTGCCGAAAGCATGGTTGAAACAAACCCCATTCTCTATGGTTCAAGTTAGTTTGATCGGACGTAATTTATTTATGTGGACCCCGAAAAAGAACAACTACGTAGATCCGGAAGGTACGAATTATGGTAATGACATCTTGTCTGAAATTGGTGAATTTGGTGCGGCTCCGACAAACCGTACGTTTGGTGGTGGTATTAAAGTCGTATTATAATAAGTAACTTTAAAAAGTAAAGATAGTATGAAAAGAAACAATTTAATATATACAGGACTGGTTAGCTGCTTGTTGATGGCGACTACAGCTTGTTCCGATTATTTGGATATTAACCAGAATCCGGAATATCCAACGGAAGCCTCTTCTTCTACTTTGCTTCCTTCTGGTATCGCAGGAGTAGCAAGTATTGTAGGTGGTACTTACGAATTATATGGTAGCATGTGGTCTCAGCAATGTACGCAGGGACATACATCCAACCAGTATAATACATTGGTTAACTATACGATAACTAACGCATCCGATTCTCGTTTGTGGTCTATACCTATTCAATAGCACTGCCAGACTTGGATTTGGTTATCAAAAGCTCTGAATCGGCTCAAGAATGGAATTATTGGGTAATGGGTAAGACTATGACTGCCTTTATGTATCATATCCTAGTGGACTCTTATGGCTCTATTCCTTTTACAGAAGCTATCCTTGGAAATGAGAATACTACACCAAAGTATGATGACAGTAAGACTGTGGTTTATCCGGGATTATTAGCGATGTTGGATGAGATTATCGCTAAAAAGGCGGAGGCTACCGCAGGTGGTTTGCCTTCGGTTACAAAACAAGACTTGGTGTTCGCTGGTGACGTGAATAAGTGGATTCAATTTGCGAAGAGTTTAAAGCTAAAATTGTTGATGCGTGATTTCGATACGAATAAAGCTGCTATCAAGGCATTGCTCGACGAAGGAGATTTGCTGAGTGTAGACGCTAAGATGGACTGTTTTCAAGATTTGGAAAATAAATCAAATCCATTGTATGAGAATGACCGTCGTAAATTGAATTCAACTGTAAATATTCGTGCGTGCGCTACGGTTTGCGATTATTTGAAAAAATATGAGGATCCTCGTTTAAATGATTTTTATTCACCTAATACGGATGGCTCCGGCGAGACAACAGCTTTGAAGTATGGTGACCGCCCAAACTCGGTAGCGGTAACAACTCGTATGATCTCTGTGGCTAAGCTAGGTCCTACGGATCCTGTTTATTTTATGTCTGCTGCTGAGGTAGCGTTCCTGCAAGCGGAAGCTTACGCTCGTTTGAATGATGTGGCTAAAGCGAAAGTGGCTTATGAACAAGGTGTGAACTATGCGTTTGAACGTTGGGGATATTCTGCTGCCGAGTTTATTTCGGAAGGTGCTCCTTATGCTTTTGATAGTACGGACCAAAATTCAATGCTTACCTCTATTTTGACCCAGAAGTGGATCGCTTCCACTCGTTGTCAAGCATGGGACGCATGGTTTGATATCAATCGTACCGGTATTCCTGTTTTAGGGACAAAGCATGTGGATGAGGAAGGATATATTTGGGGGCAGTTGACTCCTTGCATTGGTTCTGCGTTGGCTCCGGGTGAATATCCTCGTCGTTTATTGTATCCGAAGTCATCTTCAGACTATAACCCTAATACTCCGGCGGTAGTTCCGTTAGCGGAAAAACAATGGTGGCATAAATAAATGGGTGTTATAAATGTATATTAATCAGAAAAGCTTTTTGAATATGAAACAGATAAATAAATTACTGGTTATCTTATTGGCGTTGGTCACCTTTTCTTCTTGTGAGACCTATGGTGATTACGAGATAGAATACACGGCCATTTATCCTTTATGTGGCGAATGGGTAGTTAATGTTACAGGTGAGGATGGTGGTGTCTTGGCGGAAGGTGTGACCTGCAATACTTACAATACGACTGATGATGCCACGGATAAGATGTGGATAAAAATGAGTGTTGCCACAAACGACTGGGGAGTACGTGGCAAGATTCATTGCGATGTAGCTTCTAAATCTTTTGATGGGGATGGTATCGCTAATCTGCTCCATGCGGATGATGGTATAAATTCTACTGTAACCTTCAATATCTCTGGTAAAGTAATTGTGGATGGTTATACTACTCAAGCCAATACAAAAGTGGATGCCATTGAATTTACCTTGACTCAAAATGGAAAGTCGATGACGGTTAAAGGATTCCGTAAAACAGGTTGGGAAGGTGAAGATTATTGATATGATTTAATATCTTGAAAGTAGGAGAGGCCTGCCATGTATTTGGCAGGCCCTTTTTATTTACTTTGATATATGGTTTTTTATTAGTTGGTAATCCGTGATAACAAACTTTTAGTTTGTAGATTGTGCTACAAAGAACTTATTATTGTTCCTTCGTGTTTACAATCAGATAATATATAAATGTATCATGGAAAAAGTAATTTACAACTTAGTGTTTAATCGAAAAAAGCAATTGAATGCGGAAGGAAAAGCTTTGATTCAAGTAGAGGCCTATTTGAATAGGCAAAAGAGGTATTTTTCAACGAAGGTTTATGTGAAACCTTGTCAATGGGACAACAAGAGACGTTCCATAAAGAATCATCCGAATATGGATGCGTTAAACCTGTATCTTCAGAACTATGTTATGGAGTTGGAGAGAGATGAGCTGGAGAAGAGACAAGCGAATAACGGTTTTTCGTTGAAGGATCTGCGTGAGGAGACCTCTTCGATATCTACGTCTTCCTCTTTTCTTGTTTTCATGCGTGAGGAGATTTTACATAGTAATTTAAAAGAATCGACGTTAAAAAACCATTTGTCCACTTTGCATGTTCTATCCTTATACAAGAAGGACGTTCTGTTTAAGGATATTAATTTCAATTTCTTATGCGATTTTGAATATTTTTTATTGAAGCAGGAGTATCATCGAAATACGATCGCTAAACATATGAAGCATTTGAAACGATATATCAACTTGGCGATTAATAAGGAGTTGTTCGAGTTGCACAAATATCCATTTCGGAAATATAAGATTAAATATCAAGAGAGTAAGCGTACTCATTTAACGCCTGAGGAGTTAGGTCGTTTGGAAAACTTAAAGCTGGATGGGCAGCGTACATTGCGCCGGTGTCTGGATATGTTTTTATTTAGTTGCTACACGGGATTACGTTTCTCAGACATAGTAAGTATAACGAAAGAGAACTTTTTGATTATTGATGATTAAGGTTTGGCTGGTTTATTCATCGGTGAAGACAGAGTGAGTGTCCGTTTGCCGCTATTTCTCTTGTTCGAGGGTAAATCTTTACCTATCTATGAGCGATATAAGAATGCGCCGAGAACCCTGTTTGGTGTTCCCTTATCCTCTAATTCAAACGTGAATAAGCAATTACGCCGAATCAGCCAATTGGCAAGTATTGATAAGAAGGTATCTTTTCATACGGCTCGGCATACAAATGCTACCTTATTATTATATAATGGAGCGAATATAACTACGGTACAAAAGTTGTTAGGGCATAAAAGTGTTCGTACTACCGAGATCTATAGCAATATCATGGATATGACGATTGTCCGCGATCTTGAGAAGATTGAGACACGATTGAAGTTCGGCTAGAATGTGGATTTATAAGAAAGGAGAAAATATCATTAAGATATTCTTCCCCTTTTTTGAATGTTGTCACTCGTTATGCTTTTATATCTTGATTAGCGAGTTCCGCCAGCCCACCATACGTTTTCGGTAAACACATACTGACCATCACCATAAGCAGCTTGTATATTAGGATTAGTCGTAGTATCATCGTTACCATACGGACATCTTAACGGGAACTTACCCGGATTTTGCAAGCCATAAATATCCTCACCCAAGCTCTTCAAACGACGTACGTATTATAGCACTCGGTAGACTCTCCATCCGCGTTCCAGAAAGAAATATATTTCTGAATCATCGTCTCTTTCAAAGGATTAGCATCGAATAAGGGAGCGACATTCTCATCAAAGTAAGAAGCGGCCTCCTCCGGTGTCACCTCGTTTGTTACATTCAAGAAACCTCCCCAATAATCAGAAGCGAGGGCAGACTTGATATTAACCTCCATATTAGCCATACCTGCGACAACAGCCTCTTTCAACACTGCTTTTGCCTCATCCTTACGATTTAAACGACACAAAGCCTCTGCCTTTAAGAACAATACCTCATGATAACTTAAGATGTGAGTCGGAGCGGTTTGAGCTGCACAGAACATGGAAACAGTATATTCTAACTGACTTTGCACTAAATCACCATTATGAGCAAGATTCAATAATGGATCATCCTTAGAAGCAATCATCGTTTGGCTGTTAGCCTCCACATAGCAACGTCTGATACGCGGATCATTACGCTCATTCAATTTATCAAACATACTTCGGCTGGCTACTTCACCTAAACGAGAATAGAATACTCCGAAAAATGGGTTGATATTAACACCCACACCATACATAGCATAGCTACATTGCTCGGCTGCCGAGGTGTACGACTTGGAAATATAATCCAACACCTTTTCCATATCGCCCTTAACATCAGCGCTACGTCCCATCAAGCGCATCGTATAACGAGCCTTCAAGCCATAAGCTGTCTTTAGCCAAGCCGAAGCGTCACCTTTATAAATCAAATCTTGATTAGACAGGCTCGTCAGATCTGATTTCTGAAGATCTTCAATTGCGGCATCCACATAGGCCATGATATCCTTATAAATCTCCTCTTGTTTATCGATAGCGGGAGTCATAGATACTGTATAGTCACAAGCCTCTTTCCAAGGTGTATCACCATACATATCTGTCAAGATCGCCAAATTGTAAGCCACGAAAAGTTCCGCAATGCCTTTTGTTATGAAGTTCTGCTCTTCTTCTGCGACTTTGACAGAGATCAAAGCATCTTTCAGTGTCGAATAGGTTCCCCCCCATGAGTTATTAAAGGTAGAAGCCGATGTACAAGAAGAACGGGTTTCCGCATAGTAGAATTGATTATGCGAACCTGTCTCATGTTCCACATACATACCACCATATAAATTGAAATCGCCGCTAACCACGCTAAACGCAGTCGAAGTCATGACATCCGTAAGGATCATCTTTGCGGGAACTGCTGTGGTATGATTATGATCTTTGTTGATCTCATCCATCTTATCCTCAGAGCAAGAGACCAAGGCTGCGGTGAAAACAACTCCCGTCAATAATTTTTTTGAGATATTTTGAAGTTTCATCTTTTGTTTCCTTTATTAGAATTTCACATTTAAACCGAAGCCATAGCTCGAAGCACCCGGCATAGAAAAGCGCTCGAAGCCACCGCCCATATTATTATTACCTTGAGAAGCCTCAGGATCCAAACCTTTCAACTCAGACCAAAGAATGATATTTCTGGCAAAAACATTTAAGTTCACGTTGATTCCATTCTTATCCCATACCGGATAACTAACGGACAACTCACGTAGTTTCAAGAAACCACTGTCATAGATACCAGCTTCGGAAATAAGCGTCATGCGGTCATAATATGATAAAGCGTCTTCGCCTTTGATATCTATGTCATTAGCTACATAGGAACCATCTTCCACTCTCGTCTACAGCCGGATGACTAAAACGAAAGTCTCGGCCGTACGACTTCAACAGACTCCATACTTGTACCATAATAGTTCAACGTGTTCAATGTACCGCTATACATCTGTCCACCACATTTCCAATCGAACGTAGCGCCGATACGGAATTTGTAAATCTCAAAATTAGTATTAAAACCCAAGAGGAAATCCGGGGAAACCTTACCGATCACACCCTCACTACCGATCTGAGGCAAGCCATCTTCGTCTACGACAATATCACCGTTGTCATTACGCAAGAAAGTCGTACCATAGATTACAGGGAATTTATCGCCAATATTTGCACGTACCTGCGGATCAACGAAACCTCCCAAGAAAATACTCTCTACACCCGGAGCCAGCTCATCTACGTAGTTATCGATCTTAGAGAAGTTAAATGCCATATCCCATTTAAAATTCTTCGTATTGATCGGATTGATTCCCAACGTAATCTCATGAGCGTTCGTATGGATAGCGCCACCATTGGTTACTAATTCTGCAGAGCCTGTAGAACCAGCCAAAGGAACCTCAAATATCTGATCTTTCACATTCTGCCGAGAGAAGGTATAGTTCAATGAGAAAAGACCATTCAAGAAGGTCAAATCCACACCTAACTCATAAGACTTCGTGTTCTGAGGTTTCAAATTCGGATCATACACACGAGCATATGGAGTGAACGCCGTAATTCCACTCATAGGATATTGTATAGGCGTAGAACCATAAAAACCACCACCGTAAACAGGTGTAGTATAATAAGAATCATAATAATCTCCAGCCTGTCCTACTTCGGCGTAAGAAGCACGTAATTTACCATAAGTCAAGACATTATTCTTCAATGGTTCTAATTCTGTGAAAATCCAGCCCAAGGAAACAGATGGATAAGTGAATGAGCGGTTGTTACGAGGCATATTAGATACGATATCGTTACGAACAGTTGCGTTGAAGTAAACCATGTTAGCGTAAGACAATGAAATGCTAGCAAAGTTACCAACTGTGCGTTTCCGGCGTAATGACTCGGATGCTACCATAGTTGTAGCATTATCTATATGATTCCAACCCGGGAAGTTATAGTTCGCTCCATAAGACTCGTAAAATTTCCGCTGATTCTCTACCAATCATTACCAACAAGGGCATCGAACAACCAATCTTCATTGATATTCCAAGTATATGCAGCGGTCAACAAAGAGTTCAACTCCGTGATTGAATATCCATAGTGATCAATCTCTCCATAACCATTTGCATGTCCATAACCCCAAGAATCCGTATAATTAGTCGTATAAGAGTCCACACCCAATTGATACTTGACATCCAATTTGTGATTATCGGTATTGAACTTCGTAGAATATTTCAAATAAGTATTTCCAAAGAAACGTTGTGAACGTTCCAAGAACTCGTTGTTATCTACCGCCCAATAAGCTCCGTCAAAACCTGATGTGCTACGGAATGTATTTTGTGTATACGGGTCACCCTCAACATGACTTGGGATACCGGCTAAATCGTAGCTAGAAGGAGCTCCGTAAACAGTAGCTAAGATTCCATTATTGGCACTAGACTGCTTGCTGATCTTCGAATTTACATAGGTACCGGTAAATCCAGTAGACCAGTTCTTGTGTAATTGAGCTTCGGCACTCATTTTTGCGTTGTATCGGTCCATGCCTGTATTTGGAATAATACCATCTTGCGTAGTATTACCGATCGAGAAGGAATAGTTACCTTTATCAAAAGCTTGAGCTACATTCACGGAGTTACTCCATGTCGTACCCACGTTGAAGAAATCCTTGATATTGTCGTAAGCTTGTGGTTGAGCCCAAGGGTCTAATCCCGCAGCGGCCCGCTGAGGTACATAATACATACCTTCATGCTTACCATATTGCTTGGTAAACTCATTATCCGTATTTCCTCCATAAGTCGGATCGTTAGGCAATTCGCTGATTAGTGGTCCCCAAGAAGTTGAAGCATACGGCTATACTTGCCATTTGTACCTTGCGCATACACTTTTTGGTATTCAGGCATCGTTGAAACCTTATCAAAAGATAAGCTGGTATTAAAAGCGACCTGAGGTTTACCTTTACGGGCTCCCTTTCCACTTTTGGTCGTAATGACAATTACTCCATTTGTTGCACGCATACCATACAAGGCAGATGCGGCCTGTCCCTTTAATATATTAATGCTTTCAATATCGTTTGGATCGATATCCACCGCACGAGATGCAAAGTCCGTACCGGAAACAGAACTACCGGTGTCCACATCAGCCGTTGAAGCGACAGGCATACCGTCAATCACATACAAAGGAGTATTATCCCCTGTAAAAGATCTGGAACCACGAATCGTGATCTTAGAAGAGGCACCCGGCATACCGGAAGAAGGAGAGATCTCCACTCCAGAAACCTTACCTTGTAATGCGCCAGACAAACTAGTATTAGCTCCTTTCGTCAACTCATCCGCTTTCACATCTTGAACCGCATAACCTAAAGCTTTCTTTTCCTTTGAGATACCCATAGCCGTAACCACGACCTCATCCAAGTTCTGGGTATCGGCTAATAGTTTTACATTTACATTAGAAGTGGCCGCAACTTCTTGAGATTTCATACCGATGTATGAAATAACCAATTGTTTACCATTCGCAGGTACTTCTAGTTCAAAGTTTCCATCAAAATCCGTGACTGTTCCCACGGTTGTCCCTTTTACGATAATAGAGGCACCGATCACCGGCTCTCCACTCTTCCCCAATTACCTTACCGGTAACCTTCGAGGTCTGTGCTGAAACCACACCTGCACTCAATGCAAGAAATAGTAGCACAGAAGTCAACTTTTTCTTCATAAACACACTTATTTATTAACTATATACTTAAAAATGTTTTCTCTGCATTTTAATGGTTGATTAACTAAGTTCATACAGAACTACTCCATTTTATGTTTTACGACATACCTATTAAATGAAAAACGGTTGCAAAACTATAAATTATACTTGAAAAAACAACAAATTATTATTATTGTGATATATTTCCTTTGTTTTCTTAATTGTTAAATCTGTCAATTTGCAATATAACCACTGTCTAAATCGACTCAGGTAACATGATCGTATCACAAATCAATGAGTTATCACTGCCGATAGTTTCTTTTTGACAAATAAAAAAATTATTTTCATCTTAATTTTATCGTAACAAATAGTGAGCTTACTCTTTATAGGCATGATATTGGACTTGATATCAACTTATTCTGGATATTTTATAGCATATAGCTTATCACTAAAAATATTTACAACTTTATTTTATGTAGATATTTGTGAAAAACGGCTGGCTTTTCTTATCCTCCCAATATGCTGATAAACAATATCTCTCAAATCCAATATATTTATTACAGAATTTTAATAGATCTAAACTTATATGATAATTTTTTTTTCATATGACTACACTAAATAAAATATTGAAATTGGTAGTTCTGTATGAACTATAGTCCACGAAAGCTTAATTGAATTTCTAGTTTAGTTTAAATAAAAAGAATGTGTCTATGAAGAAAAAGTTGACTTCTGTGCTACTATTTCTTGCGATGAGCGTAGGAGTAGTTTCGGCACAGACCTCGAAGGTTACCGGTAAGGTAGTCGGAGAAGATGGTGAGCCGGTGATCGGTGCGTCCATTATCGTAAAAGGAACGACTGTGGGAACAGTTACGGATTTTGACGGTAATTTTACTTTGGATGTTCCTAGTGATGG
>ENA-OQIC01000834-OQIC01000834.1-human-gut-metagenome-genome-assembly--contig:-NODE-834-length-12287-cov-1.230099_pt1 | contig 12287 bp, 21 predicted proteins | sample MGYA00242572_ERZ504736 | MGnify/ENA primary metagenome ERZ504736 (study PRJEB26092, sample SAMD00036201) | human gut metagenome | host: Homo sapiens | study: EMG produced TPA metagenomics assembly of... | reverse complement strand
CCGTGAAAAGCAGGCAGAAAAAACCTATACCCAGGCAGAGCTGGCCGCTGAAATTGAAAAAGCCGTAAAGGAAGCAAAGGAGGCAGAAGAGGCCCGGCGGGCGGAGGAAAAGCGCCTGGAGAAGCTTTCGCCGCAGGAACGGGAGGCCGAGGAGCGCGAGGCTATGAAAAAGGAGAACGCAGAGCTGACCGGGAAACTGAAGCGGATGGAGCTGGAACAGAAAGCGGCCGCTAAGCTGGCGGAGAAAAAGCTTCCGGTCGGACTGTCGGAATTCCTGGATTATACAGATGAAGCCAGGATGGCGGCCAGCCTGGAGAAGATTGGAGCCATGTACCAGGAGCAGTTGGAGACAGGCATCAAGGAGCGGCTTAAGGGCACCACTCCCAAGGGACTGGGAGGAGCAGCCAGCCTGACAGACGGCATGATCAGCGCGGAAATTCAGAAACGAATCAGAGGAGGATTATAAGATGGCAAACACAATTGAGTATGCAAAGATATTTAGCCGGCTCTTGACGCGGCGGCTGTGGAGCAGGCTACATCCGGCTGGATGGAGGTGAACCGTGACCTGGTGCGCTACAGCGGGGGCGATGAGGTGAAAATTCCCAATGTTGTCATGGACGGGCTGGCGGACTATGACCGGGCGAACGGGTTTGTCGCAGGCAGCGTGGACCTTTCGTGGCAGACCATGAAGATGACCAAGGACAGGGGCCGCTCCTTCCAAATCGATGAAAACGATGTGGATGAGTCCGGCTTTGTGCTGGCAGCCGCCAGCCTGATGGGAGAATTCCAGCGGGTCCATGTTGTCCCGGAGATTGATGCCTACCGTTACAGCACCATTGCGCAAAAATGTATGGGAGCGGACTTGGCAGCATACAGCTATACGCCTGCGGAATCGAGCATCTTGAAAGCGCTCTTAGATGATATAGCGGCTGTGCAGGACGTGGTAGGGGAGAACACCCCTCTCATCGTCTCCATCTCCACCCTGGTTTTAAACCTCTTGAATAATTCGGATAAGCTGTCCAGACGGCTGGATGTGACGGATTTTTCCCAGGGAGATGTAACGGTCAAGGTCAAATCCTTGAATGGGATTCCCTTACGGTCCGTGCCGTCCGGCCGTATGAAGTCCAAGTACGTGTTCCAGGACGGAAAGACAGCCGGACAGGAAAAAGGCGGATTTAAGGCGGCGGAGGATGCTATTGACATTAACTGGCTCATCACGCCGCAGAACGCCCCCATCGCGGTTTCCAAGACGGACAAGATGCGGATCTTTGACCCGGATACCAACCAGAAGGCCCGGGCATGGGGCTGGGATTACCGGAGATACCATGATCTGTGGATCACGAAGGAAAGCTCAAGACCTGCCGTGCGAATTTCAAACAGCAAAACCGGCCGTTGTGGAACCGGAAGAAACGGCGTATGGAGGGGAGGACGCAGATGACCAGTGAGCAGCTTACATGGATAACCGGGGAGGTGATGGCCTCCCTAAAGCTATCGGATGACAAGAAATCAGATGTGGAGCGGTGTATCCGGCGGATTGGAACCATGGTCCTCATCCGCTGCAATCGGGAGGATATTCCAAAAATGCTGGAGCCGGTGATTGCACAGATGGCGGAGGACACCTTAAAGGAGGAGATGAACCTGTCCGGTGCAGGTGCTGTCTCCTCCGTGACCAGGGGAGATACCTCCATCACCTATCGGGACGACACGGCCCTTACCCAGGCATCCTCCCGGCTTTTGAAAGACTATGAGCCCCAGCTGCGCCGCTATAAAAAGATGAACCTGCCAAAATAAAGGAGGAACACAATGACGGAAGCAGATATCCTGGCTTTGACCTATGAAGATACCGTGACTGTTTACCGACCTTTCAAAGACCGTCTGCCAAACGGAGAGACGGTCTTTCACAGGAAAGCGGAGGGAAGGAAGGTTTATGAATCTATCTCCTGCGCTTTATCCACATACGGGAGGAACTCTGAACCGGGAACTGCCCGCAGGAAGTGTCCCCACCCAGTATAGTCTATTTGTGCGTCCGGAGATAGAGATAGAGCCTAATGACTATCTGGAAATTAAACAGAGGGGACGGCTCACCAAAGCCATGGCCGGACTGGCCGAGCGTCAGCCCTCTCACAACCAGGTCCCGCTTGTCCTGGAACAGGAGCGTGTCTGATGGCCGGGACGGAATACCGTATGGATGGACTGGACGAATGGGAACAGGAACTGGCCAGGGCCATTGAGGAGCAGTATCCGGAAGAGTTTAAGGCCATGGTCATCCAGGTGGCCATGGAGCTGCAGGGCAAGGTCAAGGAGAAAACTCCTAAAAAGACCAGCTGGCTGCAGAACAACTGGAAGGTGGGGAAGTCCGGAAACGCGGGGATGAATATGTGATTGAGGTGTACAACAACGTAGAGTACGCCGAAGCGGTGGAATGGGGCATCGGCAGAAGGTAGGGCAGTATGTTCCGGCCCTGGGAAGCGCCTGAAGGCAAAGACGGTTAAGGGGGCCCACATGATGGAGCTGTCCCTTGCGGAGCTTCAGGCCGTACTTCCCGGATACCTGCAGGAGTGGATGAACGATTTCCTGAACACCCATGACATTGTATAAGACAGGAGGAACTAACTGTATGGATGAGAACATCTTACAGGCAGTAAAGGACGCGGCCATCGGTATGCTGCGCGGCCATGAACCGGATGTGGATGTGTATGCCGAGGAAATTATGCGGACGGACAGGACGCTGGAACCGGAGAACGAGGATAGCAGTAAATGGTATTTTGTGGAGGTGATTCCCGCCTCATTCACGACCATCAGCCCGGACCAGACAGAAGCGGCCTGATGGTATCCATAGATTACCATGAGCCAGAGGAGTCAATCCGCAGATATGGCGAAAAGGCCATGGAACTGGACCGCGTATTCCGGCCGGTCTTTCCATTTGCTTACGGAGGAGAGAGGCGGGCAGCACGGTAGCCCGCGTTACCACCAATATCAGCGGCGGCATGCTTCACCTGACCTTCCCTCTTACCTTCATCGTATCGGACAGGCCTGAGGAAGGAACGGAGATGGAACACTGGAAATGAGAACCGAGAGAGGATGAGAACATGGCATTAGGATTACCGAACATCACAATTATATTTAAGGGCCTTGCCGCCTCCGCCATCGAACGGAGCGAGAGGGGGATTGTGGCCTGTATTATAAAGGATGACACGGAGGGCGGCCAGAGGCTGTCGGTCTATGAGAGCATCCTGGACATTGACTTTGAGCACATGACGGAAGCCAACTACGGATATTTAAAGCTGCTATTCGAAGGAGGACCCGTGCGGGTGATTGTACTGAGGGAGTCCGCCGAGTCCCCCAACCTGGCTGCGGCTTGAAGGAGCTGATGTACCTGCGCTGGAATTACCTGTGCTATCCGGATATTTCAGACGAGGACAAGACCACGCTGGCGGCCTGGATCAAGGAGATGCGAGATAAGAACCATAAGACATTTAAAGCAGTGCTGGCAGCAAGTGCCAGCGATCATGAAGGGATTATCAATCTGACCACGGATGGGATAGAGTCCTCCATTACTGGAAAGACCCACACGGCAAAGGAATACTGTGCACGGATTGCGGGGGTCTTAGCCGGGCTTTCCCTGTCACGCTCCAGCACTTACTACGTGCTGGGAGACGTATTAAAGGCAGAGTGTCCATCGGACCCGGATGAACGCATTAATAAGGGAGAGTTTATTCTGGTGTTTGACGGCGAAAAGTACAAGGTGGGCCGTGGTGTTAATAGCCTGACCACCTTTACGAAGGAAAAGACGGAGGATGTGCGCAAGATTAAGATCGTGGAGGGGATGGATCTATATCAGGACGACATCCGCAACACCTTCACAGACAGCTATGTAGGAAGTATGTGAATGACTATGACAACAAGCAGCTATTCGTGGCAGCTGTGCGGGCGTACCAGGCAGGACTCGCAGGGAGGTGCTGGATGCCAGCTATGACAATACGGCATCGGTGGACGCGCAGGCCAGAAGCAGTACCTGCAGGAACGGGGGCAGGATGTATCCCAGATGACAGAGACAGAAATTCTGACGGCCAACACTGGGGCCAAGGTGTTTATTGCCAGCCATGTGAAGTTCGTGGACGCAATGGAGGACCTGCAGATGACCGTGAACATGTAAGGAGGAGACAATGGCAGGAAACGTGAGAGGGAACCGGACCCTGACCGGAAGCTGGGGAGAGGTCTGGGTGGACGGTGAAAAAATCTTCGTTCTTCAGAAGATTGAACAGAAGGTGGAGGTCAACCGCGAGGATGTGCAGATGGGGATGGACGTGGACAGCAAGATGACCGGGCTTAAGGGGTCAGGCACCCTGTCCATCAAGAAGGTTTATTCCAGGGCAAAGGCTGTCTTGGAAAAGCTAAGTGCAGGCCAGGATGTCCGCAGCCAGATCATTGCAAAGCTGAAGGACCCGGATGCCGTGGACGGCAGATAGAACGCTGGAGCACGGATAATGTCTGGTGGAACACCATCCCGGTCATCAACTGGGAGACAGGGGGACAGGTACAGGAGGAGTGGGAGTTCGGCTTTACTCCAAGTGACATGAAGAATTTAGACGAAATCAAATAGGACGGAGGAATCGGAAGATGGAACAGAATAAAGAAGATATTTTAAACGTTTTTTTAGCAAAGGCAGAAAAACGGGCGGAGGAAAAGAAGATACACCGCACCTGCCTTGTCCGGGTGCCAAGTATAGATGAACGGATCCGGATCCGCGGCCTTTCAAAACAGGAGATTGCGGAGGTGTCGGAGATTGATAATACGGATGACCCTTACGCAGGTGATAAATATTCCGTCTACATAGCCACCGTGGAGCCGGATTTAAAAGCGGTTGCCAAGCAGATGAAGGAGGACGGGAACATCCAGGAATACACGGATGTGGTTGACATTTTTGAGATTTACGAGATTAGGCAGATGGCGGAAAAGATCATGGAGCTGTCCGGTGTAAGTGGAAAGAACAAGATTGAGGTCATAGAGGAAAGCCTAAAAAACTAATCCGACTGGATGGAGAGGCGGAATTTTTAAGCCATTACATCCAGAAGGGATTCACCCCGGAATATCTCCTGTCCATGGGACTGTCCCAGAAACTTTTCTTTGTCGCATCCATGCGGTGGAACAGAAGCGGGAGGAGGAATATTTTAAGGCACTATGCAGGTACTGTCCAGAAGGAGGTAGGCGATGGGAGGCGTAACAGGAAGCATCAGCCTCAAGGATAACGCCAGCGCCACCTTGAGGAACCTACGGAGCGAGCAGTCAAAACTCCGTGAGGATACAAAAAAGACATCCAGCGCCCTGAAAAGCGTATGGGGAACACCCAGAAAACTAAAGGCCGATGTAAGCGATGCGACCAAAGCGTTAAAACGTGTCACGGATGCAGCGAAGAAAACCAAACCGGTCACGGTGGCAGTCAAGGCAAAGGATACAGCCACAAAGGTGATTAAGGGCGCTGGAACTGTCCTGAAGGCTGTGGGGAGCCTGTAACGGCCGTGCTGAAGGCGAAGGATACGGCTTTCAAGGTGGTAAAAAGACAGCCGGTGCATTGGACCGTCTGGGAAGGAAGGTGGCGTCCCCCGTCATTAAGGTGGTGGACAAGGCCAGCGGGCCATCAAGGGAATCGTGGGAAGGATTGGCAAGGCAGCCAAGGCTGTGGCGATACCGGTGGGGATTGCTGCGGCAGCCGGGACAGCGGCCCTTGGCGCATCCGTCAGTGCGGGGATGCAGCTGGAACAGCAGCAGATTTCCATTGAACATTCGTTGGGGCCACGAATAAAGAGCTTTCCCAAGCGGATGTAAAGGCGCAGTCTCAGTCCTACATTCAGCAGCTGAGGGAGAATGCCAATGCGACTCCCTTTGAAACCGGGGAAGTCATCCAGGCTGGTTCAAGGGCCATTTCACTTGCCGGTGGAAGCACCACGGACGCATGAACCTGGTAACGCTGGCGGAGGATATGGCAGCAGCCAGTGGAGGGACTGCTCCATCATGGATGCCATCGAGGCCCTGGGAGACTTAAAGGTCGGGGAGACGGAGCGGCTTAAATCCTTCGGCTTCAAGGTTTCAGCGGAGGAGTTCAAAAAGAAGGGATTTTCCGGCGTATCCGGTGAACTTCAGGACTTTTTTGGAGGAGCAGCCGGAAAGCTGGCCGGTTCCGGAGCGGGGCTTATGTCCACGATCACCGGCAAAATGAAGAGCAACGCGGCGGACTTCGGCCTTGGTGTGGTGGAGCAGTTAAAGCCGGTCCTGTCCGAGGTGATTGGGCTAATGGACGAGGCACAGCCCGTCTTAAAGAAACTTAGCTCCGGATTCGGACAGGGACTTGGGAAGGGAATCGGTCTGGCTAAGACCGCCTTCACTCAGATAGCTCCTATCATCAGCAGCGTGGTATCCACGGCTCTGCCCATCGCATCCAGCTTCTTGGGGAGTATGTCCACGGTATTTGGACAGATAGCCCCGGTTGTTACCACGGCCATGACGGGTATCGGCCCCGTGGTCATGAGCCTGGTGCCGGTTATCCAACAGGCGGCCTCTATCATAGGGGCTGTGGCGGGCGGGATTGGTTCAGCCATCTCCGTAGTAGCTCCGGTTGTCACGACCATCATGTCGGAAATCGGGGACAAGATAGGCGGCGTGGTGGAATTTTTAGCGGAACGGTCAGATTTCATCCAGTCCGTTATAGAAACGGCAGGCCCAGCCATTGCTAAGGTACTGGAAACTGCCTGGGGCATCATCAGCCCGGTTATGGACATCCTGATTACCACCTTTGAGCTGGTATTTGGCGTGGTCCAGAAGGTATGGCCCGGCATCCAGGATACAATCAGCAGGGTGTGGTCCCATCTTGAGCCGATATTTGACACCATTGGAAAGGGCGCGGACTTACTGGCCGGGGCCTGGTCCAAGGTTAAGGATTTGGTGACCGGCGGAGGAGATACCGGAAGCGGAAGCTCCGGAAGCGGCGTCAGTCCCGGGAAGAATGCCAGAGGAGACAATAACGTGGAGAGCGGTCCCACCTGGTGGGTGAGAAGGCCCTGAGCTGATTGACCTTCCGAAGGGGACGCGGATACTGCCTTCCAAGGAAAGCTTTACCTGGGCAGCTATGGGAGACAGTAATATAATCCAACTTTCCAGACAACCAGCCGATGGAGGGGATGTGACGCATCTGGTGGAAAGACCATCACGATCCAAATCCAAAAGATAGCGGATGAAGTCCATGTAAGGAGTGAGGATGACATTGAGGAAATCAGCGAACGCACTGCAAAGAAAATCATAGAAGAACTTGACAATACGGCATAAACAGAAAGGAGAGGCTTATGGGAAAAACGAGGAAAATCAAGCTGGGAGACATTGTCCTGCCGGTTAACCCGGTAGAGCTGGAAGTCATCACGCCGCAGCTTAATAAGCGTCTGACCCTCCTTAACATGGGGACGGTCAATTTAAAGGGGAACCGGGATGTCGCCACAGCGACAATCTCCTCCTTTTTCCCTAGCCGGGAATCCCCTTTTTACCGCTATGCTGATATGCCCCCTAAGAAATACAGGGCTAAGATTGAGAACTGGAAAGAGAACAAGGAAACAAAGCGCCTGATCATTACGGACATGGGAGTCAACCTGGCTATGCTGATTGACAAATGCAGCTTTAAGGTAAAGGAAGGCAGCGGGGATATGTATTATACGCTGGAGCTGTCGGAGTATCGGAACCTGACCGTGCCGACCGTGTCCATCCCGCTGCAGGTGCGCGACAACGGCTTGAAACAACGCCCGGACGAGGCAGTCCCGGCTAAGACCCATACGGTGGGAAGCGGGGATACCTTTGGGGGATCGCAAAAAAGCATACGGGAACGGGGCCCAAAGCTCCCGGATATATGCGGCCAACAGTGCCGTGATTGAAGCAGCCGCCAAGCAGCATGGAAAAAGCAGCAGTAACAACGGCTGGTGGATTTATCCGGGGACGGTCCTGGCAATCCCGTAATCGGAAGGAGAACGAAAGTTGAATATCCTGGTGGGCGATAAGGATCTGAGTGAATTGGTGGAAACCATAACCTGGAGCGGGGACAGTGGACAGATAGCCAGGAAACTGGAATTTACCATTGCCAAGAACACGCAGGACCCAAACTTCCCAAATGTGACCATTAACGAGGGAGACCAGGTACTCCTTCAGACGGACACGGGAACCTTCTTATTTGGCGGAATTATCTTTGATATTGAAAAGATGGCAGGAAGCAACCTGGTCCGGTATCTGGCTTATGACTGATATTCTATTTAACAGGATCCGAATTGACGAAGGATTATAACGGGGCTCCGGAGGACATTGCAAGGGATGTATGCGGGGCACTTGGAATCACGGCCGGAACTATGGCAGCCACGGGTATTACAATCACGAATCCATGTGTAAAAAAGACCGGATATCAGGTCATACAATCATCCTATACGGCAGCCGCCGGAAGAATGGTAAGAAATATCAGCTGATGATGACGGAGGTTAACCGGGTATCCGTCATTGAAAAAGGCCAGGACAGCGGAGTGATACTGACCGGAGATTCCAACTTGTCAGATGCTACTTACAAGACCACCCTTCAAAACTTGTCAACAAGGTTTTAATCACCAATCAAAAGGGTACCGTAGTGGGGATCGTGGAGGATACAGAAAGCCAGGCGGCCTATGGAACCATCCAGAAAGTCCTGGAACAGGAAGAGGGAAAGGACGCAGCGGCGGAAGCTAAGAATCTGCTTCATGGAAGTGATCCATCCGCTACGGTCACGGGCATCCCGGATGACACACGGGCGATGGCCGGATATGCATTGCTGGTACAGGAGGAAGAAACCGGGCTGATTGGCCAGTTCTTTATTGAGAGTGACAGCCACAAATATTCCAATGGGGAATCTACGATGAGCCTGACCCTTGCATTCCAGAACCTGATGGATGAGGTTGAGATTGATAAGCCATCCGAGGACAAGAAACAGAAGCGAGGAGGATGATATGGGAGGATATACAGCAAAGCTGGCAAGGCGTATTAAGGAGCAAGGGGCAGGCGGAAGCAGTCCCCTCATCCTGGCGGAATATGTGTCGCCATCTGCCATCCGGATTGGTGGGGAACTGTTCTCACATAATGTTCATGGAAACCCACAGTGTGACGCAACGGCCGGAGATACCGTGCTGGCGGCCCAGATAGGAAGCTCCTTTTATGTTATCTGCAGGGAGGTGTGACATGGGAGTATTTCCATTCATTAATACTGAGACAGTCCAGGAAGCCGCGTCCAAGAAACTTCCCTTGTTCCGGGAATATGCGTATGATTTTGAGAAACACTGCCTGAAACTGGATGATGATGGCAGGACCTATCTGGTCCAGGGGAATGAGGCCCTGCGCATCTGGATTTATTTTGCGTTGGAAACAGCCAGGTACCGATATACGGCCTATGATACTACGTTTGGGAGCGAGATAGAGGAGCAGCTGATAGGCCAACCGATGAACGATGAGGTGACCCAGATGGAGCTGGAACGGTACACAACGGAAGCACTGATGTGCAACCCTTATATAGAGGAGCTATCGGAATTCGATTTCGTGCTGCAAAAGGATGGAATCAAGGAGTCATTCCGCTGCAGAAGCGTGTACGGTGAAGAAACCATACAACATGATATAAAGGCGGTGAGGTAATGGAGCTGGAATGGAGCGCATCGGACATCCTGGCCAGGCTGAAGGCTGGGCTGAAAAATGAGGACACCCGGATTGAAGGGAGTTTCTCCATGGATAACATGCAGGCCGTGTCTGAGGAGCTGGCCCGGTACAACAGCATGCTGATTAAACCCCTGTGGGATGAGATTGACCTGCGGATTGACGAGGTCATCACATCCGGAAATGAAAATCACTATGCGTTCTGGGCCAGGCAGGTAGAAAACGCAGAAGGGAAACGGGTTATCGGCAGCGCGCGAGTTCATGGAGTTAGAGATGGGTCTGGAATTGTACACGTGCCCTGCTCACGCCAGAGGCCGGAGCACCTACACCAGATGTGGTGGAGCTGGTCCGGGCCTACATTGAGACCCAGAGGCCGGTGGGAGCGCAGCCGGTCATCCGTGCAGCTGAGGCAGTGGAAGTGACTATTAACGGCATCATCGAGCTGCAGGAAGGGGCGGATATGGAAAGTGTCCGCGCCCAGGCCGGCAAGGAGGTAAAATCTTACCTGGCGGAAGTTGCCTGGAGGGAAAGAAAGAAACGGTATTGAATTACTATCGTATTGGGATGCTCATAGGCGGGACGCCTGGCGTGAAGGAGATAGTGGAATATACCGTGAATGAAGGGGGAGAGTCCATGACAGCGGACTATGACCAATTTTCACATTGAAAGGACTGACATTAAATGCTTCTGGATGAAAAAATGCTTCCGGGAATTAAGATACGGATTCCTCAGATGGAGGACCTGCTCCAGGCGGAGCAGGCGTATCTGGGTGTGATCTTGGAAGTGGCGGAGTGGCTGCGGGAGAGGATGATACTGTTAAATGAGGAAGTCATGAACATCCCAAACCTGAAGGCCAAGATAAAACAGATAACCGGATGGGACTGCGAGATACTGGAGGATGCGGAGCATCTGACCCTGACTATCCGTTACTATTTTGATGCCAGGGAGCCAGTCCTGGAACAGGAGGAGCGCATCATGAAGTATATCCCAGCCCATCTGAAAGCGGTGCATGAATATCTGCAGCGTTATGCAGGGAAAAGAAAGCTGTATGCGGGCACCACGCTGGGAACCTATGTAAGATACATAGGACGGCCACAGGAAACGAATGGGCACCGGGAAGGGAAGGCCCATGTCAGGGTACAGGGAAATGTGTACATACATACAAAAATGATTGTATATCCGGAGGGAAGATAAGATGGCAAATGAACATGCAATTCAGGCAACAGGAACGTTTGTTGTCAGTAAGGGATTTAGGTTGCTAACAAAGCTGGCGGCATCCCAGGGAAGTCTGCAGTTCACACGGGCTGCCGTAGGGACCGGTAAACCGCCGGAGGGATATTCGCCGGAATCCATGATTGGCTGAATGCTTATAAAATAGATGCGGAGATAGCGGATTACGGGGTACAGGATGACATGGCCTATATTACAGTACAGGTGAGCAGCGACAACGTAACGGAAGGATTTCTGGTCACAGAGGTGGGGGTATTTGCGGAGGATCCGGATGAAGGGGAGATACTGTACGGGTACATGGATATCTCAACGGATCCAACCTATATCTATGCCAATGGGTCCACGAACCGGTCGAAGTTCGCGGAGTTCACTCTGTATGTACTGGTTGGCAGCGTGAGCAATGTGATAGCGGCGGTGACACCGGGAAGTATCATCACCAGGGATACTTTTACGGCTGCTAATCTAAAAGCGATAGATACTCATGGGATACTTGGAGGAGAAGCGGGTGCAGAGACCACCGGCCAGGGTCTGATAGACGCCCTTACAAATAAGCTGCTGACCGAGTTTGTAACGAACACCGTTTTAATGGAACGGCTGGGAACGTATGTCCTTAAGAGTAAGATAGTAAATGATTTTTTGTCTACGGATGAGGAAACAGTGCTATCGGGGCCGATGGGAAAGCTGCTAAAGGAACAGCTTAATGTGCTCAATACCAAGATTACAAACAATGGCATTGTTGATTCCTATTCTGGAGATGCAGTCATTAATTTGGACTGGGTAAGGGCTGGGACTGTAGTTTATAAAGTTCTTAATGGTACGTGTTTTGTCGATTTTGACATCACTGTAAAGGCGATTACAGCAGTAAATACTCTAATAGTAAGTGGATTGCCTACCTCAACAATAGTCAGGCATGGAGCATTGCAGGCTGGGAAAACGGAAATATTTCTATGCCCTTTTATTTGAATAATACTGACATCATTGCTAATCCTTGCAGTGCAGGCCGGTATGCGGGTTGTTTTTCTTTTTCTATAATATAATCATTTTATAGCAATTATAAGCTATGCCAATCCAAAGCATAGACAGTGTTTGTATCAGACGCAACGAACTTCAGGCGACCGTCTGTATCCAGATATAACGCTCCTCCGTTGGACCCAGAATTGTGGAATCCATAACCGGCACGGGTAGCATTATTTTCGGACCATGGGGCCTCGGATACAAATTGCATATTTAGATAGGCCCTATCACCTATACCGCGTAAGTGATAACATGCTGCTTACCTCTGTAAGTGTTATCTCCATACCCGGCCTTACTTGATAAATTGGTATTGAGCACAGCAGTATAAAATTCAGGCAAAACTCATTT
>ENA-OQIC01000833-OQIC01000833.1-human-gut-metagenome-genome-assembly--contig:-NODE-833-length-12301-cov-2.432233_pt1 | contig 12301 bp, 10 predicted proteins | sample MGYA00242572_ERZ504736 | MGnify/ENA primary metagenome ERZ504736 (study PRJEB26092, sample SAMD00036201) | human gut metagenome | host: Homo sapiens | study: EMG produced TPA metagenomics assembly of... | reverse complement strand
ATCACGTTTAGTTAGTAATTTTTAATTTTCATTCTAAAACGGAGCAAAGTAACAGCTTTATTTCCATCCAAACAAGGTCTATCTTACGTATTTTATGTTCTAAATTTAAGATTAAGTTGGTTATCGAGCGAAATCGTATTAAAAAAAAATTAATCTATGATTCGAATCGAGCAAATATAATATATCTCCATCATCATCTTTAATAAGATAATGATAGAATTGTTTTCTCCTGCTAATTACTTATATTACACTGATTATACGAAAACAAGGGTAGGAGATCCTATCTATCAAAAAAGATCTCTTACCCTTCATCTGCTTTCACACATAATAATATAATTGTATATATGCGTTTTTAATTACTGCTACCGATTATCCTATTTTTTAAGAATCAGTATATTTCGTCCAATACTTTCACCCGAAATGCGAGGTATACCGGGACCGTATGCTCTTGTCTCATAATCTCACCAATCTTTTTGACAATCTCAGGATACTTAGGACTGTGAATGAATTTACACCGGCCAGCTCATGAAGGTCTGCCGTTGCACAAGTAATGCAGAACATACATATCTAATATTCATACAAACTCAATATGAAACAGTCCGGCACTATTTTTCTAATGGTGATATCTTAAAAGTAGTCATCACAAAGCCGTGATCGGAAGGATAAAAGAACTCCTCTCCCATAAATTTCAAAGGCTTGGTCAACTCCTGATTATAAGATTCGGAGGTAATTGCACGAATGGTCTTGCCTTGGTAATAGATAAAATCAATACGGTCGGATCGGAGTGGTTTATCTTCATTATCATAGATCCATGTAGTCCCTATATTTTTTTCCGGTTCGGGATGTATTTCGCGGAAGCTGTCTTTGAAACCTGCATTTTGCATCTCTTTAGATACAGTCCACTCCACAACTGCACCACCATGATGATACATGTCTTTCGTTGTATCAGTCCAATCAAGATGGGAATGCACATTGAAATCTCCACCCATAATCATGGGAATACTATCAGTCTGACGAATCATCGGCTGCAAGACAGAGAGTATGCGGCGTATTTCATTATCCCGGGTACCGGCATCATCCCATGCGAGAATATCTGTTTCCGATTGTTCGTAGGTACCAAGCGCATATCAGGTAAATAATGCAACCAGGTATCGAATAAACGGACCGGTGTGCCATCCATGTCTATTTCGACTCCTCCAAAATTGAATGTAGAAATGGAGTCAGGGAAAAGATATGTTTTTTTAATCGGATAGCGGCTATAAATACACAGATTGTCCGATAACAATACATAATCATATCCCAAAGAGTCTGCAACCATTGGAGCCGCACCATAAGTCTCAATCATCAAAATAACATCGGCCTGACTCTTTCTCAGAATCCCGATAGTACCTTCACATCCTTTTTCAGGATAATTTTAGCATGTCCCGCATGCCATACATTCCATGACAAAACTTTTAATTCTTTCTCTTTTGCACGTTCTTGGGTACAAGAAACAAAGCTTATTGCCGCAATAGCAACAAAAATATATATAAACTTATTCATACCTATTCTATTATTGAAAATAATACATGGAGATATGACAGAAGTTACCTCCTGTCACACCTCCACAAAAAGAATTAATTATTTAGTAAAAAATGCAGTTGTTACCGGATTGCCCAACCAAGCTTCGTGAGGCTCTACACCCAACAACCAGGCTTCTGTGCAGGTACGTCAATAACCATCGTGCTTTCAGTAATCTTATAATTCTTTTTCACCCCCTTTCCATAAAAGACAAGTGGAGTCTCCATTTCATTGAGCGTTTTTCCTCCATGATTGGTACCGATACCCCCATGGTCTGCGGTCAAAATAATCACTGTTTCGTCCATCATATCGGCTTCTTCAATAGCTGCTACTATTTCACCTAAATACCCATCCAATTCATCTAACTTTTCATAATACTCTTTAGATTCCCATTTATAGGTATGTCCGGTATGATCAGGATATTCAAATATAACAGCACAATACATCGGCTTTTTCTCTTTCAGATAATTGACGGCGAATTGTGTCGCTCCCTTGGGATGATCTTTTGTCTGTGGAGCATGTACGAAATGATTGATGGCAAGCGAATCGACTAAATACTTCATGCCATCCCATTCGTAAATATAACCGAGTTCCGCTTTAGGATGTGTATCGCGCAACAATCCGTACAGTCCCGGAAAACGGCCATATTGGTTGGTGATAAAAGGAGGAATTTCCGGTGTTTTGCTTCCCCAAGTAGTGTAACCGTGAAGTTCCGGTCCTACTCCGGTAAACATGGAGGCCCAGTTAGGAGCACTCGATGAAGGGAGGATAGAACGGTTATTCAATGTAGAAGCTCCTTCTTTCATCAACCGATTGAAATTGGGCATGGGATGATTACGGATAGCAACAGCACTCAATCCGTCAAAAGCAACCAATACCACATGCTTGGGACGTTGCTTCAAACGTGGGCCGGCCGCGCTTACTTCACTGACAAATAAACCAAGAATCAAGGAAAATATAAATAGTATAGATATCTTTTTCATTTTGTATATACATTTAATTGTGTAACTTAAAATTATAAATATTACCGCCAAAATCGGCAACAAACAGACAGTTACCACTAACTGCCACGCTTGAGAATACAGGTGCTCCCAAAGCCCGCTTACCGCGATAAGCCCCCGTATTCAGGTCAACGGCATGCAAATATCCATCACTGGCGCCAAAGAGAACAGTCGAACCTACAAGGACAGGCGAAACCTCGACCGTACATTCCTGATTATGTGAATACGGAACGGTATAGAAAAGACTTGTCCCGGTACGATAATTCCAGACTTCCTTAAAAGTGAGGCGGTCAAAAGCGACCACACCTTTATTGGAAGTAGAAACAATCAGATATTTATCCGTCACAAGCGGAGCGCAAGCCGAATTAAATTCATAAGAAGTTTCTGCCATTTTCAGAATATCTCCCGAACGGGGATTGATTACATACAGATTCTCACATGAAGCTAAATAGAAATTACCATCATAGAAAGTAGCTGATCCGTCTCGAAAACGAATCTTACTATCACGCTTCTTCCACAACAAAGCACCATTACTGATGTCATGTCCGAAAAGCCCGTTCCAATGGGCCGATGCAACTAACACTCCCGCACCCACGGTAAAAGTGGAAGTGGTTCCCTCGCCTCCGTCCCAGGCTTTATTCTGCCATAAAATTTTTCCGTCGACAGCCTGCACAGCACAAGTACCTTTTGCATGTCCGGCATATACCACACCATCGGCTACGGCCAATCCTTCGTCGAGAAGCGGCAGCAAAGAAACCGGCAATTGCGTTTGCCAGCAAGCTGTTCCTTTTTCAGCATCTATAGCATAAAGCATTCCCGAAGCATCCGAAGCGAATATACGGCCATCTTCATAGGCAATGGTATTCTTTATCGAATTGGAAGTGACAAAGGTCCAGCAAAGATGTCCTGTGGTCGCATCATAGGCTTTTACATAGCATTTCTTCGGTTTGTCATCATCAATGGTTCCGATAAAGACTTTGTTCTGCGCAACAATCGGCGAGCACATGTAAATGTTGCTGCCGACATTCTGAATCCAGTTGGTTTGCAAGGGTAAAGATACACTGTCATTCACCAGTTGGTTGTGTGCGGCATTTCCACGAAGCCCTGCCCAGACATCAGATGTCGCAATGACCGATAGCGGCTGCTTAGTTACAGTATAGTCTACTCTCTTCGTCAAACGAGTTCCATCTTCAAACTCAGCAGTCACCAACAGGCGTTGCTTACCGCCGGATACCCGGACCGCCCCGCTCCATCCCCAGTCTGTTTCAGGCATAAGCGTCACAGTCGATACAAGCCTTCCGTTTCGTTCAACAGAAGCTGTCACCTTCTTCGCATCCGATATAGTACGGTAAGCATTGATCCGGACCGTCATTTTTCCGTCAGGAACTGAAACGGTTTCACCTTCCGCCGGATAGGCAGAAGTCAATATTCCGTCTATATAAGTATAACGAGTTGCTGAACTTAATTTACCTTTGGTATCAGCATTGTAAATTCTGAAACAAGAAGTTCCATGGTCTATTCCTCCTTTGTCCGGAGTGGATGAGCAGTAAGTATGAAGTCCTGACTTCAACTGCTTATAATAATGATTGTGCCAGTGTCCGTAAATCATGGCATCCAGATTGTAATCAGCAAAGTCTATCTGTTCGCCATTTTTATCTTTGAAGAGCAAATCGTCTCCCCAAAACCATAAGTCGTGATTAAATAAAACAATTCTTTTCCCTTTATCCGTTTGTGCAAGATCATTCTTCAGCCAACGGATGATGTCGGAACGCCTGTACGAAGGTGCATGATCACCACCCAGCATCGGAGTTACTACATAATGTACATTACCGACATCAAACGAATACCATGAAGGACCAAAATGACTTTGCCACAACTCTTCACCGTATTTTCCGGCACGCAGATCATGATTCCCCACACAATAGTAGGTCGGAACTCCCAAATCTACGGAACGAAGATAACGTCCATGAAAATCCTGATGAGCTTCATAACAAATATCACCGGTATGGATAATAAAAGCAGTCGGATTGGTTTTCACGTACTCTTTCAAGTTATCGATCCAATCACCGTATAGAGAAGTTTCCGTATCTGTAATTTGTACAAACGAATATCCATTCCCGGTATTTACCGAGGTCTTGCAGATACCCAATTCATACTTTTTTCCGGTTCCGTCAAAAGATAGGTAATGGGAGGTTGATGCCTGATACCCATCGGGAACAGTCAAAGTTACAAAACGTGTATCTTTATGTCCCGGAAGTATGAAATGACCATCATCTGTGGTTTTCACCACATTGAGACCATCTTGTACGCAGACTCCTTTTAGCCCCCTCTCTCCCGCATCACAAATGCCATTACCGTTCGCATCGATATAAACTTTTCCTTCTATTTGTGCGAACACAGAGCTACCGACTCCCAAGAATAAAGCAGCCATGCTTATAAATAATTTCAACATATTTATTAATTTATCATATTAATTGCCCTTGTCACTTAACGAAAACAAGAGGGCCCCTTCATTACTGCCGAAGCAGCCCTTCCTGTTTTCTGATTAAGATAAACCTATTCCCAGAATGGATTCTGATAGAGGTTCTCGTTAACAGTTATATCTTTGGTAGCTACCGGATAGTAATAATATTTTGGAGATACAAAAGTATACTTATTATGTTGGGCAACCAAATAGATATAGCCTTTTGTTCCTTCGGTAAGTCCGATGGTATTACCTTCCAAAGCATAAACTGTCAGTTTATACTTTTGCTTGTCTTCTTCGGGAATTTTATCTATATCTGCTTTCTTTTCTACTATAGCGACATCCGGTTGACCGTCACCTGTCACATCATAGTATCCCATCCCCGGAATATAAGCTCCTTCGGGAGCTGCTTCAAACAACTTTCCACATCCCCAACGCATCAAATCGCCATCATCTGAACCCTTCGCATGCCAACTCGATTCTCCGTTCACGGCGCACTTCCAAAACAGCACCTTTCTGTGCTGACTGTACATTGGAGTAACGTTCATCCTGTACCGGATCAATATTAGCCAGCCAATCATCCAACGAAGCATCCGGCATGCCTGCACGCTGCCTGATCAGGTTAATTGTCTGGTTGACATCATCTTGTGTGAGTATACCCAGCTCGGCTTTTGCCTCTGCATACATCAACAAAACCTCGGCATAACGGATAATAGGCAAATCTGTATACGATTTTCCCCAGTCAATCTGATCGAATGTCAGCGGACGGAACTTAATCTGAGGATATCCTCCCAAGTTCAATTTCGTACGATGAGGTTCAGTGGTTCCCACATTCAAAACACCCGGTTTCATAAATGTTTGTTCCAGGCGGGGATCTCTGTTTTCAAAGACTTCAAGTACTGTCTTCGTTTTATAGCCTTCCATTTGATGAAAATACTCGGTATGTCCATCCTTAACAACTAAATAATCTTCCATCAGGCTACGGGAAAGACCGGTGTTGTAGTCAAACTGAGCCTGAGCATTGTGCAGACGTCCTAACGCCTTGTCGTAGTCAGCTACCAGAATCATTTCCGGATTCTGTGTAAGATCCGTACTGCAAAAAAGTGACTGATAGGCCGGTAAACCACTCTCTTTGGTTGTAGACAAACTGTAACTTTTTGTGTCCATAATCTTCTGGCATGCCTCTACCGCTATTTTCAAGAATCGGTCGCCGTCATTCAGCTTCAGTTCCGGATGATATTTACGGAACGTTCCTTCATGCAAAGCAATTCGTGCCTGTACAGCCAAAGCCGCATCACGATAAATACGAGTCGTGCTTTTAGTCGTTTTCATATGAGTTACGGCAAAGTCAAGATCTGCCATAATAGAGTCTACCACCAATGCTCGAGGGTCCTGCGGCTTATACAATAAATCAATGTCCGTCGTTTGCAGGTCATGGCTATACCAAGGTACATCCGAATAATCTTTCACCTTTGAATAATAGACCAGTGCACGAAACATACGTGCCAACCCAATATAATGATCAATCTCACCGCGATCTCCTTCTACACGACCTGTCCGAGCCAACATAAAATTGACTGTACGAATGTTGCTCCAGCTCCATTTACCTATATTATCCGCCCGATATTCGCCGCGCATCATTTTATAAATATCGGTATCTTCTGGGTAAAGCATATTGTCGGAAGGAGTATCCGAATAGCTTGCACCGATATAGCCGTACATGCCATTGGTATAAGTCTCCAAATCAGCAGGAGAAGAAAAAAAGACTTCTCTGTAATACTCGTTTCCGGAAAGCGATCCATAAACCGTCATTACAACTTGTCATCAGTCCTGCGCCTGTGAAACAGCACGCAGTCAGTAATATATGTTTTATTTTTGAACACATAGTTTATCTAAATTAGAATGTAACATTTAAACCGAATGAATAAGAACGCTGAAGAGGATAGACAATGTCACCTAAGCTTTCCGGATCTACTTTGTAATGCTTGTATAAACCCGAAAATTCACACAAATTATCACCGGAGAAGAAAATGCGCAAGCGCTCAATTCCTATCTTATTCAACAATACCTTAGGAAGTGTATAACCTACTGTGAGGTTTTTCAGACGCATATAAGCTGCATTCTGTAAATATCTGGTCTGTACCACTCCACATTCTCTATCCGTATTTTCCGCCACATAAGCTTTCATACGGGGGAAGTACGCATCCGGATTTTCCTCCGTCCAATGGTCATACATATTACCTTTGGTGATATTGGTCCAAGGCTGTGCATAGATACCCCAGAAATAGAGGTCACCCGTACCCGGATAATAATCCTTCTTACCTACTCCCTGGGCAAACAAGCTGAGATCGAATCCATTCCACTGTGCATTGGCCGATAAACCAAATGTATAACGAGCACGGCTATTACCTATAATTTTATAATCGCCATGGTCTTCCAAAGTCCATGCTCCGTCAGTAATTTTACCATCCTTGTTTTCATCTTTAAACTTCAGATCACCCGGTGCCAAAGGACGGTACCCGGATAAGAAGTACACCATGACTGATCGGCATGATTCTTAATGTCTTCTTCGGAAGTAAAGAACCCTAAAGTTTCTACACCCCATATCTCACCAATCTCTTTTCCTACATAATAATCGCCCAGCAATCCCTTGGGATTTTCGTACTTTGTAATATAGCACGCTATCCGCCAGATTGAAGTTTACATCATAATAGAACGGTTTTCCGGCCAACTTGAACTGATCTTTCCAACCCACAGTCAATTCCCATCCTTCCGTCTTTAAATCGGCTGCATTCTGTTTGGGCACGTCGGTTCCCAAAACACTTGGAAGCGTAACTCCGGGGGTTAACATATCTTTTGTACGACGTACATATACCTCACCTGTTATGCTTAAACGGTTATCAAAGAAATTGGCATCCAAGGCAAGATTGGTAGTAGTTACCTTTTCCCAGGTTAAGTTACCGGCAACCAATCCGGGAGCTCCCACATATACCGGTTGCTGCTTATCCAGTATCTGACTGATTTTTCCTGATCCCATCGTGGCAAGATATGCATAAGCATCCACATCCTGGTTTCCTAAACTACCATAGGAACCTCTCAACTTCAGGAAACTGACCACTCCGGTCAAAGGCTCAAAGAACTTTTCACGTGAGATGACCCATCCTAAAGAAACAGAAGGATTAAATACAAAACGGTCATTCTTAGGGAAACGTGAAGTACCGTCATAGCGTCCGTTGAATTCAAAAATATATTTGTCGTTATAAATATATCCCAACGCGCAAAAGCACCTCTCAGAGCCCAGGTCGTTATACTCTGGGACATATTCATATCACCTGTAGCCAGATTAATAGTAGGCAGTGAACTTGAAATCAGTTCTTTACGATTTGCTTTTACGTAATCATATTTATACTCTTCCTGATTGAAACCCACAACAGCAGTGACAGCATGCTTCTTCGCAAATGTTTTTTGGAAGGTACCATATACATCAAATAGAATATGTTTCGTATCGGAGTTACTGCTTGAAGCATCGGATACGGTCGAAATCGGATTAAATGTCAAAACAGGTAATTCCGGTCCGTTACGGTAAGTCACAGGCAAATTATACCAATTACTTCTGGTTTTTGTATTTGAAAAGGCAAATGTTCCTTGTACAAAAAAGACATCTTTGATCACATCTATCTTAGTCGACAAGTTGATATTTGTATTTGTTTTCCAGTCGGTAGCACGACCACCTTCGGCCAATGCTCCCAATGTACCGACACTGGCATCTGTCCAAGTTCCATCAGGATTCTTAACCATATCCATCGGATTCTTACGATACATCTGTTTATAAGTGTTGGTCATGGCATTCGCATAATCATAATCGGAAGTCGTCAGGCTGACATTACTGTTCAAGCTCCACCAGTCTGTCAGTTTAAACTGTAATTTGGTACGCAGGTTATATCGGTTATAAATGTCATTACCATACTTAAACATACCGTTCTGCCGATTGTATCCTCCCGAAAAGTAATAGGAAATACGATCTGTTTTTCCGGAAATATCAATGTTGTGGATAGTTGAAAAACCTACATCGTTGTAAGCCTCGTCAACCCAGTTTGTCCGACCAAAGTAAGTATAAGATCCATCCGGATTCAAGAAATAAGGAGAAGTAGAAGGATCCTCAGAACATTTCTTCGCATAGGCCAGTTGCTCCTCGTTATAAAGATTATACCATGGATATGCCATCGTATTTCGAGTGGTTGCCACCAGATAAGGATCTGTTATAATTTCCGGCATGCGGGTATTGGTACGTAATACAAAATTGTTGTTATAATTGACGGTAAGTTTTTCATTGCTACCATCCTTGGTTGTCACCAGGATAACACCAAACGCAGCACGTGAACCATATATAGCAGATGACGCAGCATCCTTCAATACAGAAATATTTGCTATATCAACAGGATTCATACGATTCAGTTGATCACTGGTAGAGACCACACCGTCGATGACAACCAACGGAGAACCTCCATTCAATGAGGTGGTACCACGAATATTATAAGAAGGAGAATCATCTGCTTCACCATCACCGACCGATACATTGAGGTTGGCAACAGCACCTTGCAGCGCTTGTCCCATATTCAATACCGGACGGTCCTCGATCGCTTTGGTAGAAACAGTTGCTACCGAACCCGAAAGATTAACTTTCTTCTGAACAGCATAGCCAACTACCACGACTTCATCCAGCGCTTTACTGTTTTCTTCCAATACAATGTCTATCACTGATTTATCACCTACTTTTACAGTCTGGGCGATATAGCGACGTATGAAAACTTAAGTGACTTACCTGCCGGAACCTTCAACGAATATTTCCCATCGATATTAGTGATAACACCGGTAGTAGTTCCCAATACCGTTACATTTACACCTATCAACGTTTCGCCTCGTGTGTCTGTAACCGTACCGGTTATCTCTTTCGTTTTCGCAGTATTATCATTTGGGGTATTTTGTTTCTCCGCACCGGGAACCAAAATAATCTTTCTATTCTCCACTACACATTTGCAGTCCGGAAGAATTTTGGATAAAATCACATCAATACGTTCGTTATTGGCTTGTACCGTAACTTTACGGTTCATGTCAATTTCGGCATCATTGTAGAAGAAAGTGTATTCACTCTTCGATTCGATCGATTTAAGCACTTGCTTTAGGGGAACTTGTTTCACATGAAGATTGATGCGGGTTTGCTGAGCATAAACTCCCTGAAAAACAAATAGAAACAAAATAAAAGACATTAGTCTAACTAAACGAATGTTTCTTTCTGTTAAGAAAAAGCTTAAAAAGCTTCTCCATTTAAATTTATTCATATCTTTGTAAAAGATTTAAAGTAAATAATTGCGCCTCCTGCAAGAGACGTGATTAAAAAAACTCAGAGATAGGTAAGTGCTGCAACATTTACCTATTTTTTTGCTTGGATGTGTGTTTCTACATATTTTCAATTCATTTTAAGATTAATACTTGTGTTGCCTATCGCTTTCTGGGAAGAATATGTAAGATACCATTCTCCCAGTAATATCTTATTGGAGCAACCAAAGTCATCGCTTTCAGAATTTCATCCAGATTCTCTCCATTCCTGACAGAGAACGACATAAATACTTTTTCAGCAAACTCTGACGGACATTCAATATCCACCCCATACCACTTATTTAAATTAATAATAATATCAGCCAACTTATCATTATCAAAAGTCAGTTCATTTTGAATCCAACTGATATAATCATCCGTATTCACCATTTGTACTTTCGTACGTTCACTCTTCTTATCATAATTAATCAACTGCCCGGGAGTCAATACTACCGAATGATTCATCTTACAACCGGCAATCTTCACACTACCTTCTACCAATACTGCTTCAACCCCGGATTTCCGTCGATAGTTGTCAACAATAAAACGAGTCCCCAATACCTCTACTTTCATCTCTCCGGCTTGCACACGGAAAGGAAGCTTCTCATTCCTCCGTACCTCAAAATAGGCTTCACCGGATAAACTGACTTCACGGCTGATGAACTAAACGTTTCAGGATATTCCAATAAACTATTGGAATTAAGCCATACAACCGTACTATCCGGCAAAACAAATCGTCCCTTACTTCCATTGGCAGTCAACAAACGATTCATGACATCCGGCTGTTTCGGGACCGAACTGCTACCCCAATAATAAAAGACAGACCCTACAGTAAATAACATCAAAAAGACAGCTGCCACACGCAAGAACGGAACGAAGTGTTTCCTGAAACGAATCTGTTTTTACGTAAACCGGATTCTGTTGACTGTATCCGATTTTTAAATCGCTCTAGCGCTATCTCTGTTTCCAGATCGTCGGTAGCTATCGTGTTGCCTAAAAGCCATAAATCACGGACTTCGGAAAATTCATTCCGGTTCTTTTCTGATTGTTTCAGCCAGTTGAACAGAAAAACTTTCTCTTCACCGGTAGCCGTACCATCCAGAAAACGTATGATAACTTCATTTATGTCTTTAATTTCATTCTTCATTTTTAGCTCCTCTATTAGTAATACAAGTGAAATTTAAAAAACCCTCCTCCAAAAACATACTTTTTTTTTTAAATATTATTTAGAGCAGAGATAAAGCAAGAATAAAAGACTCATTAAATCCTTGTTTTTAAGATGAGTACGTAGTTCCAACAAAGCACGGGTCAAATACTTTTCTACGGTTTTTGGAGAAAGATCGAGCTGAACGGAGATTTCCTTTATTTTCAGACCATAGCTTCTACTTAATATAAATACCTTTTTTACCTGCGTAGGAAGTGTTTCGATAAAAGTTTCAATTTCACCCTGGAGTTCTTTCATGAACAACGAGTTTTCCTGATTATTCTCCAGAATTTGCAGTGCTTCGATTTGATCGGAAAATTGTTCTACGGATTCTTCTTCGGTATATTTCTTACTGGAAAGGATATTAAGCGATTTATTATAGACAGCCTTAAAAAGATAGGCTTTTACCGCGCCATCAAATTCAATATCTGTACGTTTATTCCATAAAGCAACAAAAACATCCTGCACTACGTCTTCTGCAATATCCCAATCATTCACAAAACGGAACGCATATACCCGCAACACCTTATAATATTGCCGAAATAATTGTTCTACCGATTCAAGATTCGAATACATTGTATTTTCCTTCATTTTAAAGTATTAGTTAATAAAAAGGCATTGACAAAGTAACAAATAATAATAAATAATCTCAAAATTTTAAGAAACGGTTTAGTAATTGCAATTAAATAAGTTTGT
>ENA-OQIC01000832-OQIC01000832.1-human-gut-metagenome-genome-assembly--contig:-NODE-832-length-12308-cov-2.331828_pt1 | contig 12308 bp, 16 predicted proteins | sample MGYA00242572_ERZ504736 | MGnify/ENA primary metagenome ERZ504736 (study PRJEB26092, sample SAMD00036201) | human gut metagenome | host: Homo sapiens | study: EMG produced TPA metagenomics assembly of... | reverse complement strand
TTCTTAACTATATCACACTCTCAAGTGTTTGTCAACAATCTTTTTAAAGTTTTTTGAACTTTTTATTTTGTTCTTTTCTTTAAAAAGCGGAGAAAGAGGGATTTGAACCCTCGCGCCGGTTGCCCGACCTACACCCTTAGCAGGGGCGCCTCTTCGGCCTCTTGAGTATTTCTCCGAATTTGTTTTCGATATAGGCGCTGTATCAAGCGCATAATTGATTATACTAAAGCTTTTTTCAAATGTCAATAACTTTTTTTACTTTTTTGTAATTTATCTTTTACTAGAATTTTCTCTCATTTTTCTTTGTTTGTAATTTATTTCTATATAGATATAACAAAAGAAGAATCCTTCTGTGTAAACTCTGGATTCTTCTTTTTCTCGCAAGACTCTGATGATCTACTTCTGTTCGGAAGTATTTTTCTCTATTACTTCTTCAATCCGCCTCTTTACTTCTGCTGCAATTTCATTTGTCTTCATATCCTTGTATTCTTCATACAACATCGGTTCTAAAAAGTGAACTTGTACTGTAACTGGTTCAATGCTGTTTGTATCAAATGGTTTAAAGGAATCAATTAACGCCACCGGGATAATCGGACATTTTGCTTTTGTCGCTGCTTTAAAGCTTCCGCCCTTAAATTCTTGAACATGATTTCCATTTTTTGACCTCGTTCCTTCCGGAAAAATCAAATAGTTCCTTCCATTTTCTACTTCTTTGCTCACTGCAGTAATCACTTTCATTGCCTGTCTGACATCACTCCGGTCCATTGTATATGCTTTCATGCATTTGAAAACCTGTTTCAAAAACTGTACATTTTCTACCTCTTTTTTTGCTACAACTGAAAATGGATGTGAACATGCCTCTACAATTGCAAGTACATCATACATTCCCTGATGATTTGGAAAGAACATAAACCCATCTTTCTCCGGTATATTCTCTTTTCCATGTACATCGATCGTCACTCTTCCGCCTTTATTGGCACGAAGTACGATGAAGGTGAGCATTTTATAAATTTGCTGCTCTGTATATTTTTCTACATGTCCCGCATAATAGCATAATTTACACCACATAACAGGAACCAGCAAAATATTTTTAAAGACCATTAATAAAATACGTTTCATTTAATTTTCCTCTATTCTCTTTCTGTATTTTTCAATTGCTGTCTCATAGAGATTATTTCCATCTTTGTCGATTACGACGATCACAGGAAAGTTTTCAATTTCCAATCGGCGGATTGCTTCTGCTCCAAGGTCATCATAGGCAACTACTTCTGAGCGTTTAATACATTTAGATAACAGTGCTCCTGCACCTCCTACTGCCGCAAAATAGACAGACTCGTTTCTTATAATCGCATCAATCACTTCCTGTGTCCGCTTTCCCTTTCCAATCATTGCCCCCAGACCCAGATCTAACAGCCGCGGCGCATACTTATCCATTCTGCTTGCAGTTGTTGGTCCTGCTGAACCGATTGGTCTTCCTTCTCTTGCCGGAGATGGTCCCATATAATAAATCACCTGCTCTTCCAGTTTCACTGGCAGCTTCTCACCTTGATCAAGGCTTTCATTCATTCTTTTATGCGCAGCATCCCTTGCCGTATAGATTGTTCCCGTCAAATATACATAATCTCCCGCTTTTAATTGGCAAAGCTGATCTTTTCCTGCTGGTACCGTCATATGTTTTTCCATCTGCACTGCCTCCCTTTCTCTCCTTGCTATAACACTCTCACAATATGTCTGTTCACATGGCAACAGATATTCACCGCCACTGGAAGCCCTGCAATGTGAGTCGGATATGTGTTGACATTAACTGCAAGAGCGGTCATCACGCCTCCCAATCCTCCCGGTCCAATGCCAAGCTGGTTGATCTTCTGCAGCATTTCTTCTTCTAATTCTTGCACATATGGGATTTCCGAATGGACGCCAACCTCCCTTGTCAATGCTTCCTTTGCCATCAGCGCACATTTTTCAAAAGTACCTCCGATTCCAACACCGACTACCATTGGTGGGCACGCATTTGGTCCTGCCTCTGCCACTATATTGAGAATCGCTTGCTTTACCCCTTCCAATCCATCTGCCGGCTTCAACATCATAACTTTACTCATGTTTTCACTTCCGAATCCCTTCGGCGCCACTTTGATCTTCACTTGATCACCAGAAACAATTTTATAATGAATAACTGCTGGGGTGTTATCCTTTGTATTTTCTCTCAGAATCGGATCCTTTACCACAGATTTTCTCAAATATCCTTCCACATACCCCTGACGTACCCCCTCATTGACAGCCTCTTCCAGATTTCCCCCGGTCAGATGTACCTCTTGTCCAATCTCTAAAAATACAACTGCCATTCCGGTATCCTGGCAGATTGGAATCATATCTGTTGCTGCAATCTCCAGATTTTCCTGAAGCTGTTCTAAAATCTGTCTGCCAAGTGGAGACTCTTCTGTTCTCACTGCCGTCTGCAATGCATTCTTCATATCATCTGAAAGATAATAATTAGCTTCAATACACATTTCTTTTACATTTTTTGTAATCTCACTGACATCTATTGTTCGAATCATAGGGACCTCCTCATTGATCTGAATCTTCTGAAATTTTTCATCTATCTAAGATTATAGTATACATCACAAAGAAAAGGAATACCTGTATCCAGATATTCCTTCTCTTTTTCCCAATATTCTCTTTCTAGAATCGACTATTCCGATACAATCTCTCCGCATGCGATCTTACTTCCGGAATTTCCTGATGACTGTGTCCGGAAATCATCTGCCATCCCATGGATGACAACTGTTCTTCCGATCACTTCTTCCGGGTAAAACCGGTCTGTGTAAAAGGCGCTCCATGCAAGCCCCTCATTTGCAAGCAATGGAGGAAAATCCCCCGCATGCCCTGGATGTACTGTATTTTCCGGATTATAATGTCCCTTTGTCTGAGCAAATGGATCCTCTTCATCTCCTGTACATAATGCTCCTTCATGAATATGGAATCCGTAGAAATTTGCGTTTGGAGCATTTTCTGCATTTGGAAGACCTTCCACTTCTGCCACAACCAGTGTTCCCCCGTACATTTCAAAGAAATAAATATTTCCCTTGATCTTAGAATGTCCGGCATCTCCTCGTATCTGTGCATATGCATCTGCTGTCTCATTCATAAACTGAACCATAGCTTGTTACCTCCTGCATGCTTCCTTGTTCTGCCTTGTTTCAGCATATGCAGATGCACTCTATTTGTGACATAGGGTATCTGATTCCATCATTTTTCTTAATTTGTTTCTAATTCAAGACTTTCTTCTGAACCTGCTTCTTCTACTTCAGCCTTTTCTTCTGCATTTTCTTCTGCGACAGTTTCTCTCACTTTTGCAATGCTGGCAACTTTTGTATTGGAGTCAAGGTTGATCAGTTTCACTCCCGATGCGACACGACCAAGAATAGAAATTCCTGCACATTCCATTCGAATTACAATTCCCTCTGTATTGATGATCATAATTTCATTGTCTTCGTTTACTGCTTTAACTCCGATCACATTTCCGGTTTTCTCCGTGATCTTATAGCACTTCACACCTTTTCCGCCACGATTCTGACAGGTGAACTCTTCAATTGCAGTACGTTTTCCCATTCCCTTTTCAGAAGCGATCAGAAGGTAATCTCCCTGGGTATGTAACTGCATTCCGATCACTTCATCGCGATCGCTCAGGTTCATTCCTCGTACACCCATAGAAGTTCTTCCCGTTGATCTTACATCCTGCTCTTTGAAACGGATACACTGACCGTATTTTGTTACCATGATGATATCTTTTTCATTGTCTGTGATCTTTACTTCAATCAGCTCATCATCTTCACGAAGTGTGATCGCAGCAAGCCCTGTCTTTCTGACATTTGCATAATCTGTAATTGGCGTCTTCTTCACAAGACCTTTTTTCGTCGCCATAAACAGATATTTCCCGTCTTCATATTCACGGATCGGAATCATCGCAGTAATCTTTTCATCCGGCATGAGCTGCAATAAATTGATGATCGCAGTTCCTCTTGCAGTTCTTCCAGCCTCCGGAATCTCATAGCCTTTCATCCGGTATACTCGTCCGGTATTGGTAAAGAACATGATATAGTTATGTGTCGAGGTCATAAATAATTCCTCTACATAATCTTCTTCAATGGTCTGCATTCCCTTGATTCCTTTACCGCCGCGGTTCTGACTCTTGAAGGTATCTGTTGTCATCCGCTTGATATAACCAAGCTTTGTCATTGTGATCACAACATCCTGCTCCGGAATCAGGTCTTCTGTAGAAAGATCTAACTCATCAAAACCAATGGAAGTTCTTCTGTCATCCCCATATTTTCCACTGATCACAAGAATTTCTTCCTTGATCACACCTAAAAGAAGTTTTCTGTCTGCAAGGATTGCTCTCAATTCTCCAATGCGCTCCATGAGCTCCTTATATTCATTTTCAAGCTTTTCCCGTTCCAGACCGGTCAGTGCACGCAGACGCATATCTACAATTGCCTGTGCTTGTACATCTGTCAGCTGGAATGCTTCGATCAGTCCTTCTTTAGCAGCCTGTGCATTCTTGGAATTACGAATAATTCTGATAACCTCATCAATATTATCAAGGGCGATCAGCAAGCCTTCCAAAATATGCGCGCGCTCTTCTGCCTTATTGAGTTCATATTTCGTACGTCTTGTCACGACCTCTTCCTGATGTCTGAGATAATAGTTCAGCATCTCAAGAATGTTCATGACTTTCGGCTCGTTGTTGACCAGTGCCAGCATGATCACACCAAACGTATCCTGCAATTGTGTATGTTTGTACAGCTGATTCAGAACAACATTTGCATTGACATCCCGGCGCAGCTCGATACAGATACGCATACCTTCTCGGTTAGACTGATCACTTAAATCTGTAATTCCGTCAATCTTCTTATCGCGTACAAGCTCTGCAATCTTCTCGATCAGACGAGCTTTATTCACCATATATGGTAATTCTGTGACAACGATACGGCTCTTTCCATTTGCCATCGGCTCGATATCCGTCACTGCACGTACACGGATTTTTCCTCTTCCGGTGCGGTATGCCTCCTCGATTCCTCTCGTTCCAAGGATCATTGCTCCAGTTGGGAAATCCGGCCCTTTGACGATTTGCAAAATATCTTCTATGCTCGTCTCGCCGTTTTCTTCTATCTGTCATCAATAATCTTTACCACTGCTGCAATGACTTCTCTTAGATTATGCGGTGGAATATTCGTCGCCATTCCAACCGCAATTCCTGACGTACCATTGACCAGCAGATTTGGAAATCTGGCCGGAAGTACCGCCGGCTCCTTTTCCGTCTCATCAAAGTTTGGTGTGAAATCTACTGTGTCTTTATTGATATCAGCTGTCAGCTCCATAGAAATTTTGCTTAATCTGGCCTCTGTATAACGCATGGCAGCAGCGCCATCTCCATCGACTGAACCGAAGTTCCATGACCATCCACAAGCGGATATCTTGTAGACCACTCCTGCGCCATATTGACAAGCGCTCCATAAATCGAACTATCTCCATGCGGGTGATATTTACCCATCGTATCTCCGACGATACGGGCACACTTACGATGCGGCTTATCCGGTCCATTGTTCAGTTCAATCATGGAATAGAGGATTCTTCTCTGTACCGGTTTCAGACCATCTCTGACATCCGGAAGTGCACGGGAGGCAATAACGCTCATTGCATAATCAATATAAGAGTCTTCCATCGTCTTTTTCAGGTCAACCTCATGAACTTTATCAAAAATATTATCTTCCATTGTCTTCTCCTTACTTGAAATACATTTTCATCAACGCTGTAAAAACCTTTAAATATCAAGATTTTGCACGTATTTTGCATTCTCCTCGATAAACTCTCGTCTAGGCTCTACTTTATCTCCCATAAGTGTCGTAAAAGTAAGGTCTAATTCGGATGAAGATTCCTCATCCATTGTCACACGCAGAAGCACGCGGTGCTCCGGATCCATTGTTGTCTCCCAAAGCTGTTCCGCATCCATCTCTCCAAGACCTTTGTAACGCTGAATCTTATTATTTCCATCTCTTCCAACTTCCTGAAGAATCTTATTTAATTCTTCATCACTGTAAGCATACCATACTTTTTTGTTTTTCTCCAACTTATAGAGCGGAGGCTGCGCCAGATAAACGTATCCTTGTTTGATCAGTTCCGGCATAAACCGATATAAAAATGTCAGAAGAAGCGTACTGATATGAGCGCCGTCCACGTCGGCATCGGTCATGATAATGATCTTATGATATCGCAGTTTTGAAATATCAAAATCCTCGTGAATTCCCGTTCCAAAGGCTGTGATCATCGCTTTGATTTCTGCATTTGCATAGATTTTATCTAGTCTTGCTTTCTCTACATTCAGAATCTTTCCTCGAAGCGGAAGAATTGCCTGAGTTGCACGGTCTCTGGCAGTCTTTGCCGATCCACCCGCAGAATCTCCCTCTACAATGTAAATCTCACATTTGGATGCATCCTTCTCTGAACAATCTGCAAGTTTTCCCGGAAGTGACATTCCCTCTAAGGCTGATTTTCTTCTTGTAAGATCTCTTGCCTTTCTGGCCGCTTCCCGCGCACGCTGTGCCAGAACAGACTTCTCGATGACAACTTTGGCAACCTGCGGATTCTGTTCAAGGAAAATCTCTAACTGTGTACTCAGTACACTGTCAACCGCACCTCTTGCCTCACTGTTTCCAAGTTTTTGCTTCGTCTGTCCTTCAAACTGTGGATCCTGAATCTTAACGCTGATAATTGCTGTCAAACCTTCTCTGATATCTTCTCCCGAAAGATTTGGTTCACTATCTTTTAACAGCTTATTTTTTCTTGCATACTCATTGAAAGTCTTTGTAAGTGCATTTCGAAAACCGACAACATGTGTACCGCCTTCCGGTGTAGTGATGTTATTTACAAACCCATATGTATTGTCTGTATAGGAATCATTGTGTTGCATTGCCACTTCTACTGCAACTCCGTCTTTCTGTCCCTCACAGTAAATAATCTGCTCATAAAGAGGAGTCTTGCTTTTGTTTAAATACTGCACAAATTCCTTGATTCCACCTTCATAGTGAAATGTCTTCTCGATGCGTTCTTCCGGTCTCTCATCTGCTAAAACAATCTTCAGATTTTTCGTAAGAAATGCCATCTCACGGAATCTCTGCTTCAAAATATTATACTCAAACTCTGTCTCTTCAAAAATCTCGGCATCCGGCAAGAATGTAACTTTCGTTCCGGTCTTGTCCGCTTCGCATTCTCCTACCACTTTCAGCTGATAGGCAGATTTCCCGCGCTCATAGCGCTGTTTGTAAATCTTGCCCTCGTTGTAAATCTCTACTTCCAGCCATACTGACAGGGCATTTACTACTGAGGCACCCACTCCGTGAAGTCCACCGGACACCTTGTATCCTCCGCCACCGAATTTTCCTCCGGCATGCAGCACGGTAAATACGACCTCAACCGCCGGAAGTCCTGCTTTATGATTGATCCCAACCGGAATTCCACGTCCGTTGTCAATAACCGTGATCGAATTATCTTTGTTGATCGATACAAAAATCGTATCACAATATCCGCCGAGTGCTTCATCGACCGCATTGTCCACAATTTCGTATACAAGATGATGTAACCCTCTGGAAGATGTGCTCCCAATGTACATTCCAGGTCTTTTTCTGACGGCCTCCAGTCCTTCCAATATCTGAATCTGATCTGCACCATATTCTGTACTCATTATAGTCCTCCTAATTTTCCTTTACTACGACTCCATTACTTACATGAAATATTTTATTTATCGAAAAGCGGTGATTTACAAACTCATCGACACCAGTGCAGGTGATCAATGTCTGTATGTCATGAATGCTGTCTAATAAATAATTCTGTCTGTTCTTATCCAGTTCTGACAGGACATCATCCAACAAAAGAACCGGCGTATCCTTGATCAACTTTCTGACAATCTCTATCTCAGAAAGCTTCAAGGATAATGCTGCTGTCCTCTGCTGTCCCTGGGAACCAAATTTACGAATATCAATATCTTTTGTCAAAAAACAGATGTCATCTCTGTGTGGTCCTGCTGAGGTGCTTTTCATTCGAATATCCCGCTCCCTGTTCTTTTTCAGAACCGACTCGAATTCCATCTGCCAATGTTTTCTCATATGAAATTGTAATCGTTTCTCGGCCTCCCGTCAATTTATAATGAATTCCAGATATTATTTCATTTACTTCTTCCAGAAATTTTTCCCGTCTTTCCATGATCCGACTGCCATACTGAATCAGCTGCATATCCCATAAATCCAGCATCTCATTTAATTCTGCACGATTCTGGCAGTCTTTTAACAGACGGTTTCTCTGATTGATGATTCTGTTATAATTTGCCAGATCACTCAGATAGACTTTATCAAGCTGGGACAATTCCAGATCCATAAATCTTCTCCGCTCGGCAGGTCCGTTCTTGATAATGTTCAGATCTTCCGGAGAGAAAAATACAAGATGAACAAGTCCAAACAGCTCACTTGCCTTTCGGATTGGAATCTTATTGATCGCAATTCCCTTTGGACTGTTCTTCTTCAGATGCATATCCACCTGAAACTCGATTCCATCTTTCTCGATCACCGTCTCAATATGAGACTCTTCATTTCCAAATTGAATCAAATCCCGATCTTTCGTACCTCTGTGAGATTTCGTTGTTCCGGTCAGATAGACCGCCTCTAAAATATTTGTCTTACCCTGAGCATTGTCGCCATAAAATATATTGGTAGCATGGTCAAACTCGATGCTGAGAAAATCATAATTTCTAAAGTTTTTTAATTTTAATGACTTAATTACCATACCGGCACCAACTGTCCTTATTATTTCTCAATTCGGATCTCCTGTCCATCAAAAGAGACAACATCTCCAGCATAAAGTTTCTTTCCACGCTGCACTTCTATTTCCCCATTGACAGATACCAATCCATCCTGAATAACAAATTTCGCATCAACACCAGATTCTACAAATCCTGCCGCTTTTAATGCCTGTCCTAATTTAATGTACTCATCTCTTAATTTAATAATTTCCATTTCTTCGTCCTCTCGCACATTGAAAATACGTTTCGTAGTTTTTCTGCATAAATATACATTGCTATGTTGCATATTTATGCAGCCGCATTGAAGTTTACTGGAAGGATCAGATAGATATAACTTTGTTCTTCATCTTTGATAAAGCAAGGTGCTTTTGCATTCATGAAGTACAGGCTGACCTCCTCGTCATCGATCACGCGCAGCGCATCAATCAAAAACTTCGGATTAAATCCGATCAGCAGATCCTTTCCGTCTTTGGTAATCATGATCTCTTCATTCATAGAACCAATCTGTGACTGGATCTTCAGCTGCATAGACTCATCGGTAATATTAATAATGATCGGCTTCTTATCTCCTTCTTTCACAAGAAGTGTTGCACGATCAATACAGCTTAACAGTTCTTTTTTATTGATTCGCACTTTTGTCTCATAATCGTTTGAGAGCATCTGGTCGATACGGAAATATTCTCCTTCGATTAATCTTGACACAACAACGGTGTTGCTGAACTCAAACACGATATGATTATTTGTAAAATAAATAGTAACTTCACTTTCTGTCTCACCAGAAAGGATTTTACTGATTTCCTGAAGTGTCTTTCCTGGAACGACAACTTTTCTAGCTCATAAGATTCTTTTAATTCGATTTTTCTAATGGAAATACGGTGTCCGTCCAGGGAAACCACTTTCAGAATATTCTGATCCACTTCAAACAATTCACCCGACATCAGTTTGTTGCTGTCCATATCAGAGATTGAAAAAATTGTCTGACGAATCACTTCTTTGAGCGTAAATTCAGAAAGTGTGATGCAATCCTTTTTTCGATATAAGGTAAATAAGAAAAATCTTCTCCTGATTTTCCGGAAATATTAAATTTTGCTTTTTCGCAGGTGATCAGTGTCTGTAAATTACTATTTGTTTCAATGATTACTTCATTATCAGGAAGTTTTCTTACGATTTCTGAAAAAATCTTGGCATCCAATGCAATGATTCCTTTTTGAAGAATGGTTCCTTCAATCGTAGTTTCAATTCCAAGTTCCATATCATTCGCTGTCAATTTGATTGTATCTGTTGTTGCATCAATTAAGATACATTCTAAGATTGGCATGGTTGTTTTAGAAGGAACTGCTTTGGAGACAATACTGACACCTTTGACTAAATTTGATTTTGTGCAAATGATTTTCATGTGTATAACTCCTTTCGGTATTTGCTTTGAGTAAATATATGAAAGTTATCCGCCGTAACCGCCGTAGGGGCTGTGGATATGTGGATAACCCTAAAAATCCCTATGGTTGAGCGATTTTTACGCTCGAAAAGTATGTGGAAAAACAAAGGATAATACGTTCGCAAAATTGGGATAACTTAAGCGAGTTTTCCACAGAAAAAATTATCCACAATGAACGAACAATCTATCCACAGTTTTTCCACATATCAATCCACAATAGCCGTTAAAAAAATAACAATCTAAACTGGATTTAATTTTTTCTTAATAATATCAATGGTGTTGCTGAAGGTGTCACTGGCCTTGATATCAGCAGTAACTTTATCAACTCCATGGCTGATCGTAGAATGATCACGACCACCAAGTGTCAGACCGATTGCTTTGAGTGGAGTATCGGTCATAGTACGGCATAAATACATAACTATTTGACGCGGAATTGCGATTTCAGCGTTTCGTTTGCCACTTTTTAAGTCAGCGATCGAAATATTAAAGTGTTCTGAGACAACATCCAGGATTAATTCCGGGGTGACTTGTCTGTTTTCATTTGGTGAAACGATATCTTTCAGCGCTTCCGCAGCCAAATTGATATCAATCGGTGCATTTTTTAACTTATATAATGCGATCAATTTGTTTAAAGAGCCTTCAAGCTCACGGATATTTGACTTTACATTAGAAGCAATGTACTGCATAACAGCATCCGGAATATTGTATTTGTCCAGTCCGTCCAATTCTTCCTTTTTCCTGAGAATTGCCATTCGTGTTTCATAATCAGGTGAGGAAATATCTGCGACTAAGCCGCATTCAAAGCGGGAGCGGAGACGAGCTTCCAGTGTTTCAATGTCTTTTGGAGGCTTATCGCTGGGAGATGATGATCTGCTTGCCGGATATGTGAAGATGATTAAATGTGTGAAAGAATTCTTCCTGTGTACTTTCTTTTCCGATAATAAATTGGATATCATCTATTAAAAGGACGTCAATCGATCTGTATTTTTCGCGAAAGCAGTCATTGCGGATTCATTGCCAGTTTTTCCGTTTTTAATTGCTTCGATCAGTTCATTTGTAAACGTTTCACTTGTTACATATAATACTTTTTTCTCTGGCTCATTTTCTAAAATAAAGTGAGCGATGGAGTGCATAAGATGGGTTTTTCCAAGTCCGACACCTCCATATAAAAAGAGGGGATTATAGACTTCACCCGGTGATTCTGCAACTGCAAGTGATGCAGCATGTGCAAAATTGTTGTTTCCACCAACGACAAAAGTATCAAATGTATACTTGGGATTCAGGTTTGCAGCCTGAGATACAGTTACTTTTGATTTCGGTGTGGCGGTTTTATCCTCAAAATCTTTCGGATCGAATTCATTTTCGGCGATAAATTTTACTTCATATTCTTTTCCGACAACTTCGGCAATACATACCTGAAACGGCAGCAGGTATTTGTTTTTAATATAGTCAATACTTGCTTTTAAATTCACAAGAATGTACACAGTATTACTTGTTACTTTATATACTCTCAGTGGAAGAATCCACGTTTTGAAAGAAACGTCCGTAAGACTGTGTTCAATTTTTAATTTTTGTATAATTTCTTCCCAATTTTCCTCAACAATATTCATTCTTCTAACTCCTAAGTATCATAGTAAAAGAAATTTGTAGACAATCTCTCCACTATATTTTACATCAAAACCCATATTTAAGCAATGGAAATAAGTGTGGATAACTTTATAGACAGTGGAAAATCCCCCAAAATAAGGATTTTAAGTGGATAAATCGTCTATAAACATTGAATCCACAGGTTATCCTTATAGTTATCCACAAGTTATCCACAACTTGTGGATAACATTTTGGTCAAACACTATATTGTGGGATATCCACATGATTTTTTCGGGGAAAAAATACTAGATGATGTGTGGAAAAAGTGTCAGAGCATCTTTTTATTTATAGAAAAAACGGGGAAAAATGGAAAAAAAGAGTTGGAAAAAGAGGAGAAACAGGAGAATGGAAAAAAGTAGAAAAGCAGATAAAAATAAG
>ENA-OQIC01000831-OQIC01000831.1-human-gut-metagenome-genome-assembly--contig:-NODE-831-length-12320-cov-1.773887_pt1 | contig 12320 bp, 22 predicted proteins | sample MGYA00242572_ERZ504736 | MGnify/ENA primary metagenome ERZ504736 (study PRJEB26092, sample SAMD00036201) | human gut metagenome | host: Homo sapiens | study: EMG produced TPA metagenomics assembly of... | reverse complement strand
CATGTCAGACGTACAGCTGTACATCGATGATGCTCAGACGTACGGTAGCTGTACATCGATCGATGCTCAGACGTACTAGCTGTACATCGATCGATGCTTCAGACGTACGTAGCTGTACATCGATGATGCTCAGACGTACGTAGCGGGTAAAATCGGCTCTGTCGTATTTTGACAGGTATGCCTCATCCAGCCATGCCAGTTTCTCCGCCATATCCATGTTTCCGTAAAGGTAAATATAGCTGTTGGCGATGGTAGTAATTTTGTGAAACTCAATAAACTGCTCATAGGTCAGCTCCGGAATCCGGGCCGGATCACCGCCGGACTCATTGCGGTAAGGGGTGTCCGGGAAAAGGACGGCTCTTGTATACCGGTCCAGCACGCTTTCCGGCGAGGAAAAGGCGCCCTTCATCTCATTATACACCACCCCGTTGATGGTAAGGGGATCCTGCAGGGAAGCCATTTCATAGTGCCAGCCTCCTGGAGAAAAATCTTCGGCTCTCGGTAGATGGAAGGGTGGAGTACTCCGTCCAGATACACGTCCATGAGATTCTGAAAGTCCCGGTCATTGCAGCTGGCTACGGGATATACCGTTTTGTCCGGGTAGGTCATCGCATTTAAAAAGGTATTTAAAGAGCCCTTGACCAGTCTACGAAGGGATCCTTGACCGGAAACTTGTCGGAGCCTTCCAGCACACTGTGCTCCAAGATATGAGGCAGACCTGTGCTGTCTGCCGGCGGAGTTCTAAAGCCGATGGAAAATACCTTATTATCATCCTCGCAGCTCATTAAAAAAATCCGAGCACCGCTTTTTTTATGCTCCAGCACTATTCCTGCGCAATCCATTTCCTCTACCAGGCGTTCATCTGTCAGACGGTACTGAGGGAGCGCCTTTACCCTGCTTATCATTTCATTGTCAGTCATTTGAGTCTTCCTTACCTTTGCCCTGTGAGGGCTTTCTCATATTTTTGCAGGGCAGGCATCATGTAAACCTCCTGCCTCTGCATCCCATTCCTCTCTTACATATTTCCCATCAGCTGTCTTTTATGATAGACGCGCATTCTCTGACGCAAAGATGAACAAAAAGCACAGGATCCGACGGGGCGCTGATGCCGTATACATGGGAAAAACCCCATTTTTTTGCAATCATCCTCGCCCGGAACACATGGAAACTGCTGGTGAGAACGCCGATCTCCATGGGCTTGTCATCGACCACCAGGTAATTTCCCCCATTCCTTTTAAACAGTGCCTCCGGCCCCTGTTGCCTCTTTCCCGCTCCTCCCGTTCCAGGCGCAGCTTGTCCCGGTGGCGCTCAATAACCACCTTGCTGTATGCAATATTTTCCACCGTGCTGGCCGATCGGTCCTCCAGCAGAAGCTGCTCCGGCCGGACGCCGTTGTAGACCAGGTACTGATACATGGCCTGGGCCTCACTGACTGGCTCATCTTTTCCCTTCCCGCCGGAGAGAACCAGATAGGTGTCAGGATTCTTCTGAGCATAGTCAATGGCACGATCCAGCCTCTTTTTCAGGGAATCGCTGATGGTATGCTCCTTTACTCTGGTCCCCAGGACGATGACATAATCCAGTCCCGGCTCCTGAGGAGACGCCGCGCCCAGGAACACAAGAAAGCAGAGAAGGGCCATCGTAATAACTCCGGCCACGCAGGTGGTGACGATGCTTACCGGCACCCATCCCGGAATACGGATCATATTCCGGCTGTAATACCATTTTCCATAGACAAGAAATACGAGAAGGGCCGCAAAAAACAGCCATATAAAAGCAAAGGAGGTTCCTATGCCGGCATAAACCACAATGATCACAAAATAAACCGTACACGCCGCCGCAAGGGCAAGCAGGATCCCATCTACCATATCCGCTGCTCCAGTCTTTACAGGGAGCCTTTATGGCTCCGCCTTCTTTCTCAGGATGTCATAAACCTCAGCCGGCTGATCCAGCTCTGCCCAGAGGATCTGCTTGGGATGGGGTGCGCTCTCCTGAGCGTTGCCCTCTGTATCACAGATGCCCTTTACCAGAGCCTCCACATTTCTGCCGTCCGGTTTCATGATTTCAATTGTATCACCTACAAAGAATTTGTTTTTCTGCTCGATTCGGATCCGGCAGCCCACTGCCTCCTCTACCGTACCAAGGTAGGTGTAATTCTTTACATAGGTGTTGCTGTCATAGATCTGGCATCGGTTCCCGGCTTTCCATAGTAAAAGCCTGTGGTGAACTCACGGTATGTGCATTTTCCAATTTCTTCCTTGTACCACTCCATGTTCTTCTCATAGAGGGAGGGATCCTTCTTATAGTCATCGATGGCTTTCCTGTAGGTTCTTGCCACGGTTGCCACATAAAGAGCCGTTTTCATGCGTCCTTCGATCTTAAGGCTGTCGATTCCCGCAAGAATCAGTTCCGGGATATGCTCTATCATGCACAGATCCTTGGAATTGAAAATGTAGGTTCCACGCTCGTTTTCATAGACAGGCATATATTCTCCTGGTCTTGTCTCCTCCACAATAGAATACTTCCACCGGCAGGGATGCGTGCAGGCGCCTGGTTGGCGTCGCGGCCCGTAAAGAAATTGCTTAACAGGCATCTTCCTGAGTAGGAAATGCACATGGCTCCGTGGATAAAGCTTTCAATCTCCATATCCTCTGGAATATGGGCGCGGATTTCCCGAATCTCCTCCAGAGAGAGCTCTCTTGCAGAAACCACCCGTTTAGCTCCCAGCTGGTGCCAGAACAGATAGGTGCCGTAATTTGTATTGTTGGCTGGGTGCTACATGAAGCTCCATATCAGGCAGGACTCGTCTCGCGATGGCGAAGATGCGGGATCCGAGATAATCAGGGCATCCGGCTTAACCTCTTTTAATTCTTCAAAATATTTGCGGATTCCTTCTAAATCTTCGTTGTGTGCCACGATATTAGCAGTGATATAAACTTTCACTCCGTGTTTATGTGCAAATTCAATTCCTTCTTTAACATCTTCCATGGAGAAATTCTTTGCTTTGGCACGTAGTCCATACATCTCTCCACCGATATAAACGGCATCTGCTCCATATAACACAGCAACTTTTAATACTTCCAAGTTACTTGCCGGAATTAATAATTCAACGTCTCTCATTACTTTCTCCCATCTTGATACTGATTGCTACGCCATCACCTACCGGAAGGATCGTTGTCTCTAACTGTGGGTGATTCTTGATCGTATATAAATAGTCTCTCATTCGTTTATGAATGGTGCGGTCTCTTCGCTCGATCGCATAACGTGATCTGGCAACGTCTCCGTCTTGAAGTACGTTATCTGAAACCAGCACACCTTCTGGTGCCAGAAGTCTTAGTACATCATCAAGGAAATGAATATACTGTCCTTTGGCTGCATCTACAAAAATAAGGTCAAAACTTCCATCAAGTCCTTTTAAGATCTCGATCGCATCTCCTTCTATTAAGGTGATCTGTTCTTCTTTCCCCTGATTTTTGATGTTCTCTTTTGCTTTCTTGATTCTTTTTTCATTTCGCTCAATCGTGATGATCGTTCCGCCTTCCGGCTGGTAACTGTTCATATAAAGAGAAGAAAATCCCACTGCTGCTCCGACTTCTAAGATCTTCATCGGTTTCTTTAAAAGGACCAGAGTCCTTAAGAGTTCCTTCGTCTCTGGTTTGACGATCGGAACATGATTGACTCTGGCCTCTGATTCAATATGGCTTAAATCGTTCTTCTCTTCTTTCATCAATGAGCGGATATATTCTGTGATATTTAAATCCACTATCATTGTATGATCTCCTCTGATACATGATCTCCGCATAAAATACCCATAATGTCATCCATTCCCTGAGACTGTGTAAATTCATATGTCCCTGAAATAAACGACTTATCTTTGTATTTTGAGAAATATTTGCGGATCACAAATCTAGTCTTTCCATAGATCAGCTTCTTTGAAACAAGGGTTTCGGCAACCTTTCTCATCTGACTCATTCTGTGTAACGATGACCGTTACTTTCTTATGGCTTTGTGCATTATATGGCTGATTTGAAAATGTCTGTTCTGCCACAAAATACGCCCCATAGAAAATACAGAAGATCGCACAGATTAAAAATACTCTGCTTAATGTCCTAAAAAACAGTTGCCATCCTTCAGAATGAAAGAACTTCTTCTCTTCTGAAAGACTCATCTTAAACCTCTGTAATGATCGGCAGGATCATTGGATTACGCTTTGTCTTCTTCCAAATGTAATTACTAAGCTCGTCTTTGATCTTCGTCTTGATCCTTGCCCAGTCTGTGATATTACGTTCTAAGCATTCCTCTACCGCATCTCTTGCAACATCTCTTGCACCTTCCATCAAAGATTCTGATTCTCTAACATATACAAACCCACGAGATACGATATCTGGACCTGCCAGAATCATATTGCCATGTTTCTGCAGAGTAACTGTTGCAATGATCAATCCATTCTGAGACAGTAACTTACGGTCATTCAATACGATGTTACCAACATCTCCGACACCAAGTCCATCAACGAGGATTCCTCCTGCCTGTACTTTTCCAGCAATCTTTCCTTGTCTCTTATTGAGCTCCAGAACATCACCTTCTGCCAATACAAATGCATTCTCCTTTGGAATTCCCATCTCGATGGCAAGTTCACGATGACGCATCAGATGACGGTATTCTCCATGAACAGGGATTGCATACTTCGGCTTCGTCAGTGCATAAATAAGTCTTAATTCTTCACGGCATGCATGACCGGAAACATGTGTATCTTCAAATACGATCTGTGCACCTTTTAATGCCAGCTCATTCATGATCTTTGAAATGTTCTTCTCATTTCCAGGAATTGGACTTGAGCTGAATATGATCGTATCACTTGGTACGATGGATACTTTTCTGTGAGTTGAGTTTGCCATACGGGATAATGCTGCCATTGTCTCTCCCTGGCTTCCCGTTGTGATTAAAACAATCTGATCGTCAGGATAATTCTTAATCTGATCAGTTTCTATTAATGTGTTCTTTGGAATCTTGATGTATCCTAATTCGGACGCTGTCGCAATGATATTTACCATGCTTCGTCCTTCTACTGCAACTTTTCTTCCGTACTTATGTGCAGAATTGATGATATGCTGTACACGATCCACGTTCGATGCAAATGTTGCAATGATCATACGTCCTTTTAAATGTTCTGCGAACAGATTGTCCAGACGTTTTCCTACATTCTTCTCTGATGGTGTATAGCCTTGTCGTTCTACATTCGTACTATCTGCCATCAATGCCAGAACTCCCTTACTTCCAAGTTCTGCGAATCTTGCAAGATCGATCGCTTCCCCAAATAATGGCGTATGGTCGATCTTAAAGTCACCCGTATGCACGATTACACCTGCTGGTGTTGTGATCGCAAGTGCTGCTGCATCTGCAATACTGTGATTTGTCTTAATAAATTCTACATTAAAGATTCCAAGTTTTACTTTGTCACCATGTGTCACAACATGCGCTCCACGTTATTTAAAATACCGTGCTCTTTTAATTTGTTCTCGATCAATGCCATGGTAAGTTTTGTCGCATAGATCGGTACGTTCAATTCCTTCTCGAAATAAGGAATCGCTCCAATATGGTCCTCATGACCATGAGTGATAACCAGTCCACGAATCTTGCTTGCATTGTCCTTTAAATATGTGATATCTGGAATAACTAAATCAATTCCTAACATATCCTCATCTGGGAACGCAAGTCCACAGTCCACGATCAAAATCTGGTTATTGCATTCAAATGCTGTGATGTTCATTCCGATCTGACCGAGTCCGCCAAGTGGAATGATCTTTACTGAGCTAGGCTTTCTTCTAGCATTGGTCTTCTTCCCCTTGCCTGATAATTATTCTTATTGTATGATTTCTTGTTATCATTTGCATAATAATTATTTCGTTTTGGTCTTGCCTGCTGTCTTACTTGATTGTCTTTCAACTTCTTCCTCCATATCTACGTAGGTCTGACAATCCATTGTTTTAAACACTCTTATATATTTTATAAACTCACTTCAAGTCCATCTAACAGTGCGTTAAAAATATCTGAGATCATATCCAGTTCTTTATCGTCCTCAACGATCTCATAGGATACATAGTCATCCTCTAACTGCACTTCTTTCATGATCAATACAACGCTCTCATCTTCACTTGATGCTTCGCAGTCTTCTACCAAAAGGTAAGTCTGACCTGCGATCGTTGTCTGTTCTATGACATTAAATTCGATTTCCTGGCCATCGTCATCCAGAAAAAGAATCTTGCTGTCTTTCTTGCTCATTGTCTGTTCCTCCTATAGGGAATCTAAATATCCCTGTAAAATCATAGACGCCGCGATCTGATCGATCACTTTCTTTCTGTTTTCGCGTCTTACACCGCTTTCCATCAGAACTTTCTCTGATGCTACTGTTGTCAGTCGCTCATCCCACAAGATCACTTCTAATCCTGTCCGACGCACTAAGCATCGCGGAAAGATAAAGTATCTTCTCCGCGCTCGCCTACTGTATTATTCATATTCTTTGGGAGACCTAAAACAATCTTCTCAACATCATATTCTTTCACAAGTTCTTCGATCCTTGCGTAAGTCTTTCTTAACTTATTCGCATCTTTCCTTGTGATCGTCTCTAATGGCTGTGCTGTAATATGAAGCTCATCACTTAACGCCACTCCGACTGTCTTCGTCCCATAATCTAACCCTAATATCCTTCTCATAATACCACGGTCTCTACTTTAATCTTGTCTCAATATAGTTCTCAAGCAGTGCTTCAATGATATCGTCACGCTCGACTTTATTGATGATGCTTCTTGCATTGTTGTGACTGGTAATGTATGTTGGATCTCCAGACATAATATATCCTACCATCTGATTGACAGGGTTATATCCTTTCTCCTGCAGTGCCTCATATACACGCTCTAAGATCATGTGTACATCCAGTTCCTCTCTAACAACGGAAAAATGTTGTGTTTGATTATTATCCATAATTATCACGTCCCTTTCATTTATTAACCATTTTAATATAAAATGTATGAAATAGCAATGGAAATCATAAAATTTCACATCTGTTTAACACTCTGCCAATACATATCCATCATCTAAGATCTGTCTTAGCTTTACTTTCACGATCTTATTTTCCAATGGTTCTTCACTGTAAAGTGCAACTTTTATATACTCCTTTGTATGCCCTGTATAATAATGATCTTTTCCATGCATCTTTTCTTCGATCAGTACTTCTTTGACCATGCCTAACTGTTTTGTCTCAAATTCCTTCTGGTGTTGTTTTGACATTTCTAATAAGACATTACTTCGTTTTGCCTTAATCTGATCATTGATCTGTGGCTTCATATCTGCTGCCTTCGTTCCCTTTCGAATGGAATATTTGAATACATGCATTTCATAGAGATCGATCTCTTCTAAAAATTTTCTTGTCTCTTCAAATTCTTCTTCTGTCTCTCCTGGAAACCTACGATAATATCTGTTGTCAATGCTGGATATTGGAAATGTTCACGAATTGCCTTACATTTCTCTCTGATATCTTGTGTTGTATACTTACGGTTCATTCGTTTTAAGACAGAATCACATCCACTCTGCAGGGACAGATGGAAATGTGGGCAAAAACTTTCCATCTTAGAAAGGCGGTCCAATGTATCCTTTGTGATAAATCCAGGTTCCAGAGATCCCAAACGGATTCTCTTAACTTCCGGGATTTTGGCGATCTCTTCTAACAGATCGATCAGCGTAACATCTCCCAAATCTTTTCCATACGATGTAACATGAATTCCTGTGATCACAAATTCCTGACATCCATGTTTTGTCAGATTCGTGATCTCTTCTAACACTTCTTCCATCTTACGGCTTCTGACTCTTCCTCTTGCATAAGGGATAATGCAGTAAGAACAAAACTGATTGCATCCATCTTGTACTTTAATATACGCTCTGGTATGTTCTTTTAATTGTTCCACATGCAAAGATTCATATTCCTGGTCATGTGCAATATCAATAACTTCGATCGATTCTGCGGCTGATTCCTTCTCTCCCATATGCTCTTCTAAAATATGGATTAAGTCTTTCTTTTTATTATTCCCAATGATCAGATCAATATTTGTATCTTTTGATAATTCTTCTTTTCCAACTTGAGCATAACATCCAACTGCTACTACAACAACATCTGGATTCTTCTTCTTTGCACGGTGAAGCATCTGTCTTGATTTACGTTCTGCCATATTTGTCACAGAACATGTATTCACAATGTAGATATCTGCTGCTTCTTTCGGATCGACCATCATAACGCCTGCTTCCTTAAGCATTCCATACATGGCATCCGTTTCATATTGATTTACTTTGCAGCCAAGAGTTACAATGGCCGCTCTTTTCCTTGTAATTCATACGATTCCTTTCTTGTTGACTTTTATGACAAATACGAGTACACTATCCTTGTTAATTGGAAGGAGTATTATCCCATGTATGATGCATTGATCAAACTAAATTCCATCAAAGACCTATACTCGTTTGTCGACATCCTTGACAAGCACTCTGGCACGTTTGAGATCGTTGCCAATGACTATGTCGTGGATGCCAGATCACTGATGAGTATGCTAAGCCTCTATCTTTCGAAGCCTTTAGAGCTTTCGTTTGATTCTGATGAGGCTTCTGTTATACTGTCTCAGCTTCAGCCATTTATTTTACATGAATGATCTCTGTAGAATCAATGGCTTCTTTCATTAAATCATCAATCACATCTTCCAGATGTTCTTCTGATTTCTTAATTCTCTTTAAATTACCCTTTGTAACTGGATGTTTTGCAACAAAGATCGTACAGCAGTCTTCAAATGGCTGAATGGATGTCTCAAATGTTCCGATCTTCTCTGCAATATCTACGATCTCCTGTTTATCCATACCGATACATGGTCTGAATACTGGCATATTACATACTTCATTTGTGATCGCAAGGTTATGGATCGTCTGGCTTGCTACCTGTCCGATACTTTCACCAGTGATCAGTGCAAGGCTTCCACCTTCATTTGCAAAATGTTCTGCGATCTTCATCATATATCTTCTCATGATGATCGTTAATTCTTCATGAGGGCATTTCTCATAGATCGCTAACTGAATGTCTGTAAAGTTTACAACATGTAAATTAATCGGTCCTGCATATTTTGCAACGATCTTCGCAAGATCTATAACCTTCTGTTTTGCTCTCTCGCTTGTGTATGGTGGTGCATGGAAATATGTTGCATCGATGTGTACTCCACGTTTTGCGATCATATATCCTGCAACTGGACTGTCGATTCCTCCGGATAATAAAAGCATCGCTTTTCCATTGGTTCCGACTGGCATTCCACCTGGTCCTTTGATTTCCTGAGAATAGATATAGATGTATTTTCTCACTTCGATATTCACCATTACCTGTGGATGGTGCACATCTACTTTGATCCCTTCAAATGCATCTAGTAACTGCCCACCGATTTCCATATTGATCGCCATGGAATCAAGAGGGAACTGTTTATCTCCTCTTCTTGCATGAACCTTGAATGTAAAATCCTTGACTGGATACTGTTCATCAATAAATTTGATAACTGTCTCTGTCAAATGTTCCATATCTTTATTTTCTTCGATGATCATTGGACAGATTCCAACGATTCCAAAGACTCTCTGCAGTGCTTCCACAGCTTCATCATAATCGAACTCATCCTGTGCTTCGACAAACATACGTCCAGATTCTTTTCTTACTTTAAAATCCCCAACGGGTGCCATTGCATGGCGGATCTGTTTCATTAATGCGTCTTCAAACATATAACGGTTCTTACCTTTGATGGCAATCTCACCGTATTTGATCAAAAATGCGGTTACTTTCATAGTATTCTCCTTTATTTTCTTACTGTTTCTTTTCTTGTGGTCTTTATTTTCTTACAAATCTTCGAAGCATTGGTACTAATTCTTTTAATGCTTTGATCGTTTCATCAACTTCTTCTTTTGTATTCTCAATTGAGAAACTGAAACGAAGTGTTCCATCTTTAAATTCATCACTTAATGCGATCGCATTTAATGTTCCACTGACTGCCTGTTTTTGTTCGATGAACATGCAGATCCTGAAGATACATAGATTTCTCTGTCTTCCAAGGCATGTAACAGTACTTCACTTCTTAACTTCTTAAAGCTGATACTTGCCACGTGTGGTGCTTTTCCAGAATTGTCTTTGATATCCTCAATCTCTTTGATCCTTTCCTGAAAATATTCTTTGACTTCACGGATCTTCTCAGCATTTTCATAGTTTTTACCGATCATCTTTTCACATGCGACAGCTAATCCTACGATTCCTGGTACATTTTCCGTTCCAGAACGCATTCCTTTCTGCTGTCCGCCTCCGAAAATGATCGGAGAGATCTTCGTTCCTTCCTTGATATATAAAAATCCGATTCCTTTTGGTCCATGGATCTTATGACCACTTGTGGATAATAAGTCAATTCCCATATTCTTTGGAACGATCGGAAGTTTCCATATGCCTGAATCGCATCGACATGGAAAATCGTATTCGGATTCTTTGCTTTGATGATCTTTGCGATCTCTTCAATTGGTTCAATGGCTCCAATCTCGTTATTTACCATCATGCAAGATACAAGGATCGTATCTTCTCGGATACTTTCTTCTAACTGATCAAGATCTACGATTCCTTCTGAATCTACATCAAGATATGTCACTTCATATCCTTCTTCTTCCAGATGATACATTGGTTCATATACAGAAGCATGTTCTACCTTTGTCGTAATAATGTGCTTTCCTTTGCGGCGATTTGCCATTGCTGTTCCAATGATCGCTGTATTGTTTGATTCTGTTCCCCCAGATGTAAATAAGATTTCTTTGGGTTTGGCTCTTAATGTCTTCGCAATTAATTCTTGTGCAGCTTTTACTTTATTCTCTGCTTCAATACCTTTCATATGTTTTGCAGATGGATTCCCATATGTGACCTGCATTGCATCCTGCATTGCTTCTACAACTTCTGGAAATACGCAGGTTGTCGCTGCATTATCAAAATAAATCATGTCACTTTCTCCCTCTATTCTTCTATCGTAAACATCAAAATAGATAAAACTGTCATTCCTGCTGTCTCAGTTCTTAAGATACGCTTTCCAAGGCTCATTGTCTGACCACCTGCTGCCTTAAGCTGTTCGATCTCTTCCTTTTCAAAACCGCCTTCTGGTCCGATGATGATCCCGATCGATTTCTTCCCTTTTGCCTGACTGATCAGTTCTTTGGATGCCTGCATTCCTTTTGCCTCTTCATATGGAACAAGCATGAATTCTGTATCTTGTACTTCTTCTAAAATATCTTTGAAATTTCTCACTTCACGAACTTCTGGAATGATCCCTCGTTTTGCCTGTTTTGCTGCGCTTAATGCGATCGTATTCCAACGACTTACCTTCTTTGCTGCCTTCTTCGCATCAAGTTTCACAACACAACGTTTCATGGCAACTGGAACGATCTCTGCCACCCCAAGTTCCACCGCTTTTTGAACGATCATCTCCATCTTATCGCCTTTGGCAGTCCCTGATACAGCGTGATCTTTACTGGGAGTTCTGTTTCCATGCCATGAACATCTTCGATCTTCGCAAGGATCGTATCGTCCGTCCATTCCAAAAGGCTGCATTCATATTCTAAATCTGATCCGTTACTTAAATAAACTTATCTCCTGTTTCATGCGGAGAACGTTCTTAATATGATTGACATCACTTCCACAAATCTCGATCATTCCGTCATGAATCTGTTCTTCTTTTATAAAAAAACGGTACATCTCTTACCTCATCTTCGCTGTCATAGAAACCCAGTCTTTCATTCTTCTTGTCTCAATGACATCAAATCCATATGCATTTAATTTGTCTGCGATTTCTTTTTCTTTTGTATCAATGATACCAGAGATTACAAAAACACCATCTTCTGCCAAAAACTGATCTACGATCTCGATCAGTGGTGAGATAACATCTGCTAAAATATTAGCAACAACAACCGGATAACATTTTGATCCTAAGGATGCTGCAAACTCTTTATCATCTAAAACATTTCCCTGATATACTTCAAACTGATCTTTGCTGATATGGTTTACTTCAAAGTTCTCCTCAGAAGCTGAGATTGCATGTGGATCGATATCTGTAAGAACCGCATGACCTGCCCCAAGTTTCAGCCCGATGATCGACAAAATTCCACTTCCGCATCCAACATCCAAAATCTTGTATCTTCCTTAATATATGGTTTCATTCCTTCAATACAAAGTTTTGTTGTCTCATGAGAACCTGTTCCAAATGCTGTTCCCGGATCGATCTCCTACA
>ENA-OQIC01000830-OQIC01000830.1-human-gut-metagenome-genome-assembly--contig:-NODE-830-length-12330-cov-2.436040_pt1 | contig 12330 bp, 15 predicted proteins | sample MGYA00242572_ERZ504736 | MGnify/ENA primary metagenome ERZ504736 (study PRJEB26092, sample SAMD00036201) | human gut metagenome | host: Homo sapiens | study: EMG produced TPA metagenomics assembly of... | reverse complement strand
TTTTTTAAAAAGCTGCGGGTTACATATTATACAGTGTGACTGTTATGTGCAGGAAGATGTAAAAGTCACCTGTGAAAAGGAATGGAAAGAATATCTAAAGCACATTAAAATACAGGGAGGAGGGGGACAGACTTTCGTCCGGTATTTCAATATGTGAATAAGATGATTGTGGATAGAACGCTGAAAAATTTAAAGGCGCTTTTATATTTTACCGATGGAGATGGGATTTATCCCAGAGAAAAACCGGATTACGAGACAGTTTTTTTACTGACGAAAGAACCACCGAAAGAAGCTAATGTTCCAAATTGGGCAAAGCTTTTCTATATGGATGAGAGATAACAGGAGAAGATAATGAATATTGCAGAAGCAAAACAGGAAATTATCAATACACTTCGAGCCTATACGGCAAAGGATGAGGAGGAGAATTATAAAATTCCTATACAGTATCAAAGGCCGGTGCTGCTTATGGGACCTCCGGGTATTGGAAAAACTGCTATTATGAAGCAGATTGCAGAGGAAGAAAAAATCGGACTTGTGGAGTATACGCTGACACACCATACACGGCAAAGCGCCGTGGGACTGCCGATTTTAGAGAAGAAAAGATTTCAGGGAGAAGAATATACGGTTACAGAATATACCATGAGCGAAATGCTTGCATCGGTATATGAATGTATAGAAAAAGAAGGCGCAGAAACAGGAATTTTATTTTTAGATGAGATTAACTGTGTTTCTGAAACCTTAGCGCCTACTATGCTGCAGCTTTTGCAGAACAAGACTTTTGGTGCACATAAACTTCCAAAGGGTTGGTGTATTGTGGCTGCGGGAAATCCGGAGAGATACAATAAGTCTGTGAGGGAATTTGACATCGTAACTCTTGATAGAGTAAAGAAAATAGAAATTCAGGAAAATCATTCTGTTTGGGATCGATATGCTGCAAAACAGGGCGTTCATTTAGGGATACGCAGTTATTTGCAGCTAAAAACAGAAAATTTTTACCGCATAGAAGAACGGCAGGAAGGAAGCTGTTTTGTAACGGCAAGAGGCTGGGAGGATTTATCCCGAATTTTGCAAAGCTACGAAGAAATGAAAGTGCCTGTAACAGAGGAGCTGATAGGCGAATACATACAGTATGAGGAAGTGGCAGCAGACTTTTATGGCTTTTATCAGCTGTTTAAGAGCTATGAAGAAAAGTATCAAAGGTATTCTTTTGAAGAAAAAGAGGACATGCTTTTTCATGCAGATTTTGACGGAAAGGTTTTGCTTATGCAGCTTTTAGAGGGTGAGCTGGAAGGAAAAATAAAGGAATATCAACAGGAAAAGGCTTATATAAACGGTTTGTATGAAGAACTAAAAAAGATGAAAAAGGCTGTTGCAGAGGAACTGCAGGATATAGACACGCTTTTTTGTCAGACAATAGAACGAAGGAAAAGACAGGAAAAAATTCTGGCAGAGCAGGGACTTTGTCAAAAGAAAAACAAAAGACTGACAAAAATATCACAAAGTGGTTGGATGAGAGAAAATGGAAATTGAAAGAAGCAGGATTTGCGGCTGTAAAAGAAGATTTTTACAGAGAAACCTTGAAATTAAAGCATCAGGAGGAACAAATCCGGATGCTGCTTGACAAGGAGCTGGGAGACGTGAAAAACAGCAGTAAAACAGGGCAGGAGCTGCCTCTGTTTCTGTCTATGCTGTCTCAAAATGAAAGGATTGCGGAATTTATCGCAGAGCATAGATGTGAAAGCTATTTAAAGGAGAGTAAAGCCCTTTTGTTACAGGAAAGAGAAGCTGCTTTAAAAGAGGAAATACAGGCGTTTCAGACAAATTAAAAAAGAAATGGAAAATCATACAAGTTATACTTGACTAATTTAGTTTAGAATTGTTATAATCTTAACAGATTAAAAAATAATGTACATATCAGGAGGATATTAAGTATGAATCAGTGTTTTGGATGCAATACATGTGCCAGTGCAGATAAGCCTTTAGAAGGATTTATCCGTAATTTACCTATGGAAACTTCTCATCATAGAGTGGAAGGACAGAGTACAAAATGTGGTTTTGGTTTACAGGGCGTATGCTGCCGTCTTTGCTCCAATGGTCCATGTCGTATTACACCAAAAGCTCCAAGAGGAATTTGTGGTGCTACAGCAGATGTTATTGTTGCGCGTAACTTCCTTCGTGCAGTGGCAAGTGGCTCTGGATGCTATATTCATATTGTAGAAAATACAGCATTAAATGTAAAGAAAACTGCTGAAATTAAAGGTGAGATTAAAGGTGAAAAATCCCTTGCAAGACTTGCTGAAATTTTTGGCGTTCAGGGAACAGATAAATGGGATACTGCAAAACAGGTAGCTCAGAAGTTCTGGACGATTTATATAAACCGGAATATGAAAAAATGGAATTGGTTGAAAAAATGGCTTATGCACCTCGTTTTAAAAAATGGCAGGAATTAGGTATTTTACCAGGCGGTGCAAAAAGTGAAGTATTCCATGGAGTGGTAAAATGTTCTACAAACTTAAATTCCGATCCGGTTGATATGTATACAGATTGTCTGAAACTGGGTATTTCCACAGGTTTATACGGACTGACTCTTACAAATCTGTTAAATGACGTACTTTTAGGAGAACCAGAACTTCGTATGGCTCCTGTTGGACTTCGTGTAATTGATCCAGATTATATCAACATTATGATTACAGGACATCAGCATACAATTTTTGTAGATTTACAGGAAAGACTTACATCCAAAGAAGCAGTAGAAAAAGCAAAAGCAGCAGGAGCAAAAGGCTTTAAACTGGTTGGATGTACTTGTGTAGGTCAGGATTTACAGCTTAGAGGTGCTCATTACGAAGAAGTATTTGATGGACATGCAGGTAACAACTATACAAGTGAGGCAGTACTGGCTACCGGTGGTATTGATGCTGTTCTTTCTGAATTTAACTGTACACTTCCGGGTATCGAGCCAATCTGTGACGAATTAAAGATTAAACAGATTTGTCTTGACAGTGTTGCAAAGAAGGCAAATGCAGAGCTGAAACCATTTGTTTTTGAAGAAAGAGAAAAACAGAGCGAAGAAATCATTGACGAAATTATTGAAGCATACAAAGCAAGACGTGGCAACGTTCCGATGAACTTAATGCCGGAACACGGAAATGACCATACCTTAACAGGTGTTTCCGAAGGTTCTTTGAAAGAATTTTTAGGCGGCAACTGGAAACCGTTAATTGATTTAATCGTATCCGGTGATATCAAAGGTATTGCTGGCGTAGTTGGATGCTCCAACCTGACAGCAGGCGGACATGACGTTCTCTCCGTAGAACTGACAAAAGAACTGATTGCAAAAGATATTCTGGTATTGACAGCAGGATGTTCTTCAGGAGGTATTGAAAACTGCGGACTTATGACACCGGAAGCTGCAAAATATGCAGGTCCAAAGCTTCGTGCCGTATGTGAAAAATTAAATATTCCTCCGGTATTGAACTTCGGTCCATGTCTTGCAATCGGACGTCTTGAGATTGTAGCAACAGAATTGGCAGAGGCAATCGGTGTGGATATTCCTCAGCTTCCATTAGTTCTTTCCGCAGCACAGTGGTTAGAGGAACAGGCTCTTGCAGACGGATGCTTCGGACTGGCTCTGGGACTTCCATTACACTTGGGACTTCCTCCATTTGTTACAGGAAGCGATTTGGCAGTAAAACTGTTGACAGAAGATATGAAGAACCTCACAGGCGGACAGGTGATTATCAATCCGGATGCAAAAGAAAGTGCAGATATTCTTGATAAGATTATTGAAGAAAGACGTGCAGGATTAAATATCTAAAATAAATTCAATGATACAGAACGGGGGTATCTGATGAGAAGAATAATGATTGACGCTGCCAAATGTGATGGCTGTAAAAGCTGCTCCGTAGCATGTATGCAGGCGCATAGAAAAGATGACGGAAATGTTTATACCTTAGATTTGACAGATATTACAAATGAATCCAGAAACTTTATATATAAAAATCCGGACGGAAGCTATACACCTGTATTTTGCAGACACTGCGAGCAGCCGGAATGTGTAATGTCCTGTATGAGCGGCGCTCTGAAAAAGGACGAAAAAACAGGTCATGTACAGTATGACGCTGAAAAATGCGGTTCCTGTTTTATGTGTGTTATGAATTGCCCTTACGGCGTTTTAAAACCGGATGAAACAACTCATACAAAAGTCATTAAATGTGACTTTTGTATTGAGAAGGGTGAAGAGCCAAGTTGTGTAAAAGCCTGTCCAAAACAGGCAATCTGGGTAGAGGAGGTGTAGGCAGATGCAGTATGTGATTTTAGGAGCAGGTGCAGCCGGTATTATGGCTGCAAAGACTATTCGAAAAACAGATGCGCAAGGTGAAATTACAGTGATATCCACAGATACACAGGTACATTCACGCTGTATGCTGCATAAATTCCTCAGTCATGAAAGAAGTGCAGAAAGTATTAGCTTTATTGACGCTGATTTTTTTGAGAAAAATAAGATTAACTGGTTAAAAGGAAAAACAGTGAATAAGCTGGATACTGTAAATAAAAAAGTGTTTACAGAAGACGGCAATGAAATCGGATATGATAAACTTTTAATTGCTACAGGTGCAGAGAGTTTTATCCCGCCTGTAGGGAAATTAAGAGAGGCAAACAACGTTTTTGGTCTTCGTCATTTAAGAGATGCTCAGGCGATTGATGCGATGGCAAAGAATGCAGAAAATATTGTAATTATCGGTTCTGGTTTGGTAGGTTTGGATGCTGCTTACGGACTTATGGAAACAGGAAAAAAAGTTTCCATTGTAGAGATGGCAGAACAAATTCTTCCTATTCAGTTAGATAAGACAGGTGCTTTTGAATATCAGAAACGCTTTGAAAAAGCAGGAGCTTCTTTCTATCTGGGAAGAAAAGCGGCAGATACATTGATGAATGATGAGGAAATATTTCCTGTATCGTGCTGGACAACGGAGAAGAAATTCCATGTGATTTAGTGATAGTGGCAGCCGGCGTTCGTTCCGCAGTGGCAGGCATGGACGGAGAAGGGATTGTCATTGACAGAGGTATTAAAGTAGACGACTATCTGGAAACAGGAGCAAAGGACGTCTATGCGGCAGGTGATGTGGCAGGCTTATCCGGTATCTGGCCAAACGCTCAGAAACAAGGAGAGACAGCGGCGCTTAATATGTGCGGGAAAAAGACAGCTTACACAGACCGTTATGCTATCAAAAATACCATTAATTTCTTCGGGCTTGTTTCTATGTGTATCGGAGTCATTGTTCCGGAAGAAACAGACACCGTAGTGGCAAGAGAAGACTCCAAGGAATATAAACGTGTCATTATCCGTGACGGAAAAGTCGTGGGCGTACTGCTTCAGGGTAATATTTCTCATGGCGGTATCTGGCAGTATTTAATTAAAAATCAGATTTCCGTAGAGAATATTCAGAAGAATATTTTAGATTTGAACTTTGGTGATTTCTACGGTATTAAGGAAAACGGCGAATACCAGTGGAATTTGTCTTGACAACCATAGCGGAAATTTGTATACTGTTGCTGTAAATGAAAAAGCAAAGAAGAGAAGAAGTAATTTTCAGGGGAATGCACAGAAAGCAGCCGGCTGATGAGAGGCGCGCAGGAAGCTGGAAATGAATACATCTCGGAGCTTCACACCGAAAAGAAATGAGTAGGCTGTGACGGAAAGGTGCACGTTATAGCATTTTGAGTATCGCTTCGGCTGTACTTGCAGAGGCAGGCAATGCGAGTTGTCTGTGAATAAAGGTGGTAACACGAGAAGGCTTATCGCTCTCGTCCTTTTATAATTATAAAGAGGACGGGAGTGTTTTTATTTTATAAGAAATTCTGTCCTCAGAGAAACAGAAGGGAGAAAACGAAATGAAAATTTATGATGAACTGGTTGCCAGAGGCCTGATTGCTCAGGTGACAGATGAAGAAGAAATCCGTGAACTGATTAACAATGGGAAGGCTACCTTCTACATTGGCTTTGACCCTACGGCTGACAGTCTTCATGTAGGACATTTTATGGCATTATGTCTGATGAAACGTTTGCAGATGGCAGGAAATAAACCGATTGCTCTGATTGGCGGAGGAACAGGCTATATCGGAGACCCGTCAGGAAGAAGCGATATGCGTTCCATGATGACACCGGAAATGATTCAGCACAACTGTGATTGCTTCAAAAAGCAGATGGAACGTTTTATTGACTTTTCTGAAGGAAAAGCAATGATGGTAAACAATGCAGACTGGCTTTTAGATTTGAATTATGTAGAGCTGTTAAGAGAAGTAGGACCTCATTTCTCCGTAAACCGTATGCTGACAGCAGAATGTTACAAACAGCGTATGGAAAAAGGTCTGAGCTTTTTGGAATTTAACTACATGATTATGCAGAGCTACGACTTCTATATGCTGTACCAGAAATACGGCTGTAATATGCAGTTCGGCGGAGATGACCAGTGGAGCAACATGCTGGGCGGAACAGAGTTAATTCGCAGAAAATTAGGCGAAAATGCCTGTGCAATGACCATTACTCTGCTTTTAAATTCCGAAGGTAAAAAAATGGGTAAAACACAGTCCGGAGCAGTTTGGTTAGATCCAAATAAAACTTCTCCATTTGACTTTTACCAGTACTGGAGAAACGTGGCAGATGCAGACGTATTAAAATGTATTCGTATGCTTACTTTCCTTCCATTGGAACAGATTGACGAAATGGATAAATGGGAAGGAAGCCAGTTAAATAAGGCAAAAGAAATTTTAGCTTACGAATTAACTGCCTTAGTACACGGAAAAGAAGAAGCGGAAAAAGCGCAGGAAGCTGCAAGAGCATTGTTCAGCAGCGGAAATGCAGCAAACATGCCGTCAGCAAAAATCGAAGAGGCTGATCTTGTAGACGGAAATATTGATTTGATTTCTCTGTTACACAAAAGCGGACTGGCAAATACACGTTCCGAGGCAAGACGTGCCATTGAACAGGGCGGTGTGTCTATTGACGGAGAGAAGGTTACAGATATTAAGCATCTGGTTTCCGGAGAAAAATTGCAGGGCGATGGAATTGTGCTGAAAAAGGAAAGAAAAACTTTAGAAAAGTAACATTATAAGAAAGTCAGGTCATAAATCACTTAGGGAGAAGAAAGTGGTTTATGGCCTTTTTTATGAACAGAAAAATTAGCAGTTGAGAGAAAGCTTATTTTGTAGTAAAATGAAAAAAACAACAAGTCTGTATTCAATTTCTAAATCATATCTGAATTTTCATCTTATCCGAATTATCCATTTCAAAATTTAATACAGGCAGAAAAGAGGTTATATGAGAACGCAGGGAATTTTATTTCAAGGCCTATATTTTTCTACAAAAGCGGAAGGATCTTTTCTGAAAGAAGAATTTTCATATTGCAAGGAATTACAAACAGAAACTGGGCATTATATAGATGTTACGTATTTTCTTTTATATGCTCTTTGTAAAAATCCCAAAATCAGAAAAATGTTGGAGACAATGGAGAAAGACTGGAAAGAATATATTTTATCAGCAGCAGAAAAAAGTATTTATCAAAGAGGTGCATTCTGGGAATATTTAGATAAAGGGGAAAGGGAAAATGCTCAAATTCTTTTAGGGTTATTAGAAGAAATCAGAAATTGCCACACATCCAGAGCAGAAAAATCATGGATTGCCTTTGCTTATTTGTTTCATAAAAGTATTGGAGTAGAATACAGCTTTCTGGAAGGGGAGAAGCTTGTATCTTTTGAAAAAATATGCAGTGTGGCAGAAAAATATCAGGAAATTCCATTTCTCCCTTCTGCCTATATTTGTGCAGCCTTTTTCTGGGCAGAGAGTCAAAATATTGAGATACAGAGAAACGGAACTTATGATTTTTTATATCCCTGTTTGAAAGAAGGAAGAAAAATTTGGGAAAGGGAAAAAAGCCTGTAAAATTGAGTTAAAACTTTGTCAAAAACTATTGAAAAAAAATACGAAACAGGGTACAATTAAAATCGGCAGAAATTGGTTTTAACAATCTATTGCGATGAAGCGAACACAAGGTGATTTCTGCAAAAAAACCGGAAAAAACTCACAAAAGCAGTGCAGAAATCCCGGTGAACAGCATGAATTTTATTGATTTGCAATAGATTTTGCTGTTAAAATAAAAATTAATATGGAGGGCTGATTAATGAGTAGTACAGCACAAACCTTAGCAGGTAAAAGAATTGCTTCTTTGCTTGATGAGAACAGTTTTGTTGAAATTGGCGGCTATGTAACAGCCAGAAACACAGATTTCAACTTATCTGAAAAAGAAACACCGGCAGACGGTGTTATCACCGGATATGGTGTGATTGATGGCAGCCTGGTATATGTTTACAGCCAGGATGTTTCCGTGTTAAACGGTTCTATCGGCGAAATGCATGCAAAAAAATCACAAATCTGTATGACTTGGCAATGAAAACAGGCGCACCGATTATCGGATTGCTTGATTGTGCAGGTTTAAGATTGCAGGAAGCAACAGATGCATTAAATGCCTTTGGTGAAATTTACACAAAACAGGTTATGGCATCTGGAGTAATTCCACAGATTACAGGTATCTTCGGTACATGTGGTGGAGGACTGGCAGTTGTTCCTGCTCTGACAGATTTCACATTTATGGAAGCAAACAAGGGAAGACTCTTTGTAAATGCACCAAATGCTTTGGAAGGAAATGAAATTTCAAAATGTGATACTTCCAGTGCAGCATATCAGAGCGAACATGCAGGTCTTGTAGATGTAATGGGAAGCGAAGAAGATATTTTAGCTCAGATGAGAGAATTAGTTTCTATGCTTCCATCTAATTTTGAAGACAATTCTTCTTACATTGAATGTACAGATGACTTAAACCGTATCTGTCCTGATTTAGAAAACTGTGCAGGAGATACTTCTATTGCACTTTCTCAGATTGCAGACAATCAGGAATTCTTTGAAGTGAAAGCTGAATATGCAAAAGACATGGTTACAGGATTTATCCGTTTAAACGGAGCAACTGTAGGATGCGTTGCAAACAGAAGTGAACTTTACAATGAAGAAGGCGAAAAGACAGAAACCTTTGAAAAAGTTTTATCAGCAAGAGGATGCAAAAAAGCTGCGGAATTTGTGAAATTCTGTGACGCTTTCGATATTCCTGTTTTAACTTTAACAAATGTAAAAGGTTATAAAGCTACAAAATGCTCTGAAGCAAATATGGCAAGAAGTGCAGCGGAACTTACAAATGCTTATATCAGTGCAACAGTTCCAAAAGTAAATGTAGTTGTAGGAGAAGCTTTTGGAAGCGCTTATCTTACAATGAACAGCAAATCTACCGGTGCAGATATGGTATTTGCATGGCCAAACGCACAGATTGGTATGATGGATGCAAAACTGGCTGCAAAGATTATGTATGCAGATGCAGATGCAGCTACAATTAATGAAAAAGCAGCAGAATATGCAATGTTACAGTCCAGTGCACTTTCAGCAGCTAAGAGAGGATATGTAGACACAATTATTCAGGCAGAAGATACAAGAAAATATGTGATTGGTGCTTTTGAAATGTTATTCACAAAGAGAGAAAATCGTCCTAGCAAAAAACATGGCACGGTTTAAGCGAGGTGAATTAATATGAAGCAGACATGGAAAAAATTAGGTAGTTTAGTTTCAGTAGGAATTTTGGCAGTATCTTTAACTGCCTGTGGTTCTACAAAGAACGAAATTAACGAAAAAGTAGCTCAAAATCTTTATGACAGCAGTGTGAATGTTGTTCAGACATTAACACAAAGCAATCCAAGTGAATTAGAACAGGCTTTAGAAGAAAATCCAAATATGGATGATTTTTCTAAAAATGCCTTTACATCATGGATTGATTCCTATGAAGAATTAGGAAGTTTTATTGACTATGAAGAAGTAGACCCTCAAGAAGCTATCAAAAAAGATGGCACGAACTATGTTGTGACATTAAAATGCGACTTTGAAAAAAGAGATGCTGAAGTACAGGTGGTTTATGATATTAAACTTACAGGAAAGTCTGTAGGATTTAGTGCGAACTATTCAATGGCAGAGAAAATGCAGGAAGCAGGGGGAAATACTTTAATCGGTCTTGTTATTGTATTTGCAATGCTTCTGTTCTTGAGTTTTATTATTTCTTTGATGAAATATATTCCAAAGTTTGTAGAAGGCTTTGGCAAGAAGAATGCAGCAGAACCAACACCGGCTCCGACACCTGTACAGCCGGCTATAGAAGAAACTGTTGAAGAAGATCTGACAGATGATCAGACATTAGTAGCAGTTATTGCAGCAGCAATTGCGGCATCAGAAAATACTTCAACAGATGCGTTTGTAGTACGTTCTATCAGAAAATTAAATAAGAGAAATTGGCGATAGGCTAAGCTCGTAGGAGGAAAAGAATATGAAATCTTATACAATTACAGTAAATGGCGTTGCATACGATGTAACAGTTGAAGAAACAGCTGGAAATGGTGCACCAGTTGCTGCTCCAAAAGCAGCTCCGAAGGCAGCACCAAAAGCTGCACCAGCAGCAAACCGGCAGCAGCTTCATGCAGCAGGTGCTGTTGAAGTAAAAGCTTCTGTACCGGGAAAAGTTTGTAAAATTGAAGCAAGTGTAGGACAGGCTTTAAAAGCTGGTGATGCGATCGTAATTCTGGAAGCTATGAAAATGGAAATCCCAGTTGTTGCACCTCAGGACGGAACTGTAGCAAGTATTAATGTTGCAGTAGGTGATTCCGTGGATAACGGCGCTGTTCTGGCATCTATGAATTAGAATTTGCATACAGTGTAAATTCCCAAGACAGGAAAAATTCCTGTGCAATATAAATAAATGGGAGGTAAAAAAATGTCTAACATTGCAGATACAGTGTCAAACCTGATTGGACAGACAGCCTTTATGAATCTGACAGTGGGAAACCTGATTATGATTTTAGTGGCATTTATCTTTTTGTATCTTGCCATTAAAAAGGATTTGAACCGCTTTTGCTGGTTCCAATTGCATTTGGTATGCTTTTGGTAAATATCTATCCGGATATTATGGCCAGCGCAGAAGAAACATCAAACGGAGTAGCAGGACTCCTTCATATTTTTTATATTTTGGATGAATGGAGCGTGCTTCCATCTCTGATTTTCCTTGGAGTAGGTGCTATGACAGACTTTGGTCCGTTAATTGCAAATCCAAAGAGCTTTTTGTTAGGTGCAGCAGCACAGCTTGGAATTTATGTTGCATACTTCCTTGCAATCCTGTTAGGATTTAACGGAAAAGCAGCAGCAGCAATCTCCATTATCGGTGGTGCGGATGGTCCAACATCAATCTTCCTTGCCGGTAAACTGGGGCAGACAGGCTTGATGGGAGCCATTGCGGTAGCGGCATATTCTTATATGTCTTTAGTACCGATTATCCAGCCTCCAATTATGAAACTCTTTACAACAGAGGAAGAAAGAAAGATTAAAATGGAACAGCTTCGTCCGGTATCTAAACTGGAAAAAATCTTGTTCCCAATTATCATTACCGTTGTTGTATGTTTAATTCTGCCAACAACAGCTCCGCTGGTTGGTATGTTAATGCTGGGTAACCTGTTCAGAGAATCAGGTGTTGTAAAACAGTTAACAGAAACAGCATCCAATGCTTTAATGTACATTGTAGTTATCTTACTTGGTACATCTGTAGGTGCATCTACAAGTGCAGAAGCATTCCTGAAATTAGATACGATTAAAATCGTAGTATTAGGTCTTGTTGCTTTCATATTTGGTACAGCCGGAGGTGTACTGTTTGGTAAACTTATGTGTAAGCTTACACACGGTAAGATTAACCCTCTGATTGGTTCTGCCGGTGTTTCCGCCGTTCCAATGGCAGCTCGTGTATCACAAAAAGTAGGTGCAGAAGCAGATCCTACAAACTTCCTGCTGATGCATGCTATGGGACCAAACGTTGCAGGTGTTATCGGTACAGCCGTAGCGGCAGGTACCTTTATGGCGATTTTTGGAGTTTAATCCATATAAGCAAAGATGGAACTGACTTTTTAAGAATTTTAAAAAGTCAGTTCTGAAATGAATAAAATGGAGGAAAAAAAGATGGCAGAAGTAGTGAAAAAACCAATTAAAATTACTGAAACAATTCTGCGTGATGCTCATCAGTCTCTGATTGCTACCAGAATGACAACAGAGCAGATGCTTCCTATTGTAGAAAAACTGGATAAAGTAGGATATCATTCCGTAGAATGTTGGGGTGGAGCTACCTTTGATGCTTCCCTGCGTTTCTTAAAAGAAGATCCATGGGAAAGACTTCGTAAATTCCGTGACGGATTTAAAATACAAAA
>ENA-OQIC01000826-OQIC01000826.1-human-gut-metagenome-genome-assembly--contig:-NODE-826-length-12350-cov-1.488178_pt1 | contig 12350 bp, 18 predicted proteins | sample MGYA00242572_ERZ504736 | MGnify/ENA primary metagenome ERZ504736 (study PRJEB26092, sample SAMD00036201) | human gut metagenome | host: Homo sapiens | study: EMG produced TPA metagenomics assembly of... | reverse complement strand
CACAAATATATAACCAGCGTATTTGAAAATAATCCCGCTCTCTATGTGGTGGACCGAATAAAGGATTTTGATGAGGATCCCAGGCATTATTACATCGCGGAACGGCCAAAGGTCTACCGCAGAAACGGGGACACCAGGATTTATGACGAGAATTTGATTGAGATTAAGTCCAACGGAATATACCGATCTCTCCACTATATCATCAAATATAAGGGATACTATGTGGAAATCCAGGGAAGGACCTGTTCGAGGAGGGCTGGAGTGAGATAGACCATGATATCGTATACCCCTATTTCCAGAACGATGAGATGTTAAAGGATTTTTCCACTCTTTTAAACCGTCTGTCAGGCATGGCGGATGAGATGAGTTCCTATTTCCGCAGGATGAAAGGGGTGAAGGAGGAGTGGGAGAGAAAATTGGAGAGACATGATGATGAAGGATAAACAGGACCCGTTTTCCGGCATGAGTCTGGAGGAGCTGTGGCAGATGTTCCCTGTGTTCCTCACAGAGCACAGGCCGGTCTGGGCGCAGTGGTATCAGGAGGAAAGGAAGCGGCTGTTGGACATCCTGCCCATGGAGGATATCTGTGAAATCAGCCATGTGGGAAGCACGTCCATCCCATCCATCTGGCCAAGCCCATAGTGGATATCCTGGTGGAAATAAGGGAAGGCGTTGATATGCAGGCTATGAAGGAGCATATCATCCGCGGCGGCTACATCTGCATGATGGAAAAGGCGGGGAGGATTTCGTTCAACAGAGGGTACACGCCGTCTGGACTTGCGGAGAAGGTATTCCATCTGCATCTGAGAGAGGCGGGGGATAACGACGAGCTGTATTTTCGGGATTATATGAGGGAGCATCCGGAGGCAGCCAGGGAATATGAGGCGCTGAAACTGAGGCTCTGGAAGGAATATGAATATGACCGGGATGGGTATACGGAGCAGAAAACAGTTATGGTGGCAAGGTTTACCGGGGATGCAAAGACCCTTTATCCCGGCCGGTATAAAAGGCAGGCTTTGGAGTTTGCCAGGGCGTGAGCCCGAGGATACGAAAGCGTTGCGCCGGCTTGCCAGGGCGTCGGAGGCGCACTGGGATATGATGAGGCGTTTATGGAAAACTTTGACGCAGGGTTTAATGTTACGGAAGATTTTATCCGCTGCAATCCTGTGTATGCGGCGGGGGACCGCGGCTGTCCGACCGCCTTCTGGGGAATCAGGCAGGATAGAGATGCGTGGGAATTAGAGTATTTTTACGTGGCAGAGGAAAGGCTGGGGAGGGGACTGGGAAAACAGATGTGGGAGCATATGATCGGCTGGTGCGGAAAACAGGGAATAGGCCGTATCCAATTTGTCACCAGCCCCAGGCCGTGGGATTTTACAGGAAAATGGGCGCGGTGCAGGACGGGGAAACACGGTCCCCTGTGGATGGCCGGCCGGTTCCGCGTTTTGTGTATGACGTGTGATATTCCATGGGAAAATGCCGGTAAGGTGTGCTGCGGTCTGGAGGGTGTGCAATAAGGAGGGTATGGAAGAAGTGCAGAAACTGGTAAAATGGTAACGTATGAACAGGCGCCCGGCCGGGAAAGGACCGGCGGCCGCCTGTTTTATTTGCAATCCGTGCTTTATTTAAGAACAAAGGAGAAAACACATTTAGGCATTTGCATTTTTCATGGGCTGGTATATAATCGGTACTGTTAAAAGCTGCATGTATCGCACGTAAGAGACCAAAGGACGGTCTCTAAGTGCTCATAACAAGGAGGCAGGAATATGCGAGGAGTGGAGACGCGTATACAGGAAATCAGACACAGGATATTCAGGGAAGTGGCAAGGATGGCCTATCATACGGAATGGCCGGTGGATAAACGTATTGAAGAGCTTCCGTATAAAATTATACCGGGAGAAGTGGGTAATTTCCGCAATGACGTTTTTTTGGAGAGGGCTATTGTCGGGGAACGGCTCAGATTGGCCATGGGGCTTCCGTACCGCAGCGCGGCGGAACATGCGCCGGTTTCGGATAACATAGAAGCGGCGGACAGACCGGAGACCTATTACACGCCTCCTCTGATTAATGTGATTAAATTTGCCTGTAATGCCTGTCATGAAAAGAGGGTATTTGTGACAGACGGCTGTCAGGGCTGCCTGGCCCATCCATGTGAGGAGGTGTGTCCTAAGGATGCCATCAAGCTGGACAGGACCAATGGACGCTCCCACATCAATGACGACAAATGCATCAAATGCGGAAGGTGCGCGGATGTTTGTTCCTATAAGGCCATCATTATCCAGGAAAGACCCTGCGCCGCTGCCTGCGGTATGGACGCCATTTCCACGGATGAGAATGGAAAGGCGGATATTGATTACGATAAATGCGTATCCTGCGGAATGTGTCTGGTGAACTGCCCCTTTGGAGCCATAGCGGATAAATCGCAGATATTCCAGGTTATACGGGCCATCCAGTCAGGGGAAAGGGTTTATGCGGCAGTTGCACCCGGCTTTTGTGGGGCAGTTCGGACCAAAGGTGACGCCCGGCAAGCTGCGTGCAGCATGAAGGCGCTGGGGTTTGCGGATGTATTTGAGGTAGCGGTGGGAGCTGACCTGTGCGCTACCCAGGAGGCGATTGACTTCATCCGGGAAGTGCCGGAAAAGCTTCCTTTTATGGCCACATCCTGCTGCCCGGCCTGGTCCATGATGGCTAAGAAGCTGTTTCCGGAGCATGCGGACTGTATTTCCATGGCATTGACCCCATGACCCTGACGGCAAGGCTGATTAAGCGGCACCATTCTAATGCAAAGGTTGTATTCATCGGTCCCTGCGCAGCCAAGAAGCTGGAGGCCATGCGTACGGACATACGAAGCGATGTGGATTTCGTTCTTACCTTTGAAGAAATGGACGGCATCTTTGACGCCCGGCATGTGGACGTGGAGAAGATAGAAGAAGATCCGGAAGGCGTCAATGACGCTTCCATGGACGGCCGTAACTTTGCGGTGGCAGGCGGGGTGGCCAAGTCCGTAGTGGATGTGATTCATGAGCGTTATCCGGATAAGGAAATCAAGGTAGCCAATGCAGAGGGCCTTAAGGAATGCAGAAAACTGCTGACCATGGCAAAGGCCGGGAAATACAATGGCTACCTTTTGGAGGGAATGGCGTGTCCGGGCGGATGCGTGGCCGGAGCAGGCACCATGCAGCCTATTAAGAAGTCCCAGGCTCCGTGAACCTGTACGCATCCAAGGCAAAGCATAAGACCTCCAATGAGACAGAGCATGTGAAGGAACTGGATAAGCTGGTGGATTAGAGCGTGTTAATCTTTCTCCATCATGATTTCCAAAATGGTGCGGTCTGTCTGCGCCATGCCGGGATTGCTGATTCGTCCCATATTGCGGATGGCGCCCTCGGGTGTGGCGTGGCATATGCCGTCCTTTGGAACCAGTACGGTTCCGTCTACGGCCAGGCAGGCGCTCATAAGGGCTGCCCCGCGGGCCGTGGCCAGCTTTACATGCAGGGCTGTCCTGCCGGTAGGGGAGTATTCCTTCTGAAGGATAGGCGTGAGAACTCCGTTTACTGTCCGGGCTGTGCGGACAATATTGGCGTGGGTGTTTCGTATTGTGCTGGCCAAGGATTGTCTGATTCATACAGATAAGCAGATGGCCCAGGAGGCAGGATATGCCAATCTGTCCAACTTTACAAGGAGGTTCAAGAGCTCAGAGAATATGACGCCGGGACAGTACAGGTATTTGTATGGTGATGGGAAGAAAATATAGATCAGGTATGGCAGGAGATATGACGGTGTGAGAAGCGCCGCATCTCCTGCCATTTTTTTATTTGGCGGCCGGAACGAACCCTCTGTGGCAGATGCGAAAAACTTTGGTATTTACCGTAAATTCAGTGTATTGAGTGAGATAAAGCCTTTTACCGGTAATAAATTTTTTGATTAACATAAAAGGGCTGAATACGTGAAAAAATTGTAAAAGATGCACAAATGATGAAACAAAATATAGTGCAACATTTTTCTATTGACAAATTTAAGAAATAGTAATAAGATTAAATCACGAAATAAATTTGGAAAAACGCTTTACTAAAAGCTTTTTCCTGGTAAAAGGAAACATTACATTTCAGGTGAAGGAAGGAGTAGTTTTATGAAGAAACGTTTTTTGGCAATGACAATGGCGGCAGTGTTGGGATTAAGTCTGGTTGGGTGTGGCTCCAGCGGCACAGGAGCTATGGCAGAGAGCAATGGAGGCAGCAGTCAGACTGCGGCGGAAGGCTCCGGCGAGGCGGCAGATTCTGAGGGCAAAAGTCCGATAAAGGTAGCGGTTGTTTACTCTGGTAATCTGGGTGACAAATCCTACAATGATTCCTGTAATGCCGGCGCACAGCAGGCAGCCAAGGATTTCGGGTGGAGGTAAAGAATCTGGAAGGCACCACCGCAGACGAGTGGGAGGCCAACCTTCTGGCATGCTGCGAGGGCGGATATGATTTGGTCATCTGCTCTAACTCTAATTTCCAGGAATATCTTGAGAAATATAAAGACAGCTATCCGGACGTTAAATTTGCTATCATCGATACAACTGTAAAAGGGCCAAACGTGGTTTCCATCAGCTTTGCCCAGAATCAGGGTTCCTTTTTAGCCGGCGCAGTGGCAGCTATGTTCACAACCCACTCCGAGATTGAAGGAGTAAATGACGATGCCATTATAGGCTGGGTCGGAGGCCAGGATATTCCGGTGCTTCACGATTTCTATGTTGGATTTGAGCAGGGAGCAAAATATATTAATCCCGACATCACCATTCTTCAGTCTTATGCAGGAACATGGATTGATCCTCTTAAGGGCAAGGAGCTGACATTGGCGCAGTATGAACAGGTGCTGACATTGTCATGAATGTGGCTTCCGGTACAGGTACAGGTATTCTGGAGGCAGCCAAGGAAGCTGGAAAATATGCCATTGGCGTTGATTTGAATCAGGATAACGACCAGCCGGGACATGTAGTGACATCTATGGTTAAACGTGTTGACACAGCCTGCTACAGCGTGATTGAGTCTGTAGTGGAGGGTAACTTCAAAGGAGACACCACCAGCTATCTGGAAATTTCCAACGATGGTGTGGACTTAACTGATTTCGCAGTCATTAAGGAGCATTTAGGTGATAAGTTCCCTGCAGATATCCAGGACAAGGTGCAGGAACTGAAAGATAAAATCATTTCTGGTGAGATTGTGGTAAATAACTATGAGGGATTCGGTAAGGAGCTCAGTAAGGCAGTATAAAGCGCGGAGATACTTAAGGGGCGGCAGGACATGGATATGTCTTCCCGCCCCGGGTTTTATGAAATCTTTAGAGGCAAAGATTCAGGGAAAAAGGTGACCGGAATGAACGGATATGTAGTGGAAATGAATAATATCAGGAAATCATTTGGCTCCGTACAGGCGGTAAAGGATGGGCAGTTCAACTTGAGGAAGGGTGAAATACACTCCCTGATTGGTGAAAATGGAACGGGAAAATCCACCATGATGAAACTGCTGTACGGATTATATGATTTTGACGGGGGAGATATAAAAATTAAAGGTGAGAATATGAGCCACATCACCCCCAGGATTGCCATAGAAAAAGGAATAGGAATGGTGCACCAGGAATTCATGCTGGTCAACGAGCTTACGGTACTGGAGAATATTATTCTGGGATTTGAGCCCAGGAAGGGATGCACCATAGATTTTGATAAAGCAAAAATACAGTGCAGCACTATATAGACCAGTACGGCATGGATATACAAATGAGCAAGAAAATAAATCAGATTTCCGTGGGAGAAGCCCAGAGAGTGGAGATCATTAAAATATTGACCAGGGGAGCAGATGTAATCATACTGGATGAACCGACAGCTGTGCTGACGCCTCAGGAAACACGCAGACTTTTGAGATTCTGGAGAATTTGAGAAAGGATGGCAAGTCCATTGTTTTCATCTCTCATAAACTCAATGAGGTAATGGAGATATCGGACCGTATTACCGTAATGAGGCAGGGCTGTTTTATTGGTACCGTAGATAAACAGGATACGTCCCCTTCAGATTTAGCCAGGATGATGATAGGAAGGGAAGTTTCCTGGATATAAAAAGGAAAAGGCTGATATCGGTGATGTGGTCCTGGAAGTCAAAGATTTGTGGACATCGGGTGAAAAGAGATATCCAAGATACGCGGTGTCTCAATGGAAGTCAGGGCAGGAGAAATCGTGGGAATTGCCGGTATTGATGGTAATGGCCAGAGCGAGTTTATAGAGGCGATAACCGGATTGAGAAAGGTGGAGAAGGGATGTGTTATTCTGGGGGGAACAGAAATCACTAATTTTTCTCCGAGGAAATCCAGGGAAGCCGGACTTGCCCATATTCCTGAAGACCGAAATACCAGAGGATTGAACCGTACCATGACAATACGGGAGAATCTGGTGGCGGTTCAGGAGGACAAAGCGCCCTTTGCCAGGGGAATCATGGTAAATAATTCTGCTTCCTACCCGTTTGCGAAAGAGATGGCCGAAAAATTCGATATACGTCCCAGGGATACTGAGATTCCCACATCATCACTTTCGGGAGGTAATGCCCAGAAGGTAGTGGTGGCCAGAGAGGTTTCCATAGGCGGAAAACTTCTGGTGGCATCCCAGCCTACAAGAGGTGTTGATATAGGAGCCATTGAATCGATCCGCACTATTTTGCAGGATGTTAAGAAAAAGGGCCTGGGAGTGCTTCTGGTATCTGCGGACCTGGAAGAAATCATGTCTCTGTCTGACCGTATTGTGGTTATGTATGAGGGCAGGATTACAGGGCGCATGATGGCGGAGGAAGCAGATGAAGAAAAGCTGGGGCTTCTGATGATGGGCGGCCATGATATGGAAGGCTGCGGTATCCAGGAGCAGGAAGGAGGCAGACAATGAATCCAAGAGTAGAATCAGTGATGAAAGCCTGAGGAGGATTTTACTGCTGGCTCTTCTGGCGCTGGGCATAGGAGCTGTTTTTATACTGCTGATTCATGAAAATCCACTGGAAGCATATGCGGCTTTGTTTAAGGGAGCTTTTGTGGGGAAGCTGAAGATTGGTACAACCCTGGCCAACTTTACCCCGCTGCTTTTGACGTCCATTGCGTTTGCGGTGGCGGCTAAGGCGGGAGCCTTCAATGTAGGCGTTGAGGGCGAGGTATTCTTGGGCGGTATGGCAGCTGCTTATGTGGGAATCTACTGCACATGGCTTCCAAAGCCTTTACTGCTGGCGGCATGTTTTGCGGCTGCCGTTGTAGCAGGCGCGGCATGGGCATGGATTCCGGGATTCTTAAAAGCGTATTACGGCGTCAGCGAGGTGTGTACCACCATTCTGATGAACAGTGTGGCACTGTATATCACTTCCTATTTAGTAAGCGGACCAATCAGCGCAGGCGTTGCAATCCCCAGTCCATACCGGTGAATGTGACGCTTCCCAAACTTTTGAAACCAAGTAATGCCAACGCGGGGCTGTTTATAGCTATTGCAGCGGTCATTGCTGTTATCTGGATGCTGAACAAAACAACGCTGGGCTATAAGATAAGAACCGTGGGAACCAATCCGGCCAATGCTGAGTATATTGGAATCAATCCAAAGAAGGTGTTTATCCGTACCATGATGCTCAGCGGCGCCATTGGCGGCCTGGCAGGCTGTATCGAGGTGCTGGGTACATACGGATACTTCCTGAATAACTTTGCCACGAACCTGGGAACAAACGGAATGCTGGCTTCCCTGATTGTAAAGAACAATGTGGTTACCACCCCGTTCATCGCGTTTTCCTGGCAGTGCTGCGATCCGGAGCTTTGGGCATGCAACAGAATACCGGTGTTCCGAAATCCATTGTAGATACCATTACCGCTATCTTTATTATCGTGGCTACCATGGAATTATTGTTCCAGTTTAACAAAAAACGCAAGGCAAAAGCAGATGCGCAGTAGGAGGAGGACATATGCAATTTGATAAAATTTTTGATATTTCATTAATATATGCGACGTTCCGTTCAGCTACGCCCATCATATATGCAGCTCTTTGTGCAGCCATTACCCAGCAGGCGGATATTCTTAATATTGGTACTGAGGGTATCATGCTTACAGGTGCATTTACAGCTGTAACTGTTAGTTATCTGACTGGAAGCTGGGTTCTGGGAATCCTTATTTCAATGGTGGCAGGACTTCTCATTGCCATGATTATGGCTGTGGGACACATTAAGTATAAGGCGGAGATTTGCGCCATTGGCATGGGTATTAATCTGTTTGCCATTGCCTTTACCAAATTCATGCTCAATAGCGTGCTTGGAGTAAGCGGCTCCTTTACCAGCCCGCAGATTAAAGGCATACCAAAGGTTCATATGCCGTTTTTAGACGGTGTGCCCGTACTGGACAGCTTGTTTAACAACTGGAGTGTTACGGAATGGTTTGTTATCGTGCTGGTATTTATTATGATGTTTCTTTTTTATAAGACAGTGTGGGGACTGCGGCTGAGGGCAGTGGGACAGTTTCCAATGGCTGCAGAGACAGCGGGAATTAATGTAAATGCCATGAAATACCAGGCAATAGCCATATCCGGCTGATTGGAGGGCTGGCAGGAGCTCATCTGTCCCTGGGATACAGCCAGCTATTTACAGAGGGCATGACGAATTCCAGAGGATTTATGGGTGTGGCCGCCATGTATTTTGGAGGAGCCCATCCTGCGCTTACAGCGGTCGGCTGTCTGATATTCGGATTTACGGATTCATTGGGAGCCCGCATACAGGCGTATGGTGTTCCATCCCAGTTTGTATTGCTGATGCCCTACGTGGTGACCATTGCCGTGCTGGCTGTTTCCATGATATCTAAGAAGAAAGCCCAGGAGAAGAAAAAGAGTTCACTGGTTACGATTGAATAACAGGAGGTCAAGATATGGATAAGCGCAAGATTATTTTAGACTGCGATCCGGGCCATGACGACGCGGTTGCCATAATGCTGGCGGCTAAGAGCCCGCAAATTGATTTATTGGGCATCACGGTGGTGGCCGGAAACCAGACATTGGAAAAAACAACGGCCAATGCATTAAATGTGTGCCAATATCTGGGGCTGGATATTCCAGTGTACGCAGGATGCGGACAGCCCATGATACGGGATAAGCAGGTTATTGCGGATGACATACATGGAGAGACAGGACTTGACGGACCGGTATTTGCACCTCTCCGGAAAAAAGCGGAAGATAAACACGCGGTGCTGTATATAATAGATACGCTGATGGCATCGGACGGCGATATTACACTTGTACCCACAGGCCCTCTGACCAATATTGCCATGGCAATCCGCCTGGAACCGAGAATTCTTCCCAAGATTCGTGAGATTGTGCTTATGGGAGGCTGCTATCAGTTGGGAAATGTGACGCCTGCGGCAGAGTTTAATATTCTGGCGGACGCAGATGCGGCCCATGTGGTGTTCACATGCAATAGGCCCATAACCATGGTGGGACTGGATGTGACCAGAAAGGTACTGTGTTATCCGTCCGTGATTGAACGAATGGAAAAAATCGGCACGCCGCCGGCAATGCTGTTTGTGGATTTGATGCGGTTTTTCAGCAAGAGCCAAAAAGCTGTATTCGGATGGGAGGGAGGGCCTCTCCACGACCCTCTGACCATAGCATACCTGATAGACCCGGCCGTCCTTACTACGAAAGCAATGTTTACGGAAATAGACATCCGCAGCGTTCAAAGTTATGGCCGTACGAATTGTGACTTCTTCGGATATTTCAAGAGGGAGCCCAACAGCAATGTGGCAGTGGAAGTGGATGTGGAAAAGTTCTGGGATATCATTGAACAGGGAATCCGCAATTACGGTTAAAGGAGTTGAAATGATGAGGCCGCTGAAAGAAGTTTTGGAAGAAAATAAACAGGCATATATACAGCGTTTGATGGACCTTATTGCTATTGATACCCATGATTTGGGCCATGGGATAGCAGGGGGGCTGGAAAAGCAGGGGCAGGAGTATATGGTGAAATTGTTCGGGGATATGGGAGCGGATATCATCCGCCGGGATCCCATGACGGAAGAAGCCATTGAACAATGCCTGGCCAAATATCAGGAAGGGAACATTGGACATAATTACGATGACCGCTATAATGTGTATGCTGTTTTAAAGGAGACGAGGACGGCAGGAGTTTGATGTTTAACGGCCATATAGATACCATGCCTGCGGGAAATGAAAATGAGTGGAATACGCCGCCGCACACGCCAACCATGAAGGACGGCAGGCTTTACGGCCTTGGCGCGGCTGATATGAAGGGCGGACTTATGGCATCTGTTATGGCAGTGCAGCTGCTTAAGGATGCGGGATAAAACTGCCGGGAGATGTACATATCACTTCCGTCTGCGACGAGGAAGGCGGAGGCAATGGTTCTATGGCGGCCATCATGTCGGGAGAAAAAGCCGATGGTGTGGTTGTCTGCGAGCCTTCTTCCGATGAATTGATACTGGCTCATATGGGATTTGTATTTTTTAAAGTGGAGTTTGAGGGAAAAGCCAATCATTCAGGCGCAAAGTGGAAGGGAGTCAGCGCAATTGATAAGGCGCTTAAGGTTATCCGGGAACTGGAGGAGCTGGAACACAAATGGCTCCTGACCTATAAACATCCCCTGCTTCCTGCTCCCAATCTGAATATAGGTACGATTCACGGCGGCAGCGCCGGATCCACCGTGCCGGGACATTGTTATTTTGAGACATGCATCCATTATCTGCCCAGACAGATGAGCTATGACCAAGTTGTAGAGGAGTTTACAGATGCGGTGAACCGGGTGGCGGACAGTGACTTATGGCTGCGCCAGCACAGGCCGGTGATAACCATGTATCAGGCCGGCGGGGCCTTTGAGCAGGAATCCGACGACAGCTTTGTGTCCTGCTTTATGAATGGATACGAAAAAGCCCTTGGGAGGCAGGTACGCCTGGTCGGTTCTCCGGCAGGCTGTGACTCAAGATTATGGAAGAACATCGCGGGCCGCCCCACCATGCAGTTTGGCCCCGGACGGTTGGAGGAGTGCCATGCTGTCAACGAATATGTGGAGGCGGAATCATATCTGGAAGCCATTCTCGTTTATGCCCAGCTCATACTGGAATGGTGTAAGGCAAATAAATAGAATGAAGAATAAGGAGAAGAGAGATGAGTAAGAAGTATTGTTAGCAGGAGAGTCCTGGATGAGTTACACTACACATGTGAAAGGATTTGACAGTTTTATACCTCTGTATACGAGACAGGAGAAAAGTGGCTGAAAGCAGCGCTGGAAGAAGGCGGTTATGAGGTTACCTTTATGCCTAACCATCTGGCAGGAGAGGAATTTCCGTTTACAATGGAAGAATTAAAGGAATATGATGCAGTAATTCTCTCTGACATTGGAGCCAATACGCTTCTTCTTCCCTCTGCCACATTTATGAGAAGCGAGAAGAAGCCAAACAGATGTAATCTGATTCGCGATTACGTGCTGGATGGGGGAGCCTTATGATGGTGGGAGGCTACCTTACCTTTTCAGGCGTGGATGCAAAAGGAAAATGGCATGATACTGCGGTGCAGGAGGTTCTGCCGGTAGAGGTGCTTACTGTGGATGACCGTATGGAGCACTGCGAGGGAACCACACCTGTAACAGTTGTTCAGCACGAAGCCCTGAACGGGATTCCCGGGGAGTTCCCGCAGGTACTGGGATATAACAAGACCATTGCAAAGCCGGAAGCGGTTGTGGCCGCTGTGGTAGATGATGATCCGTTTATTGCCTTTGGGGAATATGGAAAGGGAAAGAGCGCTGTAGTAACCACGGACTGTGCCCCGCACTGGGCCCCGCCGGAATTCTGTGAGTGGGAATATTATAACAGGATGTGGCAGGGAATCATGGACTGGCTGACAAAGTAAGAATAAGAATGGGGACTGCTGCCTGAAATCAAGGATTCCATGGGCGGCAGTCCTCTTTTTGCAGGAGGATTGCAGATGGGAACAGGGAAAATAACAGAGAAAAGGACAGAGGAACAGAGGAGAGCGGAGGCTCTGGCGTTGTTGAAGCACATACTGGATATACCCAGTGTCAACGGAAAGGACAGGGAACAGGAGACAGCTGTTTATCTGGCAGAATATTTAAAAAGAAAAGGTATGGAAACAAGGGTTCAGCTGATTGACGAGCATCACGGCAATGTGATTGGCGTGCTCAGAGGAAAAACAGAAGAGACCATACTTTTTAACGGACATCTGGATACGGTCCATATGGAGATATAAACGAATGGAATACCAATCCGGCTGTGTGCGCAGAACAGGATGGACGCCTTTATGCAAGAGGCGCCAGTGATATGAAAGCGGATTGGCAGTCATGGCTTTTG
>ENA-OQIC01000825-OQIC01000825.1-human-gut-metagenome-genome-assembly--contig:-NODE-825-length-12357-cov-2.522731_pt1 | contig 12357 bp, 17 predicted proteins | sample MGYA00242572_ERZ504736 | MGnify/ENA primary metagenome ERZ504736 (study PRJEB26092, sample SAMD00036201) | human gut metagenome | host: Homo sapiens | study: EMG produced TPA metagenomics assembly of... | reverse complement strand
CTAATCATCTTCAGCAGCTTTGTAATCCTCTTTTTGTATATGGCATAAGGTCAGATTGTGCCAAAGAGTAATATTCTCCGGATCAAAGTGGAGCGCTTTTTTATAATCCTCAATTGCACCATCGTATTTATTCTGCTTAATTCTTGCCAACCCACGAATCTGATAAGCCCCCACTACAAAAGGATTTCTGTCGATAGCCGCATCGCAGTCGGCTTCAGCCCCCTGGTAATCATCCAGATTGATTTTGGCAAGTCCCCTGAAAAAATAGGTTCATACAAATAGGGTTTCGCATTAATCACCTGATTAAAATACTGAATGGAAAGGACATAGTCCTCAAAGTATAACGCGTTTCGGGCAATCATCATCACCCTGTCTGTGTTTATCTGAGCATATGCAAATGTAGGAAACAACAATAATGCTGCTAATATCTTTTTAATCATCGGCTTTTGATTACTTTTTAAGTAGAGCAAAAGTAATGCTTTTCATCTATTAAACCGGTATTACGGGCAACTTTTTATATTTTTTGATTTTTTTATAAGTCCGTTTGATAAAAAAATTCAGCACCTCCCAACCATCCTTAACATGAATTAACGACCTATTCCTTATTTAATTACGATTATTACGTACGTTTGTAACATAGACATAAATTGAGAAACGAATCAGATCATACGAAGATGGAAAACACTGAATAAAAAAGACTAATTGCGAATTATACTTTTATACACCTAATTATAATCAACATGAGACAAAAATCACTTCTTTTACTGCTACCCTTTCTGCTACTATCTTGCGGAGGAAAAAAGAACAGCGGACAGTTGTCTGACACCGCAGTCCAAATCGTTAAACCCGAATTTCCACAAATTGTACCTTTTGAAACAGGCATCGAAACAGAACAAGAGATACTATTGAGTGAGATTGCCGATTCGATTCGGTACATCCCGTTGGAAACGAACAATAAATGCCTGATAAGAGGGTTAAAGGGAAGCAATATCATCCGGACAAAAGAATATTTCTTCCTTCCATGGATCGATAAATTATTTCAGTACACAAAAGATGGTAAATTCATACGGACACTGGGGCGCAAAGGCGGCGGACCGGGTGAGTTTAACTGGATCATGCAGATCGATGTGGATGAAAAAAAGGATTGGTCTACATGTTAACAACTACGGGGAAAATCAATATCTATTCTATGGAAACAGGTAAATTCATCCGTGCAATGAAAGTTCCTAATATAGAAGTAAGTGAGTTTGCGATGTTACGTGTTCAGGATACAATTGCTGCAACATTCATGCGCAATAATAACGGAAAACGTAAAGAACGTATTTACCTTTCTAATCTGAAAGGTGACACATTGAAAATTTTCAATCGTTGGGACCTATTTGACTTAAACAGTAAATATCGCTGGATGATCAGCAGTGACATAGATCGTTATATGTTCCATTACAAAAGCCATACCTGTTATAAAGAATATTATAACGATACTCTATTTACTATTACCCAAGAAACTTTGGAGCCTCGATATATATTCCAAATGGGTAAGTACTCTTTACCGATAGAGTGCAGATTTGAATATCTGAACGGCGATGGGAAGCGCTTTCAGGAAGTAGCTGCTCCTTACATCCAATACAATACCATAGAGACTGACTCTTACATATTCATCCTTACTCTAATTGGGCAGGAGAGAAAGCACAAGAAAAACAAATGGCTATTTACGATAAAAAGGCCAAAAACTGTTTTAAAGTATCCACAGGCCATATAAAGAATGACTTGACTCCAGGTCTGCCATTACGCCCGATAACAGCACTTGACAGCCATACGCTGTTATATGTATGGGAAGCTCCTGAACTTTTTGAAAAGGCTGAAAAAACTCCTTCCATCCTCCAAATCGAACCATTAAAAGGATTGAAGGAAGACGATAACCCGGTAATGATGATAGTATATTTAAAACAACCATAACACTTCCGAGCAGGACAGATACTCAGGATATTTCCTAAAAAAGTAACGGGTAAAGTTGATCGTGTCGATCAACTTACCCGTTACTTTTATTTCAAATGTTTCAAAGAGTCAGGCATATCACTTCACCTGCTTCATTTTATAAGAACTGCGTGCTTTACCTTTCAGCATCGTGTTCAATTTTCCTTTTATCATTTGCTTACGCAGAGGAGAGATATGGTCTATGAACATTTTTCCATCCAAATGGTCAAACTCGTGTTGCATAACCCGTGCCAGAAATCCTTCTACCACCTCATTATGTTCTACAAAATTCTCATCCATATATCTTACGTGTATCTTGCTGCCTCTCTTCACAGACTCGTGAATACCCGGCAAACTGAGACAACCTTCCTCCATAGATACTTCCTCACCCTCTACCACATCAATATGGGCATTTATATAAGCCTTGCGAAAATCTTTATATTCGGGATAATCCTCAGAAAGCACATCCAGATTAATAACAACGACGCGAATAGGCAGACCAATCTGAGGAGCGGCAAGTCCTACCCCGTCAGCATGATCCATCGTTTCAAACATATTTTCAATCAGTTCCTTCAGATTTGGATAGTCCACAGTTATATCTTCCGCTACCTGTCTGAGAACCGGTTGACCATATACATAAATAGGTAAAATCATATCTTAAAATTATTCTTTTTAATTATTCTCTCTTTTTACAAACGCTTAGTTTCCAAATAAGATTGCAAAATAATAGTTGCACTAATCTCATCAACCAATGCCTTGTTTTGCCTGTCTTTTTTCTTCAGTCCGGCTTCAAGCATCGTGCGATGTGCGAGGACAGAAGTGAAACGTTCATCTACATACTCCACAGGCATATCGGGCAAACGTTTTTAGCGAACGCACAAAAGGCTCTATATTCTTCATATTCTCAGAGACCTCATTATTCATCTGCTTGGGCAGACCTATAATAATACGTTCCACCGATTCCTGTTTCACATAATTAGTAATGAAATCCAGAAGCTCGTGTGTAGGCACAGTTGTCAAACCGTTAGCGATGATCTGCATCGTATCACTCACAGCTATCCCTGTACGTTTCCGTCCGTAATCTATTGCTACTATTCTACTCATATTTGGATTGCAAAAATACGATTAAAATTTGGATTATCGCCTATTTAAGCAACAAAAAGGGTATCCGTTGTTCGGATACCCTTTCTAAAATTTATCGGACTATCGTCCTTATAAAGTTGTATTATTCCAGAATCACAACGCGGTTCAGGAAGTTCTTGCCAAACATATTGGCAGTACCACCGAAGCCGACGAGTTCAAGCTGATCCTTGCTTACACCTTCTTTGATAAGTGCATCATAAACAGCCTGTGCACGAGCTTCAGACAGTTTCTGGTTCCACTTAGCGCTACCGGTAGCCTTATCTGCATAACCTGCCACCTTGTATTTCTTATCCGGATTAGCCTTCAAGATCTTGGCAGCCAGCTGTATGTTAACCATACCATAATCATCGATCTTAGATTTACCAATCTGGAAGAAGATAGCACGAGGTCCGGCTACTTCGATTTCCTTCACCACTTCTTTGGTTACAGGTTTCACGTTAGCCAGTGCGTTCTTAGCATCAGCCAGATCAGACTGAGCTTTAGCCAACTCGCTTCTGTAACGATTCAACTCTTCGTTGATAGCGTTCTGATCTACCTGAGAGCCACAAGAAACAAATTTCTTGCCACCGAAAGTGTAAGTCACACCAGCAGTCAGAGAAACAGCACCATCGGTATGGGCAGAGCTGATATTACCAAACGGAGACGGAGAAACTTCTCCTCTTGCTTCAATGTTGATATCCAAGTATTTGTTGATATTGAACTGTCCAGCCAAACCAACAGAACCGTTAATCAATGCATTTACTTTATCCTGATCGCCATAAGCTTTGGCAAATGTCAAACCGGGACCTGCAAAAACAGAAACGGTGAACAAACGATCCGGGTTGTAACCGCCAATAGCATTGGACAAGTTAAACATACCGTCTGCACGCATAGTGAAGTAATGTTTATTCTTGCTCTTAATATAAGTATCGGCAGGCTGTCCATAGTTAGAATACAAAGTAGTCCATGCACCGGCTACCTGACCACGGATACCCCAAACCGGATTGAACAGTTTACCAACTGACACATTGATCAGCGGAGTTATGGCTTTACCAAAGCCATAATCAAAGTTGTCCGGGTTTACACAACCCTGAGCGCCAACACCTACACTCACAAAGATATTGTCCTTGAGCTTTCGCTGTAGAACGTCTCTTTAGTCTGAGCAGTAGCTGCAGTAGCACCGGCCAACAATAAAGATAATATTACTAATTTACTTTTCATTGTTTTTTGTTTTTAAATATTTTCAACTCTTTTAGTTTCTTATTTGCTCCGACCCACTCGCTTACTTCAAATAGATTTTATAAGTAAGTCCGCCGGTAAAATACTTCATTCTTTGCAATTCTACCTGCGCATGCAAATGGTTGAAAAGCAAATAGGTAGCACCAAACGCAAAGTCTTTCGCATCATATTCCGCGATTACTGTCAGATCGGGGGCAAAAGATGGAGCGTAAGTAAGACCTCCGGCTAATCCATTCAAGTGGTAATCCACTCTTCGATTGTACAGATATGACAGATGTACACCTATCTTCTCCTTTCCAATCGGGATATGCTTGGTGGCTGCGACATAAAAACGGCAGAAATAGCCATTACCATCAGCAGAACCTACTTGGCCATCGCCAGACTCGGTATAGGGATCCGAAGTTCCCACTACAACAGCCGGCATGTACTTCCACAATTGTCCTTCTTTCAAAACTCGCAAACGGGCAGAAAAATACCTGTCCTGATTCGTAAACTTCTTCTTTCCGACCTTCCAATCAATCCCTATCGTCTGCGACTGAAACAACGTACATGTATAAGCTATTTCCAGCCAGGGAAAGATAGTTACGTTCAAAAAGTAATTATACGTATGGTAATCCCATGTAGGAGGAGTTATCTCCTTATTTAAAAAATTTCCACCGATCATTACCGTCTTATCCCGTTGCATCTCTGCTGACGGGGCATGAAGCAGACCGGTAGTTCCGTACGTCAACTGAGCCGAAAGTGCCAAATGACAGCAAAGGAACAAGCCTATAAGAAATATCTTTTTCATCATTATCTGCAATTTCTATACTTTCGGTTCAACTCGTACTTTTCAATTCTCAACAATTACTTTACTCTGATTAGTCGTTAGATCCACCACCGGCATTCGGGTTGAAACCGTGAGAATTATGAGAATCGTGAGTATCGTGCTGTAATAGTTAGGATAGATCATTACGCCCTTCTGATAAGAAACGATACCTTCATAATATTTGCCAGAGATCAAGAATGTCAGTTTCTTAGAAACCAATTGTCCCTGAACTCTATAGCCGATAATACCATAACCGCTCAATACGCTGATTTTAGCATAACCGATCTTCTGTACGAATCCGGCATTCTTATTCAAAGCTTTAGCAGCATTTGCAATGAAAGCAGCCTGAATATCAGCAGAAACAGTACCTTCAGCTCTTGTTACAGGAGCAGCAACTTCTTTCACATCACCGATAAGTTCGCAACCTTCATTATAGAAATAAGGAACCAAAATAGCAGCATCCTTAACAGAGTTTGCAAAATTAAACGGAGTAGTAACCAAGATTGAGCCATCAGGTTGAGCTTCAGCAGTAGTAGTACCGGTAGTAACATTACCAGTCAATTCTTTAGTAGTTTCCAGGCTAGCCTTTTCGTCAGCTGTAGCTGTTGCACCATCCCACATGTTCTTAATTGTTTCAGTAGAAGGTTTAGCTTCTTCGGCAGCTTTAGCTTCCAGTGCTTTAGCTTCAGATTCAGCTACATCAGTCTTAGGATCAGTCGGAGGAACTACCGGAGGAATAGTTGTAGCCTCAACAGAAACCAAAGCAACATCTACAGTTGCAACACTTGTCTGGCCATCACTAACCTGATTCAAGTATACTTGTTTTGATACAGTATAATAACCTGTTGCAGAAACTTCCAGGCTATATCCTTCTGCCTTATAAGAAACTTCTTTGTTGAATGTAGCTCCGACAGATTCACCACCCAATGTAACTGTAGCAGTAGTCAATACCTGACCTGTTGTTGCGTCAGTAATAGTACCGGCAATATAATACTTTGCAGGGGCTGGCTTTGTTGCTTCATCAACTTCTGCTTTCTCATAGCAGCTTGTAAACAGTGTACCGCAAACTGCCAAAACGGCTAACGCTAACTTAGCGCCATTACCGAAAAATTTACTTTTCATTTTCATCTCAATAAAATTAAAAAATTTAATAATTCTGATTTTTATAAAATATGGATTAAAACTATTATTTTCCATCACGTTATCACTTGCCTGAGGACTATATCCTTTACCATATATACGCTCATTACCCGCATTATATTGGAATCCGAAATTATTGGGTATCACTCTTGGGATATAACCTTTTCTCTTATATTTATACGGAGGCAATGCTATCTGGAACAAGAAGCCGCCATTCAGCCCTTTGTTACCCGCATGTTGCACCTTCATTCCATAAAAGCCAATAGAAGCGTATCGAAAATGACGAATCATATCAAAACGTGCACCATACTCTCCTTCTAAATATCTTTCCCCCTTTAAACTAAACTGCGTATTATACTTTGGCCAATAGAAATTCGCCCCAATAGAACCTGTCAAGGTCCATTTGGTTCCATGATAAAAAGCCCAATCTTCAAAGTATCCTCTTCCGGTATATCCGATACGCGCATCTACCGAAAAACGTTCATCTTTAAAGAAGTGCTTTGCTTTCAAATCTCCTCCCCAACGAAATTTATTAAAAAACCGACCGAAGCAGTCAGGAATGTACGCTGTGGTAAACGTACTGTCTGCGACAAAGTCACAAAACCTGGACGGATTTGCTTATACCTTTGTCCATAATCATTATAGATAGGAAAAATTACTTGTCCAGTCAGTTTCATTCCTTTCCACAAAGAAACTTCTATGGCAGGAGAAACATTAACCACTATTTCATAGACCTTAGATAAAATATAGTTTCTAAACAACAACTCCGGATACACCACTATATCTACTTTAAACAAAGAGCTATTTTGCTTCTTAATCCGTCTCGCTTGTTTCCATCCTTCTCCCAAATCATAACTTACACTCCAATCAGCCCGACTGACTTCAGCAATACTATCTCCTTTCATCGGCTGATAATAGAGGGATATCTGAGGAACATTATTGTCCAAAACTATTAACCTACATGGCTTATTTTCGGGTAAACCCATCTTCTGGATCAAATCAACCGCTTTACCTATTCCAACTCCCTCAAGGCGATAGGCTGAGTTTTGTATCACAAAAACCCGTTCTTCAGTATCTTCTGTCCACCCTACATTTTCAAATCCCATCTTAACAAGTGCGTCAACAGTGGCCTCTCCTGTTTGACAAATCCCCTTCAAAGGAAGTAAACAGAATAATATGAGTGAAATTCTGCGCAAAGTAGTGCCAATTGTTATGTTTTTCCTCATGTAAGGGCCTTTGTGATTCATTTGTTTGCTTTATAACTTAAGCATCTAAATTTATGGATGCAAAATATGGTGCAAAAATAGACACAATTTTAATAATACCAAAGAATTTTACATGTTTTTCGCACATTTGTATCAGTTTTTTTTCATCCAAATACCTGTTTGCTTAAAAATGGACCAGAAAACCCACTTGTAATCTTAAATAATATCCACCTCCTATTTTAGAATCACTAATAGAGAGAGTTATAAGGCTAACAAATTAATAAAATCAAATCGTATTATATAGTAAGATCAAATTTTCAATAGTATATCTACTATATTACAAATTTACTAAATTCCGGTAAAATCAGGCAGTAGCTAATCTAACCAAATATATATTTATTAACCACCCAAATAAAAAATAGATAAAAAACATCAATACATATAATAATGTATTTCTTATATATAATAACACAAAGATTGAAATTATTGCATTAACAATGTTAATCATCCAAAGAGATAATCATATTTCTCGATTTACGAAGTTAACTTGATACATCTACGAAGTTAATATCCTGCATTACAAAGAACTTTAACACAGGTTTAAAGTTTAACTTTGTAAATTGCAGGATATTAATATATAGAACATTCATTTTCAACACATTACAAAACAAAAATTCTTTTGTAGCATTTTCTTAGCCTCTTGTATCTTTTTGAGATTCGTTTTTTAGCAACTATCTAACCTTGCTATACATCATCCTCTCAAGTTATATCCGGAATTAAATCGATAGCCTTCTCTTTACTTTCATCCACTATCTTGGCATAAATCTGAGTTGTTTGAATATTGGTATGTCCCAAGAGTTTAGATACCGTATAAAGATCGGCACCAAGAGTAATCATCATTGTGGCATGGGTATGTCGTGCGGTGTAAGTAATATTTAGAAATGCAATAAAAAACAGAATGACGAGAATTAAACGTAAATCGTTTATAATTAAGCATTTTGCAAGAATTGCAGAATAGACAGACCTGCAAAAGAAAACAAAATATTGCGACGTTTCAGTTACCAGACTGTTAGCCGCCTGTTTCGGAAACAACGACAGGTAACCGAATTTTTACCGATAGGAACAAAGCGGATTTGTATTCACTGTTTATCAATGTTTTGCATGCCAAAGGACGCTTTTCAAAGGAGTATTTTTACAACCTAAAAAAGAGCGTTTATGAAAGTGGAAAAATTCAAGGTACTGCTCTACCTTAAAAAAAGCGAGCCGGACAAGACCGGCAAGGCCCCGATCATGGGACGGATCACCCTGAACCGCACGATGGCGCAGTTCAGCTGTAAACTCTCCTGTACCCCCGGACTATGGAACGCGCGTGAGAGCCGGCTGAACGGCAAGAGCCGTGAAGCGGTGGAGACCAATGAAAAAATAGAGAGGCTGCTGCTTGCCGTACACTCGGCCTTCAATTCCCTCATGGAAAGGAAGAGGGATTTCGATGCCGCCGCGGTCAGGGATCTGTTCCAGGGTAACGCGGGCATGCAGATGACCCTGCTCAAACTTCTCGATCGGCACAATGAGGAGATGAAAGCGCGTGTGGGCGTGGACCGTGCGCCCACCACGCTCTCGACCTACCTCTTCACCTACCGCACGCTCGCCGAATTCATCAAGGCGAGGTTCAAGGTCCCGGATCTTGCCTTCGGACAGCTCAACGAGCAGTTCATCCGTGACTACCAGGATTTCATCCTCATGGAGAAGAAATACGCTGTGGACACGCTGCGCGGCTACCTGGCCATTCTGAAAAAGGTCTGCCGCATCGCCTACAAGGAGGGGCACTCGGAGAAATACCATTCTGCCACTACAAGCTGCCCAAGCAGAAGGAAAGTACGCCGAAGGCATTGAGTCGCGAGAATTTCGAGAAGCTGTGCGATCTGGAGATACCGGAAAAACGCAGGTCACATGTCATCACCCGGGACCTCTTCCTCTTCGCCTGCTACACCGGTACGGCCTATGCCGATGTGGTAAGCATCACCCGGGAGAACCTCTTCACGGACGACGATGGCTGTCTTTGGCTGAAATACCGGCGAAAGAAAACCGACTATCTCGGACGCGTCAAGCTGCTGCCGGAGGCCCTCGCACTGATCGAAAAGTACCGTGACGATACCCGTGCCACCCTCTTCCCGCCACAGGACTACCACACGCTCAGGGCCAACATGAAATCCCTGCGCCTGATGGCGGGGCTCAGCCAGGACCTCGTCTACCACATGGGAAGGCATTCCTTCGCCTCCCTGGTCACGCTCGAGGAGGGGGTTCCGATCGAGACCATCAGCAAGATGCTGGGACACTCCAACATAAAGACCACCCAATCTACGCGCGCGTGACCCCTAAGAGACTGTTCGAGGACATGGACAGGTTCATCGAGGCGACCCGTGATTTGAAACTTATTCTTTAATCCTAAAAAATATCATTATCATGCGCAGTACATTCAAACTCTTATTCTACATCAACCGTAACAAGGTGAAATCGGACGGTACGACCGCCGTCCTCTGCCGGATCAGCATTGACGGCAAGAAGTCAGCCGTTACCACCGGCATCTATTGCAGGCCCGGTGACTGGGACAGCAAGAAGTGTGAAATCAAAACAGTCAGGGAGAACAACCGCCTTGCCGCCTTCCGCAGCCGGCTGGAGGAAGCGTACGCCAACCTGCTGAGGAACCAGGGAGTGGTCACGGCCGAACTGCTCAAGACCACCGTGTCAGGCGCCAATTCCGTACCGGAATACCTCCTGCAGGCCGGAGAGGTGGAACGCGAACGGCTCAGGGTCCGCTCCAAGGAGATCAACTCCACTTCCACCTACCGCCAGTCGAAGACACCCAGCTCAACCTCAGGCAGTTCATCGAATCCCGCGGATGAAGGACATCGCCTTTTCGGACATCACCGAGGAGTTCGCCGAATCGTTCAAGGTCTTTCTCAAGAAGGAGCTGGGACACAGGAACGGACACGTGAACCACTGCCTGTGCTGGCTCAACCGGCTCATCTACATCGCCGTGGACCGGGAAGTATTGCGTGCCAACCCGATAGAGGATGTGGCATACGAGAAGAAAGATGCACCTAAACTAAGGCATATCAGCCGCAGTGAACTGAAGCGGATGATGGAGACCCCGATGCCCGACCCGATGATGGAGCTGGCGCGCAGGACGTTCATCTTCTCTTCGTTGACCGGGCTTGCCTACGCGGACACGAGGGCCCTCCACCCCCGGCACATCGGGAAGACATCGGAAGGAAGAAGGTATATCCGTATCCGCCGTGCCAAGACGGACGTGGAGGCGTTCATCCCGCTGCACCCCGTGGCCGAACAGATACTGGAGCTTTACAATACTACGGATGACGGCAGGCCAGTGTTCCCGCTGCCTGTCCGTGACGTCCTCTGGTACGAGGTGCACGGCATGGGCGTGGCGCTGAGGATGAGGGAGAACCTGTCCTACCATATGGCCCGGCATTCGTTCGGGACCCTGACACTGACCGCGGGCATTCCGATAGAGAGCATCGCCAGGATGATGGGCCATACGAATATCGACAGCACGCAGGTCTACGCCCAGGTCACCGACCGGAAGATATCCTCGGACATGGACCGGCTGATGGAAAGAAGAAAGCCTGCGGCCGGCAAGGAAGCCGCAGGCTAAATAAAAATTGCCCGTCGGAATCGTAAATGCAATTCCGGCGGCAATCCTTAAACTTGAATACGATATTATACCAATGCAGCGTGATAGTTCTCCTCCAGCAGCTTCTCGATGTCCGATTGCCTGTACAGGATCTTCCCGCCAAGCTGGATATAGGGAATCCGTCCTTGGTCCCTGTAATCCTGCAGGCACCTGCGCTGATCTTCAACGTCCCGGAAAGCTCCCTGTCGGTCAGGAACCGTTCCCCGTTGAAGGGAGGACGGTTGTCACGGGCAAGACGTTCCACTTTTTTCTCCATGTTGTCCAGCAGGGCAAAGAACCTGCGGGCACGTTCGTTCTCCTTGTCGATAATGCCTTCCATCTCTTCCGCTCTTTAAAGGTTTCCGTTCTTCCTTCTTTCTCTCACCTCCTTCTCCTTGCGTCTGATGCCGACGTAGACCATCAACTTCTCCACATCCCCGGGCTTGTAATAGAACTTGCGCTGGAGGCGGGTGAACGCCAGCCGTCCGGTATCGCGGAGGGTCTGCAGGGTACGCGGCGAGATGTCAAGGCGCAGGCAGACATCCTGGCCGTCCAGTCACTCTCCGGGTTCCTTACGGCGGTTTCTCTCATACAATCTGTCCACATGTGCGGACAGGTTCTCGGCGCGTGCCAGCATCCTCTCAAGGACACCGGCCTCGATGTAGCATATTTCCATATTTTCAACTCGTTTAAATGTCAGTGCGAATATAAGGGAAGAAACCATGAGAGGCAAGCACGACCGGCACACTGGCAGGAATAGTCATGGATAGTCGGCTATTGTCATGCGAAAGAGGTAAAGAAAAAATCCCCACCGTACAAAATAAGTATCAAAAAAATGAGTATAAAACCTCTGGAATGCTCCATATAGGCTAAGAACTTTATCATTGCGATTTCAACAAGTGGTTCCAAACGAGGAATTGCTCCTGAACCTTATTTGTCCTTCGTAGTCTTTTCAATAAAAAGAGACTGGAACATTTAATTATTTGAAATTTAAATCTTATTTTTGTAACTATGATTATAAAATCACTGGTCAATAAACACTTTTTAAGGATATAAACAAACTTCTTGTTGACATTCAGAGAAAATTTGCCGTTTTTCAAAAAGATGTGGAACAGCTGGTTTCCAAAGGCAACAAATGTGGCAGCTATGAAAGCACGTAAAGCTACGTTAGAATTAAG